>Ga0256914_1002530_pt1 | contig 15149 bp, 15 predicted proteins | sample HulkmetaG_FD_191571 | JGI IMG/M metagenome (GOLD analysis project Ga0256914, IMG submission 191571) | Hydrothermal chimney microbial communities from Main Endeavour vent field at the Juan de Fuca Ridge, Pacific Ocean - Hulk | ecosystem: Environmental > Aquatic > Marine > Hydrothermal vents ... | reverse complement strand
AGAAGAAGCTCGAAGAGGACTAAGATATAAGAACCGTATCGGCCAAACTCTTTCGTGTCAGAAGTGTTAAGGGTTTACTTAGATACCTGCGCCTGGTGCAGGCTTTTCGACGAGCGGAGCGAAAGGGTAGAGATGGAAGCTAATGCGGTGATTAGGATTCTCGCAAGGGCGGATACGGGGGAGTTTGAAGTGGTGGGATCCACCGCAATTTTAGCGGAGATAGACATGATCTCCAACGAGGAGAAGAGGCAGGCGGTTAGGGGTCTGGTTGAAAAGTCGTGTAGAATCGTTTGGGTAAAGGAAGAAGATTTTAAGCTTGCGGAGGAAATCGCAAAATCTTGCCGTGTGAACTTTATGGATGCCCTGCACGTAGCAGTAGCATCGAGGTGCGCGGACGTTTTCGTGACCGTCGATGATGAACTCGTCAGAAAGAGGGATTGCTTGAAAAGTCGAGAACCCAATTGACATAGCATGATGAAGAGCGAGGAGGTCATGACTAAAGCCCTCAGAATACTCAAAAGGGAGCTCACGAACGAAGAGTTCGCGATATATCTCCGGCAGATCACGAAAAGATCCGGCGATTCCGTGGAAGAACTCAGAGAAAAGACGAAAAACCTCAGTTTGGAAGACCTCGCCAAAATGATCAAAAAGTATCAGCCTTAAGTTTTCTTACCGTTCTTACCTATCCCCTTGCGACATACCTACGCAGAGGTTAGGTAAGAAAATCCTTTAAAATTCGGTGAATGGATATTAAAAATCCTTCAACTTCCGAAGATCAAGTCTTATCTCCCAATCGATTTAACGAATTTAACCCCGCCTATCTGCATCAGAACCGCGGTATTCCAGAGTTTTTTGGAATACCGGTAGAGATCCGAGCAACCCCATATGTATACCATCATTTATATAATTGAGTATTTTTATCATGTGACCAGCTCACCCATCCGTACTTGGATCTAAGAATAGCCAGTGTATCACACTTTTACTTGAATTTTCTCCAGAACGTCTTTCAGTAACTCTTTACCCATCGGCTTGGGGATTTCTCTACCTTCTTTCCTAGCGGCTTCGATCCAGAGTTCAATGGCAATTTTAACTTCCTTTAAAGCTTCCTCTGGAGTCTCTCCGAAAGCCGAACATCCAGGTAACTCGGGAACTACGGCAATGTAGCCTTCATCTTCTTCGCTATAAAATATCTCGATGGTGTACTTCAACTCACTCATCCTCGAGAAGATTATACCTCTCAACGATTTTTAAGAATTGCTTGACTTGGTAAGGCTTAGCTTTGCCACTTACGTTTTGAAATACTAAGATTTCTCTGATTCCATCTTTAACGTAGACAACATGACTGCCCCTGCCGACCCGACATTTAAATCCAAATAGTTCGGCAGCTTTGCAGAGATCGGTGAATCTGACGTTTTTTGGATTATTTTTTAAGGTCTCGTAAATTTTTTTCTTCTTCCTTCTATGGTTTTCGTTACTACTCATATCCATCACAATAGCGTATTTGTTCATAGGCATTTTTCTACAAATTGTAGCAAATGCTAAGGGCTATATCGATGGAGGTCGTACGATATTTCGCCATGCCAACCCCCAATAGACTCCACGCACAGATGTCTGAAGAAGAGGTTGGAGAGGTTGTTGGAAGTCCCCCTCCTACACTTAAGAACGCGTATGTGAAGCTAAGAAGAGGAGTGAGTGTTAGGCCTCTTGAGTTACTGGTAGCCGAGGGCAAAGACGGTCGTAAGGTTATAATGAGAGTCGTCAACCTTCAACATTGTAACCCGTACGAAACCGCCACGAGCATAGATGTAGAAGAGAAATCAGGAATCTCTGCAATACCTTTCTCTGGAGATATGGCATCAGTATTACCTGGAGTTTATATACTGGCTGAGACCGATATTGTTGAGTGTTATAAGATACGAAACGGAAGAGCCGTTCCGCTCGGTCGCACAGAGCCTCCAGTGCCAGGCTCCAGTGTTTACAAGGCAAGTGACGAAGTAATTGATGTGATCGTCGGTACACCCAGATACCCAATCGAGGTAGGATACCTCGCCGGAACCGATAACGTCGTCTTTAAGATAGATGCGAACGCTTTTATGAGACACTGTTTAATAGTTGGTAATCCAGGCACCGGAAAATCCTACTTCCGAGGAATTCTCATGGAAAAGCTGCTCGATATCGGGGCAAGACAGGTGAACTTCGATCCGCTCGATGAATACTACTATACTGTGGAGGACCTAGGAGGCGAAAACATCATCATTGGGAGGGATTACAGACCGAGACTTGATGTTCTCTCCGAAGGAGAATTCACGAACTTGATTGAGCCGTACATACCTACCGAATTTCAGAGGGCGATCGCAAGAGAAGGTTTCAAAAGGTTCGTACAGGTGTGCAGAATCGCTGGTAGACCTCTAGATCCGTCTCGGCTTATTAGATACGTCGAAGATGCGGCAAATGATATGCAGGCGGGAGACGATACGCGAATAAATGTCGTCGAGAGGTTGAGAACGCTCCTGAATTCACTCGGAATTGTAGGAACGGGTGGTAGAGATTTAGCGAGAATTATTGAGTCTAAAAGGCTCGCGAACTTCGTATTTAGAGATGTTGGTGAACTCCATATTACATTTTCGGTTGCGTCGATTCTCAAAGAGATACTGACCCTTAAAAGAGCTAATCGGATCGGAAATTTGATCGTATCCACTGATGAGGCACACCTCCTCGTTCCCTCGGGTAAGACGAATCCCCCGTCGAAGGGCGTGATAAAAAGACTCATACGTTACGGTAGGCACTACGGTATCGGAGTCATGCTCATAACACAACTACCGGCCTCCCTTGATCAAGAGGTCGTAAGTCTACCGTCCATAAGGGTATTCTTTGCAACGAGCACCGATCAGATCAGGGGGGTTTCCTATCTTCTCTCGGATCTACCTCGCTCCGTCCTTGAAGACCTTCCCAGGCTCGAGAGAGGTACGGCCATCATTACGGGTGCAAAGGATCTCATCAGACATAGTGCCTACGTAAGGATTTTCTCCGAACGAAGAAGTAGGCACGGCGCTCCGACTCCTCCTCTCGTAGGCCCGAATTCGGGACCGGAGGGGTCGAGGCTTGGTGGTAGATGACGTTTTCTCAGCGAAAGATAGGAAGATACTGGGAGTGCTCTGGAAGGTCGTATTAAAAACGATGAGGTTTAGCGAGAGCCAAATTCATAAAGTAGCAAAGAGTTACCTTGGGGAAAACTATAGGCCAGACGATATAGATAAATTTTTAGATAAATTGGTGAATAAGAAATACCTACGAAAGATTAGAGGAAGGCCTCCACGCTACGTTGTCACCGATAAACTCGTTCAGCTGTTGAGGAATATTCTGAAGGTATTTTGGAGCGTCGCGTCGAACGGATCCCTATTTACAAGGGATGATATCCACAAGGAAGCTGTGATCTACTTAAAGGACGAGTATACACCCCTGTACATAGACGAATTTTTAAACCTGTTGATAAGGGAGGGGTATCTGTACGTATATCCTGGGCAAAGAGGACAGCAGCCGCGTTACCTCGTTACCGATAAACTAATGCAACTATTAATCGAAAAGTTAGATCAGAGCACTCTAGAAGACTTTTTGAAGGGGAGAAGTACAGCCGAGTCCCTTGACGAGGTACAAGATCAGATACTTAAGATTGAAGATCTTACGGTACCGCAATTCTATCTTTACCTTCAAAATTACGGGATTAACGTAGCTGAACTGATCGAAAAAGTCGTAATCGAATACGACATCGGGAGTCGTAATCCAAAGAAATTGCTAAGGGAAATGCTGTTAGACTGCGTACGAGAACACAACAAACTCTACGAGGAATACCAACGTGAGATATCCAAGAAGGAGAAGGATCTCCGAATGAGGGGTATGACAAGACTGAGAACAATAATTAAAAAGGTTTTCGGAGATTATCTCCAGATACCCGTAGGCTCATCACCAAGGAGAGGCTATCTAATAGAAGTCCCAGAAGGTTCGAGGCCGGGTAAGATAGAGATCATAGATATAGAGACTGTAGAATCTCTCCTCGAAAAAAGAATTCTTGACGATCGTATCATTGTTGATTACGAACCCTCGGACGGAGATGTGTTTGATGGTGTCGATAGCTCGGTGCATGGAGTTAAACCCCTTTTAGGGTATCCCGTTCCCGAATTTAACCTATTTACGGTCGTCTCGGTATCCATGAGCCCTGGTGAGGATAAACCTAATGTCACGGTGAGACCAGAACCAGACGAAATAGCCACAGAGAAACTCTCAACCCTTGAGAGGAACGGATTTTTAATATCTGGATCCGACCTTCTCAGATTCGATGATTACTACATAAATAGGATCAAGGAAGCTACAATGCAACGACTCCAGTACAGAACTTCGAAGGAGACGCTTAAGGGTATACGAGATGAAGGTGTTCCCATACCAGACGCCCTCTACCTAGACGGTAGAATATGGCCAACGGAACATAAGTTCAGCGACTTCCTTGCGGAACACAGAAGATACGTCATAGATGCACTCAACGATTTCGTCGAAATGGCACAGGCACTCAGAGAGGATGGACCGATGGTGATAGGTATTGTGAAGAGAGGCCATCTCGGCTTCTTATGGTACTTAATCCTCTGGTTTGCTTACAAGAATAAACTCATAGACTTCAACAAATTCGTCTTAGAACCCAAACTCTACGAATCGCTCGAGAATAGAGACGGAGTTATGGCCCTAAGGATGCTAATATATCATTACAAGGCAACGGATAGGTATGGGAGGCTCTTTGCGGTTAGGAGAAAATTCTACGCTATGGATCCTGAGATAATACCGATATTTTTAAAAGTGGCCTCAGAGGAGGGAAAGAAGATCCATGACGTCGAAGAGGATCTTGGCTTCTGGAGAAAAGTAGTCGAGGAAATTATTATTTCTCGAAAGCATAGCTGTAGAGAGTGCATAGAAGTTTTTGAGGAGATTCTGGAAGGAAAAATCGACCCAACTCAACTTTCAGAGAACTGGAGGAGGTTAATTCTACCAGCCGTTGAACGTTTAAGTTCATCGGATAAAGAGAGAATTCTCAAAGAAGTTAAAAGCACGAAGTCATACCGCCGAAAGTACGAGATCTTAAAGAAAGTATTATGCGGAAAAGATATCTTGGATGACGAAGATAAAAGATTGATAGGATTACTCCCTCAGGCATACGCCTTAGGAGATGTCGTATCTACATACTACCTCCCACCCATTGAATATAAGGAAGAATTCCTCAATCTATTCTCATCGGCTCACGGTATCGGATTCGAACCAGGTAGAATACCCGACTTCGCTCTACCGAGAATCGATATCTTACTTCCGATGTTTGAGTGGAAGCTCGAGGGTCGTGATCCTCGAGAGTGTACTCGTAAATACGTTGACAGAATATTGTTTAAGCCCGAATCTTGGGAGGAGGTTGGAATGCGGTTCTACGTCTGGTATGATACATCCGAGGGAGTCCAGTGGAATCTAATCGTTACGGCGCCGGTAAAAATGGCTCACATCTACAGTAAAGAAACGCTTAAGCGGGAGGTGGCTCCTAAATATGCCGCTGTGATAACAACAGTGATAGCTAGGCTAAGAGAAGAACTGGAGAGAGAGCAAGGATGATTCGTCTCGAAATTTCAGGAGATATTATTAACAACCTAATATCTTGGTGGAGATCCACCGATAGGAAGAGTAAGTATCCTTGGAGAACTGATAGAGATCCTTATAGATCCATTGTTACCGAAGTGCTACTCACGAGAACAAAAAGAGAGATTGTAGCGCGTATCTATCAAGAGTTTTTCTCAAAATTCCCAGATGCGAAATCACTATCCCAGGCCCGAGACGATGAAATCCTGAAGATCATCTCGTGTCTCGGATTAAGGAAACGTGTCCGTACTCTGAAGATGTTAGCGGAAAAATTAACGTCAAAGCTCCCAGAAAAGCCAGAAGATTTGGAAGATCTCCCCGGTATCGGGAGATACGCCATCGACCTCCTATCGCTCAAACTTTTCGGAAAGGGTAAACTTCCAGCGGATAGGAATATCGCAAGAGTTGTATGGAGGCTATTCAAAGGCTGTGATCCCGATTCCGAGAAGCCCGAGAATGACAAGTTCGTAAGAGATGTATTAGCCACATTAGAATACCCCAACGATCCAGATGCAACCTTGGAAGTTGCGTATGCCTTAATGGATCTCGGCCATGAGATATGTAAACCGCGTAAGCCCAGGTGTCGGGATTGTCCCCTGATGAATTATTGTCTGTATCAAGCAAATCAATTAGAGGAAAGAAAGTCTTAGACTCAGAATTGGAACTCCTGATATACATCATCCTCTACGTTGGATTAGAGGCTAAAGAAGGTAGGATCACTTCTTTTTCAAAACCATATCATGAGTTGAAACGCGCGAAAGTTAACGTCAATTATAAGAGATATGAGAAAGTTGTCGAATACGCTCAGAGGTTAGGACTCCTACAAATATCTGAGAGCTTTCTTGATCCTAGGCACGCATCAAACATCTTAAGGGGCAAGAGGAGAGGAAGGTTTCCCTCGAAGTTTTTAATACCCACTGAAAAGGGATTAAAGCTCGTTGACAACTTACAAGCTTTAGAAGATGCCGGACTTGATGCTGTTGTGAGAAGGGTGAAAGGAATTAAACCCATTAAGGATCTGCTCTATCAGATGTATCAAAAGTCTACCTAGTTATATACTCAAAGATTTTCTGGGCAAGTAAAGGCGGGAATGCCTCTCCGATCTGTCTCGCGATCTGAGTGTAGCTTCCGTGAAACTTGAAATCATCTGGAAAGGTTTGAAGCCTCGCTCCCTCCCTCAGAGTTAGCCCCCTGTCCTGCTCGGGATGCACATACCGACCCTTTGAAGGATCTGTGAATCCTGTCGTGATAGTCGGCGCCGGTTTATCCCAGTGGAGTCTTCCGAAGACATCTGGATATACGAATTGTCCATCACGTCTTTTCTTCTTATGAGTTGGAAGCCAAAGATCCATCGGTGCATCCAATCTGGTTCCACCGTTCTTCGGAATCGCTCTTATCAACCTCAACCAATGATCTGGCAGACGCTTCGCGGAATGTAACCTATCATCTGGATGAGTTTCTCCGTGCTCTACTGGAGGTAGATCACCTATAGCCTCACGAACAGTCCTCCAAGGTTTCAGATCACCCCTTCTAACTTTCGGCGACCCGGGCTTCCCATGACCGGGTGGCGGAAGTTCAACACGAGATGGACCAGCGACGAGTACGAGCCTAATTCTCCTCTGCGGAACACCGTAATCGGCCGCGTTTAACTTCCCGTAGATGTAATTGTAACCCAGCTCCTCAAGTACGGATATTAACTTCTTGAAGCCGGGATGCTTCTCAACTCTCGGAACGTTCTCGAATAAGACATAGGTCGGTTTCATTATAGATACAGCCTTCGCGAAAACTTCGACTAGACCGTTTCTCGGATCATTTTGAGCTCCTCTCGAAACTTTCAAGCGCGAGAAGCCTTGACACGGAGGGCAACCTACGAGTACATCGGCATCTATGTCCTTCAAGATTTCAGTAAAGTTCGAATTAAAAGCGTCCATCACGTATACCTTTATTCGGAAGTTGCTCCGATAAGTCTTAGCACAGATCGGTGAGATGTCCAGGCCTGCAACCGGTTTCAACCCAGCAGCTTTCAAACCCAATGACGTCCCTCCGGCCCCACAGAAGACATCGAAGAATTTTAGCTTCGCCACTAGAGATCCCCCCGGTCGTACCAATGATCTAAGCTCTTCGAAGAGTAGGGTTTTCAATTCCCGCAAATATATATATAGCGAAATGATTTTAGGTTCGAGATCGTATCCAACAGATGTTCTTCACGTCAGAATACTGATTTAGCAATCCCATACACATCATCGATTTCCTTGAACTTATATCTGTAGTACTGCTTGACCGGCTCTGGAGCCTTTTCCCAAATCACCACGAAGGCCCTCAGGAGAAAGTATGTTATGAGATCCTTCTTCTCAATTCCCGTAGTATCCGCTATTATATCCAACATCGCTTTAACCGCCTTGTTCGATCGAATTCCGATCGTCTCCGGCTTCAAAGCCTCCTCGAGCCCCTTCAGTTTTAACTCATCCGCAAACCTTTCGGTAATAGCCTTAATGTTCTCGCTTATGAGCTTCTCCGACTTCTCCAAGCACTTCATTCTTTCAGCTTCCTTCTTGAGCTTCTTCTCAAGAACGTCCACAATATCACCTCCTTTTCAGTTCTTCAATATCCTTAACAACGTTTTCATAAGCGGAGAGAACTTCTTTAGCCGATTTGAGCTTCTTTACGAGATCTTCAATTGAGATCCTTTCAATCAATAACCTCTCAAGCGCTACGCTCTTCGGGACCGGGGGGTAGATCTTGACGTGCTCCTCCAGAACCTTTAATCGTTCCATGTTCTTTCTCACGATTCCGCTCCTCTTCTCGTATTTAACCGGTAGAATTCCGAGCCAGCTTAGATTTCTGTTATAGAGCTCCTTTACATCCGCAACCGTACTCATGAGCAATGTTAGCCCACCGATAGATAGATAGGAAAGTTCCACCGGTGCAAGTATCTTATCCGAGGCTACTAAGGCGTTGATCACGAGCTTGCTGAGAGTCGGTTGGGTATCGATGATTACAATGTCATAACCCTCAACGTCGTCCAGAACTCGATGAAGCAACCTCTCTCCGCCGACCATAGCTCCGAGTTGAAGGTTGTAGGCTTCCAAACGCGGATTCGAAGGAACGAAGTCAAATTCCGCATCCATGAAGTTTACCCGTTCTCTTACGTCTTCGATCGTCAGCTCCGGTTTCTCTCTTTTCAATCTTTTATCGTAGAACGCTACGTATTCCGAAAATACGTCCGTTATGCTCTTCTCCACCTCGTCTGGGTCGTAACCTAAAGCTAAGGTAAGTGATGCCTGAGGATCGAGATCTACCGCTAACACGTCGTAACCTCTCCTTGAGAGCAAATAGGAAAGAATTAGGGCGGTAGTGGTCTTCCCCGTCCCTCCCTTCTGATTCGCTATCGCAACCTTTAACATTTCACTGTTAATCATTGATCGTTAATTGTTCATCATTAACTATAAATCATTTTCCGTTAATTGTTAACCGTTAACCATAAACCATTATAATTTGAATTCGCCAAATTAGAGTAAAGCAGAAATACTATTTTATCCATCTAATTTTGTTTTCTCCTTTGATTTTCTTGAAGTATTCGATCTCTTCTCTCATTCCCTCCGTTATCTCATCCCCGAAAACCCAAAGCTCATCACAGAATTCAAGCAACTTCTTGTTCATTTCTAAGGCTCTTCTCCTGTCATTGGGATCGTGATCGTCCATGAATTGGCTAAAATAGATGTGAGGAGCTATTGGTATGTAACCCATGTCAACGAGCATTCTACAATACTTTTTTGCCTTCTCGATATTCTCCTGCTTTCCTTGGAAGGGAGAGCAGACGAATATCACCTTCATAGTCATTCCTTCAAGTATTGACCACCAACGGGAACAAACCTTTTAGGCTTTATCGGTTTATTGTATTTTCTTATGTCTTCAAGCTCGATTACAAGCCACTTCTTTTTCTTCTTCTCTTTCTTTCGGCCCCATCTCTCTTGAGATTTAACGTATTCCTTAAGTTCTTCTTTTGTCAGAAATACCCTATCTCCATACATTTCAAAAACTTTCATCGGATCATCGATGAGTTCAATCTTTTTGATCTTGGCTTCTCCAACGAATCCTGTATCTTTATGCGATTGATAGAAAACGAATTTCATTCCGGGCTTTAGCTCCTTGAAACATGTGGCAGGTTTAATGAATACATCCTTTTCTTCCTTAAAGAATCGATCTATGAACTTCTTAGGGATTGGAAATGCTACGCCTACGATCTTTGCCATCATGAACACCTCTACTAACCTCTTACCCTAACACTAAGCCTCTCTTTCGGAAACTCACCAGGAGCAAACCTATGCAACCAATCTCTGATCTTTTGCCTCATCTCCAAAGCTATATTGGCGATCAATTCAAGTTCTTTCTTGTCCCATGCTAAATCTGGGAAGAACAGCTTAACCATAGCGCTGAGGATTTTCTTTATCGCTTTTTCATCTCTTATCATAAAGTTCTCTGAAAATTCGACATGTTTAGATACCTCTCTCGCCAAAGACATTTTTCTCATTGAATGCATAGCCTCCGAAAAATAGTCTGAAGCAATACCATAGCCTTGCGATAGGTAAGCTCTTGATCTACCAATCTTGGGAATCTCCCATCCTGGAATTAGTCCATGAATTCTATCGATCAAAGCCGAATCTCTCATCGGCTGAGGTAGGATATACGTCAAATCTTCTACGGGAATGTATGCTCTTTCTTTCTTTTCAACTTCAACGTTACCCATGAAAACGAGAGAACATCCCGAAACGCCTTTTCTTGCTCCTCTCTCGAAATGTCCACTCTCCATGAAATCTTTAAGCTTTGCTACCATTTCATCTGGATTTTGGAACCTTACTTTCGATATTTCATCGAAGACTACACAATCCTTTACAGCTATCTCACCGGGCATGCCGGTTCTCAAGTTATAGAAAAGAGAAGCGGGAGAAATATTCCCACCAGCTATAATCCTCACATACATACTTGAATTTCTGAACGTGTACGTCTTTCCAGTAGCTCTTGGCCCAAATTCTGCCAGATTCAAGTTTTCTTCAACGAGTGGAAGTAATCTCAGAAGTATCGTAACTTTCTCCTTAAACCTATATTTCTCATGATTCAAGCCAAGAGTGTTTATCAAAACGTCAATCCATTCCTCAAGGGTAAAATAACTCCTTGCTTCTTGGAGGATCTTCGGATCCGTATCCGGAACTTGGAATGGTTCAAAGTTCGTAACGATCACGGGATCTCTTATGGGTCTACCCCTCGAATCGGTTGGAACATTCTGATCATATTGTAAGGTAATTAGGCCCCACATCCCAGTTTGCATCGTTGCCTGATATTTGTCAGCGATTTCATCAACGACGAGTGCATTGCTAACACCTAAGCTTGGAATTACGCCTCTATGCTCTCCAGAGTTCAGATCGACCCATACTCTTAATTCGTCCATAATCTCTACTTTTCCTTCTTGTATCAGCCTATGCCTGAGCTTTTCCTTCTCACCGACTTCATAGTAGTGAGTTACGATAAATTCTCTGAGCTTCCTCTCCCAATCCTCTCCAGTAGAGAATTCCGTGACGAGATATTCCGCTACAAATCTCGGAATCTTGGGTATATCTATATCAAGTATGAGCTTCTTATCAACGGCGTAATCTCCAAAAACTCTTCTAATCTTTGCAAAAAGGTCGGACATGCTAATCACCGAGCTTTAAAGTTCTCCTTCTCCTTGGAGCAGTTATCTTTTGGGCTATTATTTCCACTTCTCCGTTCTCGGAATAATCTCCGCACGTAAAAGTGTATTCAAGCTCGTATTTGCCCTCCTTTAGCGGTGGAATTCCGATTTTGTGTCTACCGTCACCAACTTCAATCTCCAACTTTCCCCAAGGAGCTTTCAGTGTCAACTCAGCTTTCTTGCACAACTCAGCGGTTGACACATCTATCTCTATGAAATCTTTACTCTCAGGAATTACATCAGTTTTAAGGAAGTTTAGAGAAGGTTTTTCAGCCTCTTCTACTATCTCTTCTTCCTCTTCTATTAATTCTCCCTTGAGAATATCGTAAACTCTCTTTATCTCCTTAAACTCTTCCTCCGTGATACCATAAAGCTCGGCAACAGCTTTATCAAGTTCTTCCTCAACTTTGGCGAGTTCTGCCTTTAGATCTTCTCTTCCGTTTTCGTATATCTCTTTGGCAAGTTCATGTGCTTTTTTACTAAGCTCAGCTATACGCTTTTGAGTTTCACTTCCTATGTATTTGGGAATTTGAATATGATATAGGATATGTGTAGATATCTCAGTTTCAATGACATAAGAAGCTACAACCAGTCTAGATATTGTGGAATTTAGCACACCACAGACATAATAGGCTTCCTCCGCATTGGTGAATGGTACAAGCATAAGCTTTTCATGAGGGATAACCGTCCTTTCTCCAAGATATTTATCATTTAGAGGTTCTACAACAGTGCATTCAAACTTCAGGGCTTTTCCAGCTATGGCGCCAGCAATATATTTCCAGACGACTTTGTATGGTTTGAACGTATAATCCCCAATGTCATATACTGCGTAAAAGGGATTTCCCTTACCCCACAACCTGTGTATTGATCTCTTTTCTAATTCTTTTTGAAATTGATGGAAATACTCGTAAGTTTGCGGATACTTAACCCTAATGACATTCAGAGGTATTGGTCTACCGTCAGTACTATGGGGTACTATGATATATTTATCCTCTATTTTAGCGAACCATTTCTCGACATCTCTACCCCTCAACAATGGATACACCAAGTCAGCTTCAACCCTTGCAGTAACTTGTTTTACTTTTTTCTTCTGTCCCGGTTCTGGTGGATTAGTTATCACAAGACTGCCGTTAGGAAGCTTATCCAAGATTTTTACAAAGTAAATTTGGTTAAATCCAGTATATACTCCAGCATGTGCATTATATTCTGCTCTTCCAATCACGTTCTCCAAAGCCTTCTTAGCCTTTGGTGTCAGCTGAGCCCAAGGACCACTTACATCGGCGATTGGAGTCATAATCAGTTCAGCCCTTTCAGTTCTAGCCATTACTTCCTCAAGGGTTGCATTCGTCGGAATTGGTCCACTCTTGTTTATCCAAACGGTATGAGGAATCATCAGGTTATTCCGTCTTTCTGGTTCACCCTTCTCCAATATTATAGCCGACGTTCTATTCACAGCACCTTCAAACGGGTATAATGTTACTAAATCGTGAATCCTTACGATCTTAGTCCTATTGGCTAAGAAACTCCTGAAGCCAGCACCAGCCTGAGTCTTGAAAACCGTGAATGGCATCAGAAATCCAAGCTTTCCACCTTCCTTTAGATAGAGGTGATAAGCTCTCACGAGGAAAAGCATAGCTAAATCCTTCTTCACTTTGCCTAAACCAGTCCCTTTTTGCTTAAACAGACCGTAGCGTATCCATAAATCCTTAGAAAGCTCTCTGTAATCCTCAGGCAAGTTTTCCCAATTGATCCAAGGTGGATTTCCAATAACGAAATCAAATTTATCCTTAGCTGTAATTGTGAGGGGAGCAAAAGCGTTTCTCAATATCGAAGCCCATACCTTGTTCTTTCCTTGATTCTCAAGCTCAAGGAAAACCTCGTAAAGCTTCTCTAATTCATCTATGGACGAATCGCTTACTTCTCCTTTCAATCTTCCTTCTATCCTCGTCCTAAAGTCCTTGGGACTGTAGCCCATCTGAACCATGTTCTCTATCTCTGTAAGAACCAGATCCAAGTAGCCCTTCTCAACGACGTCTGCCGGAACCTTAAACTCCCCAACGGATGTTTTTAGAATATACCATTGTCCACTTAGTGTTCCTTCCCTCTCTATAACCAACGAGTCCGCAAGATAGACAGGAATTCTAATCTCTCCTGTGATATATCCAAGAAGGTCTGCAAGGAATAGCAGATAATTCGTTCTCGCAGCTATCACAGCCAGAGGATTCAGATCAAATCCGACGACGTTCTCAAGAACGTAACTAGGGAGTAGATCGAGCATGTAGTGTTCTTCAGCATATTTCCTTAGCCTTCTAATGTATTGTATCAAGAAGGTTCCAGAACCACATGCAGGATCAAGAACTCTTAATTCGAACGGCTTTAAAGATCCTTCTCTTGAACCCATTTCTTCTAAACTTTCCTCACTTAATCCAACCTCATTTAAGATCAAATCTGCAAGCCAATCTGGAGTGTAAAACTCTCCAAGCTTGTGCCTAACATCTCTTGGAACTATTTCTTGATACAATCTCTTCAGCAAGTCTCTCGCAAACTCTGGCTCAAGTTGGGGTGTGGCAGGTTCATAGTCTGCCAATCTCCTAACCATTAAGGAAATTGCTTCAGCCAACTGTTCATTCATGGCATCGAGATACCATGAGAAGTAATCTCCCTCCACGAAGTTTACAATTCTCAGCAATTTTCTAAAGACCGATCCATTCTCTAATTCCTCTAAAGCCCTTCTAAGTCCTTCTACTCCTTCTCTTGTGTAAGCATCATCTATCTCAGCCACGAATGATCTTAGGAATCTTCCCATACCGTAAAGATACGTTATTTCGGCGGCGATTATCTTCATCAATAATGCGTAATATGTGTAAAGTGAAAACAGGAACTGGTCAAAATCGGTGTCCTCAGGAAGACCATATTTCTTCAGGACTTTCTTAAGTTCTTTCAATTTCTCCGGTGAATAACCCGTTGCCTGTGAGAACAATCTTTTCCAATCTTTGAATAGCATTTCAACCTTTGGTTTTGCAATGTTCTCTCTTAACGCCAGATACAACGATTTGATCATTTTCTTTGCAACATCAGACTCCGGACCAAAATCTTTCAGGAGCTCGTCAGCATAGAGACTTTTTCTCCTAAGACCTCTAAGAGCTTCGATTAATTTTATGACTGATTCTCTTCTTATCTCGTAAGGCCCTCTTGTAAGCCATTCGTTTCTTCTTTTGTCATATCTGACAAAGGCAACCCTATCGCTAAGTATTACTCCAAGATATCGATCCCACTCTTCTTTTGTCGTTGCCTCCTCTTGTATATATTTTATCAACTGCTCTCTTGCCTTTGCCAGACCTTTTTGCGATGCTATGAATCCTGGTCTCTTGTATTCGATTAATACATGACCATAAAGTGCATCAACTCTTGCACCAGAAACGAGAGTATATTCATACTTACCATACTGATATATACCAAGTGGCTTGAGTATTTTCTCTTCAATCACATTTGAAGTTCTAATTCTTAATTCTTCTTCGTTTGATGCCAGTTGAGCGGCTTTCCTTAATTCGTTTACAATTTCATCAACATTTAACTCAACGAACTCCATACACACCCCCCATTAATAATTACATAGATAAAATCAGCTTAAAATCCTCTTCTGGAATCCCTCTCATAGCCTTACCCATCAAATGCCCGCTCCACTTCTTTTTGTTCGTGATAAATTTCAGCTTGGGAATTAAGGGCTTAAACTCTATGGGTTTATTGAATATTTTAATCG
>Ga0256914_1002529_pt1 | contig 15156 bp, 28 predicted proteins | sample HulkmetaG_FD_191571 | JGI IMG/M metagenome (GOLD analysis project Ga0256914, IMG submission 191571) | Hydrothermal chimney microbial communities from Main Endeavour vent field at the Juan de Fuca Ridge, Pacific Ocean - Hulk | ecosystem: Environmental > Aquatic > Marine > Hydrothermal vents ... | reverse complement strand
AAAAAAAAAAAAAAAAAAAAAAAAAAAACAAAAAAAAAAAAAAAAAAAAAAAAAAAAAAAAAAAAAAAAAAAAAAAAAAAAAAAAAAAAAAAAAAAAAAAAAAAAAAAAAAAAAAAATTTAGGGGGGTACCCCTCGGCCATGTGTGTGTGTCGCAAATTGGAAGTATCAATACATACAAAGCCATATCCCAGCTCAGTATCCTCCTGCAGGTACTCCGTACCTGCAAGGAAGAGTGCAGTCTCCTACACTCCTCGTTACGAAGGCGCTGGAGGATTTGCTTGTGGCCGGAGGGAGCGAGCACTAGCCCACTCCCCCTTGGTACATAAGTGACCCCTAGCAAGTCCTACCTCACTCCTTCCAGGAAATCTCCCCATCCGAACTTTTCCCACATCTCCACTATCCACTCCACAGCTTCCTTCTCTTTCCCCTCAAGGCACACTCTTGCTCTAATCGACCGGCCAATCTTATCCGTCCTGTATCCAACATACTCGCACAGTTCCCTCGCCTTCCCGATAATCTCCTCGAACTCACTATGAAATGGATGCTCATCCACCACCAAGTCAAGCCAGAAGGGATTATCATCCTCCAGCCAGGAGTAGTAATCCTCTTCCACAGTCTCCCACTTACTCGCATTGAACCACCTCGGATTCCATCCACCGCCAGCCTTGAGTATAGCCATCTTAACTATCCCAGCATCATACTTCCCAGGGTCAAATCTCTTGGGCCGTGGTAAGTCATCCTTCACTGTGCCGTAGCAGAATAAATCCCAGTCTCCCACAAAGAGAACTACAGGAGTTATAGCCTCACCTATAGCTTTCCTGACTTCTATGGCCAAGTACCTATCATGCCTTTCAGCTCGCTTCCGTGCTTCTTCTTCTGGGTCTACTTTCTTGACGGCCTCCAGGTGCTGTTTCTCCAGTTCCATGAGATACTTGGTCTTGTTCTCCCTATGCCTTCTCCACAAAGCACTCTCTGGCCTCGCACAAGTAGCCTTCCGCTCACAATTCCCTATGAACCACTTCCCATCTGGGAACAGTTCCTCTGGGACATGCAACAGAGTGAACTTGGGTATTGGCTGGAAGTCCACATATAGCCACACTATCTCTTTCCCATATCTGTACTCTATTCCCCTGCACCCATTAGTTTCTAGGACATCATCCAGTGTCATCCAATCGTGGTCTCTCCAATACGGCCTGAGTTCTTCCAGCTTCTCGTTTATCTTCTGTTGAGTAGTGTCCCTCTCTTTTTGAAGCTCCTCTCCGTAAAGCTCGGCCTCTAGCAGTGCTTTCAACTCCCGCTCGGCAGCTTCTCGGGCCGCACTCTCGCTTTCCCCTATTACCCTGACCAGGCACTTATCGAACGCATACGCCTTGGCTACCCATTTCCCATCAGTCTTCCTTTGTTTAGTCTCTATCTCCACTTCGCACCTCCTTAAAATGCTTTTCCACTTCCCTCCTAAAGGCTTCACAGAGTGCTTGCATACTTTCCTCTGAATCCCCGCCCTTAACATCCCCGATGAATATAGTGGAATGTACTTTAAGCATCTCACCTTTGCCTGCGTTCTTGCGTTTGGACTGTAAGTTGTAAAATAATATTGTTCTCATTGCACTTCCTCCTGGTTAATAGGTTCTTGTGGCCGGCCAGTGCGCTCTCAATACTCACCTCCTTCCCCCTTTATTGGCCGTTGTTCCTATCCTAGCATGTCTTTTGGTGGCACACAAGGGAAATCGTGTTCGGCATAATTGCCATATTAACCCATATATCCCAAGAGATTCAGTTTGTGAATCTGCACTCATCCGGCCCCGAGTAGCTACCTCCAGCGCCATAATTAAAAGGAGAAGTGCAGAGAGGGAGAGATTACGTAACCCCTTGGAATCATTAGGGATTTCATGGGGGACAGAATCCGGCCATATTCCTATGGATTCCTACAAAATCACCAGCATAACCCATTGAAATCATTATATAATTTACCTCTTGACATACGATGCCTTATTTGATACGATTCAATCACCTTGGTAACGGAGACCAAGGAACGGTATAACGGGGAACTAGATTCCCCAAGAACTGTAAGGAGGGCACTATGACAAAGCGTGAGTTCTTCAAAGAGGGTAGCGTCAACGATGCTCCCAAGAAGTGTGACAGACCAGGTGAGATTTGCACTTATGGGCTGTCCAAGACTCCTATCCCGCCTGAAAGCATGGCGGAGCTGGAGTACCAAATTAGGCTACTCCGCATCCGCAAGAATGAACTCGAAGAGGAGCTTCGGCAAATTAACGACGAGCTGTCTGCGCTCCACTTGAAACGTATCAGAAAACAGCTTGAGAGCATAGCTGTGACGAAAGTCTACACGGACAGCGAACGTCGTAAACTGGAGCGTATCGCCAAGAGCCTTGGTGTGAGTGTCAAGAAGCTCCAGAAAGTGATGGAGGAGTCGGCATGAAAGAGTGGAGAGAGGAACTACTGTGGCGGCTTCGTGCCGTGGGTATTGCAACTTCCCAGGTTGCAAAGGAACTGAAAAAGGTAGAGAGAGTGGCAGAACCGAACCTTATAAACGCATTTACATGGGCGCATACACCACAAGGGATAGACTACTGGGCAAACCTAAATAGGAGATACGTGGAAGCGAGGAACAAGCTGAGTAAGTCCAGAATCGTCGACTTACTGCGGGGATATTGCCACCATCCCAAGTGCCGCCACATCCGGTCGTGCCCGAAGCAGCATGATAAGTGCAAGTCTAGGCTCGGCTTGGATACTGCGATAGCGTGGAAAGCGTCATTAGAGTTCTGTAGCGGTGATAATGACGAGCTGTATACACTCAGGGATGCCCTTGAGTATCACTCTAAAGAGTATAGCAGGTTGATATGGCTTATCCAACTTGCAATAGATTATCTGGAGAGATACTAATGGAGAGCATTGTTGAAGTACTGATGAGGCGGGATGGTGTGTCCCAGAGTGACGCAGAGGAACTCTACCAAGAGGCGCTGGAAGAACTAAGGGAGCTTGTGGAAGCTAGTGGTTCCATCTGTGAGGCCGAGGATTTAGTCAGGGATTACTTCGGTCTGGAACCTGACTATCTGACAGAGATGCTTAACGATTTAGGAGTATGATATGGAAAGAGAACAAAGAGAACTAGAAACTTCCCTGTTACGAATGGGAGTGAGTCTTAAGGAGATAAACTCTTTGGGACTCGATAAGCTGGATGTTAAATCCCCAAGTATAAAGGACGCCTTCAACTGGGATGACACTCCCCAAGGATGGATGTTTTGGAACAGGTTAAATAACCGCCAATTGACCTGGATGGAAATGCGGGAGCATTGGCGGTTTTGGACTGAACGCCTCTTCGTATATGCTCATGCACTAGACTGCTCCGAAGCGTATAGCTGTCCCGAGGAACACATAGAGTGCAGCAAAAGGCTAGGGATTGACACTGCACTGGCGTGGAGACTCGCTCAAAAGGTAGATGCCAATGGCCCTACTCGAGAGGTACAAGAGTTCATAGCCTTTGCAAACTCTGTCGTTCTATTACACCGGGAAAAGTATCCTACACTAGATTATCTAATACTAGGGCTGTACTATGCAGTCCGAAGGGAGCTTTAGAATGTTCAGTCTACCCTGTGATATTCAAGAGGTTGGGACATGGAGGCCCACAAGAGAGTTCAGGCTTGAGCTAATCAGGGCACGAGAGACTGTAGTTCCTCCAGCGCCTTCATCTTCACGAGCCGTGAATAAAGTCCCAGCAAGCCTTACCAAGATAGTAGAGGCGCTGGATGGAGAGAAGCGTAAGGAACTGGAAAAGCTCTTGGGGAGGAAGCTATGAGAGAACTTGAAGAAATATTCTACGATATGCAGGCATACTGTCATGCTCCAGGGTGCCACGATGTAACGATGTGCCCAAAGAATCATGGAGAGTGCATTAAGAAGTTGGACTTGGACACGGCTATTATTTGGGACATGGCGTACTATGCAGAGATGCACGACTTATCGTATGAAACTGAAAGCATTCTACTAGCCCTCTTCCACCCATTACAGTTGCACTGCGATAAGTACAAAGAGGCTCACGACCTTGGCCTGGAACTGATACAGACATACTCACAGAAGCTGCGTGATGAAAAGAAAAAAGCAAATCGTCAAAATTAAGCGGGCGAGTGGCCACGAGGCTACGTGGCTCCTACACTCCATCACTCTTCTGGTGGACAGTGATATGCAGAAGCACGATGTCCTGGAACTCTGCTCGCTCGACGGAACCCACGGGACTACGGCTTGGCAAGAGGAAGTCGTAAGCTCTGTGGAGCTGGAAGAACCACTCACCTTCGATTGGAGGCATGAGTGGGAAAACGGGGACAGGGTAGCACTTGCCCTTAAAGCAATAGGGAGGTAACTATGGCAAAGGAAGAAATGAGAGAGGCACTTCAATGGAAACTCAAGATGCTCGGGCATGACCCGAGCTACTTGGACGATGTTGAATGTAGGAGTATCGCCTTCAATACTGCATTCTCCTGGGGGAGTACCCCACCAGGCCCATCGTTTTGGAGTGGGATTGATAGAACGTGGAACGAGGTAAAGTTTGACCCAAAGGTACTTCAAAGGGAACTGAAACGATACTGCCATGTAGTAGGATGCAAGGATATTGAGGCGTGTCCCGAGACCCATCTAGTGTGTCATATACATCTTGGTCTGAACACTGCTGTGGCTTGGATAGCTGCGACGGCAGTAGATAATGCTGAAAGGGTTAATACTTGCCTGGCAATAGCAGAGTTACACGACCGCAAGTATCCGTTGCTGTATGTCATACTCGAGAAACTCATGCAAAGTATGGGAGGGTCGACTGATGAACTTTAAGGACTTAGAGGGAGAGTTCCCCGAGAACTTTGACAATCTGATATTGCAATCTGCCCGGAATTGCCCCAGGAACTTTTTCTTCCGGCACATACTGCACCTGGTGCCGAAGGGAGTACCTGAAATGGGTATGAAAGCTATTTTTGGGATAGCACTCCACAAGGGAGTCGAGCGCTTGTGGCATGGGGATTCTATAGAGCAGGCAAGTGAGGCGGCTATCGAAGAGTTCAATAGCTTCGGGATGGAGTGGGGAGAGAAGCTCCCATACACAGCGCAGGGACTCCAGATGGCACTTATATCCTGGGCCGCACAGTTTAAGGATAGCAACAAGGACTTTAATATGTATGCACCTGAAGTCGGGTTCCTGGTTCCGATGGGGGACTTCAATTATTATGGCCGGATAGACGGTGTGTATACTAAAGATGGTAAGCGAGGAGTGTGGGAACTCAAGACCACCAAGAGCGCATACTATATATGTGAGAACCCACACAATCAAATCACTGGATACCTGTGGGCCGTGAGTCAGACCACAGGTGAGAGAGTGAAGGAGGCAACTCTCGATATTATCCAACTGCAGGTGCGCAAGATAGACTGCACCAGGATAACTACCCAGCGAAGCGAGTGGAATATTGGGAGCTTTGTAGCAGAAACTCAGTTCCTTGTCTCGGTACTGCGTGGGATGTTCGAGGCTGGTATCTGGCCAATGAACACAGCGTACTGCACTAATTGGGGCGGGTGTGCATACAGGGATTTGTGCGCCTGTAAGAGTGTGGATACCATCCAACGTCTTTTACCCATGTATGACACTCGTAAATGGGAACCCTGGAAAGAGGAGGAGTTGGCATGAGAGAGAATGAATTCTTAGTAGAACTTATGCAGCGTAAGGCCCTAGAGTTTGAGCGGGTCACTGGTATCCCAGGGCATTACTATTTCAATAAGCAGGATGAACTGGATTTGATGACAGCACTCGATAATGACCTAGACAAACTTATTGAGGAGTTACCAAGCCATTACTATTGCCCATTCTGTGTAGTTTGGAGAGATGACTGTGATGAGTGCCCCTATGGACTCAGGCATGGGCAGTGTGGGGAAACAGGCTCTACGTTCTCCATGATAATGGACGACTATGAATCACATGAACTGTCCTTTATTGGGATGGCAGAGAAAATCTACTTGGAATTGAGGGAGGAGTTGGTATGAGGGAAAGAGAAGAGTATTTAGAGAAATTGCAAGAGTTCTTTTGTAAAGGGCTGATGAAACTATACACGGAAAGAGAAGAGGGGGAAGTCTCTAATTTGGAAAGCGCTTTTTCCTGGAGCCATACTCCAGAGGGGCAAAACTTTTGGAGCACTATGAATAGGCTCTTTAATGAGTATAAGAGACCTAAGGCGGTGGACATCCTAGTCGACTATATGTGGCGGAAGGCTGAGGCTGTTAGTAAGGCTACCAACTTACCACAGAATCTATGCTTTACCTATACTGACGAACGGAGTATGCGAAATGCGAAGGGTGTGGACTGGGAAGAAGTGTTAGCCAAACTGTTAAAGCATCCCGATAGTTTCGGATACTGTCCATTCTGTGTAGTGTATGAGATTATTGACTGCAAGGGATGTCCTTATGGGAAAGCCCACGGGAACTGCCTAATCCCTGGCTCTAGTTTCAATATCATTATACAAGTACTGGGAGAGAGAGATGCCTATGCACAGATAGCACAGCAAGTACTCAACGAAATACGGGAGGAGTACGATGTTTAGAGAAGCCATACTGGAGTTCATCCGCAGGAAGGATAAGATACTCAAGGGAAAGTACATCCCTGGGCATACGCCGGAAGAGCTATGGCCTTATGACGAGGTAATAAGTCGGGGGGTAGTGTGGAGGCTATGCACTGATGATGATTGCTCTTTCTGCCCCTGGTGCTTAGTAAGCCAAGACTGCTCTGAGTGCCTTTATGGTAAGAAGTATGGGATATGCTCCACTATTAGGAAAGATAACCAGTATGCTAAGGTCTGTTATGGCCTATTGGGCGGAACATCTATTACTGATTACTTAAAGGAACATCCCGAAGATGAAGCTTTCTTGATGGAGGTACTCGATGTTTAGAGAAGCCGTAATTAGATTCATAAAAAGGAAGAACTTGGTGCTGGATGGGGACTACATCCCAGGCGTGTCTCCAGAAGAACTTTGGCCTTATGACGAGAAGACAAGTGAGGCTGTAGTATGGAGACTCTCGGTAGATAATGATGCTGAGTTTTGCCCGTGGTGCTTGTTGCCTAATACTTGTAAGGAGTGCCTATATGGAGAACACTTCGGAATATGCAGCGCACACGGGCAAGATAATAACTATGGCAAGCTCAGGAGTAAGTATAGGTGGCCGTTGTATTACTACATATACTCTCTGGACAAGATGGACTATGTCTTTGAACCAATAAGGGAGGTTAAACACCAGATAAAGGAGGTACTGGAAAATGTATAGAGAAGCAATTCTTGAGTTCATTCGTAGGAAAAATGAGGCACTGGAAGGAAGGTATATTCCAGACCATACACCAGAAGAACTTTGGCCTTACGGCGAAGAGGAAAGTCGCTATGTAGTAGAACACACGACTGCAAAGTCTGACAGTTCGTTCTGTCCATGGTGTGTACTTCATGGTAGTAACTGTGATGCGTGTGAGTATGGGGACGAGTATGGTGCTTGTAGTCGGGACGATAATAACATGTATAATAGACTTAGGGAAGAAGTAACTGGGGACGATAGCCTGTGTGGCTATATAGAGGATATAGGAGAACTGGACTTTGTAATGGAACCAATAGAGGAGGCAAAGTCATGTTAAGCCAAAGAAAGCGTAGGGCACTTCAAAGGAATTGGAGAGTGTACCGGCTCAAGGGTATCAGGGCTGCACTCCTTAGTATGTCTACTCACCTCGACCTGACTATCAGGCACCAGCGTAAAATGAAAGCGCTGGCAGAGGAAGTAGGCCAACTTATAACCCAATTAAAAAGGAGGGAAAGCAAATGAAAATTATGAAGATTGGTTGGTATGAGTATCTCGTACCGGAAGAAGTGAGCGTTGAGGGACTGATGGCAGCGCTCGGGAGCCTCAAGAAAGTGGACAGGCGCTATAGGGATGGACACGACTATTATTATGTCCAGAGTGAAGGCTTTGCGGAAGCTTTAGAGTGCAGAGAGTATCCGGCGCAATACGTGGTTGACGAAACTACCTTCGAGCTAGTATCCACTGCGAATAAGCTGGAGAATAGAGTAAGGGAGCTGGAGGGCCAGCTTGAAAAGTTGGCAGGGAAACTCGATGAGGCAAAAGAGGAGCTGGACAGTGAAGATACTGAGGAGTAAGGACAAGGAACCATTGGGGATAAATCTCCTGCTGTATGGAGATAGTGGAACAGGTAAGACCTGGTTCTGTGGGACTGCCCCGAAGCCACTCATCTTGGATTTCGACGGTGGTATCATCACTCTGCGGGACAAGGATATTCCTTATATCCCCAGAGAAGAGATGGCTACTTGGAAGAAAGCCTTGAAAGTAATTGATGAGGCAATGGACTCTAAAGAGTTTAAGACTATTGTCATAGATTCCTTTACAATCCTGAGTGCCATTTGTATGGAGTATGTACTCAAAGAGAATGGCATTGATACCCCCAGGATTCAGGACTATGGTCAACAGATTAGACTCTTACAGGGTCTCATTGATACCCTTACAAGTGGATACCCCGAAAAGAATCTAATAGTAGTCTGCCATGCTGAACCAGTGCAAGATGATTTCGGCAAGATTGACATTAGGCCACTGGTTGTGGGAAAATTCAGCTCTCGAATATCCCTGTTCTTTGATGAAGTGTATTACAGCACTGTTACAAAGAAGGGGATGGGTAGCAAGGCAAAGGAAGAGTTCATTTTGAAAACGAAGAAGGGCTCGAACTTCATTGCGAAGTCGAGACTCCATCTCCCTGCCGAGCTGCCGAACGACTGGAGTGCCATCGAGAAGGCACTGAAAGGAGGTGATGCCAAGACCAAGGAGTAATGGGGCCCGACCCCAAGGGTGCAAAGAGTAATGACAAAATGAAAGGAGTGTAACTATGGGTAAGGTTTTACTGAGCGATGCCGAAGGGTTTCCCGAGGTAAGTGAAGGTGTGTATGACTTCGAGATAGCCTCTGGGGAAATGCGCACGAGTCAGGCAGGGCGTCCTTATATCAACTGGAGACTCCAGGTTGAGACTGAGGACGGGAAAGGAAGTGTATTCTATTCCACGCCTCTGCCCACACCGGAAACTCAGACGGGCCTCGGGTTCCTCAAGGACTTGGTCGAAGGCGTTGGGCAAGACCCCGATGACTTCGAGCTGGACGATGAAGACCCTGAAGGCACTACTGAGGCAATCGTGGAAGCCCTAGAGGGCGCAACTGGAACTTGTCGGGTCAAAATCAAGAACGATAGGCCCGAAGTAAAAATTCTTAAAACGAAAGGAGAGTAAAGAATGGAAAAAGTCGTAAAGAGTGTAAAGTACAAAGGTGAAGTTGTCGATGAGATTGAGATTGAGCAGGCAGAGAATCTCAAAGAGTGCATTAAGATTGCCGGTTCTGAGGAGCGAGTGGTTGAGCTTTTTAACTATGCTCACACTGTGAAGCTGATGAACGCCGCTCGGAGCAAGGCGGAGCTTAAAGCGAGTGGTGGTGTGCCCAAGTCCATCGCAAAGATGCTTGGGAACGACCCCGAGAAAATCGCCAAGTTCCGGGAGCTCATCGGACTGGAAGGCTAACAACACTCTGGCCAGGGTGGAGGGGAGTTCATTCTCTCCTCCACTCTCAGGAGGATGCTATGTGGAAAAACATACTTATGGCTACAATATTTGCAGCCCTAGTTGCTTTTGGGGTATACTGGGCCTACCTAGATTTCATGGCTACGTATAGAATTGTTCACTTCTAACAAGGAGGCTGATATGAAACTAGAGACCAAGCGTGGGCTGATAGCTATTGCTATACTGGCAGTCACTTTCTTCTTTGCCTTCTATCGCTATCACAATCCACCCTGTAACTATTTCTTTTAGGAGGGTAAGATGACACAAGTAAATGTAAAGTTTCCAGAGGACAAGAAGCCTATAAAGATGAACGAGATGAAGCCTGGACAGTTCGCTATCATAAAGGGGCACAAAACACTGGTGATGCGAACCGCCAGCACTCTAAAGGGAGTATCAGAGGTTATGGACTTTCCGCCACATGAGAACAGTTGCTGGACTTGGGAAAACAGTGAACCTGGCCCTACTATTGATGTGTTTCCGGTGAGCGAAGTAACAATAATCGTGGGGAATAACCATGACGAATAAGGAGTTTGCAGACAAAGATAAAGAGTTTCGTGACGCATGTGCAAGGGCTGGAGTAGAACCCACACGGAGACAGGCCAGCAAGTGGAGGAGGAAAAAAGGACTGGCCTGGAAGGACGGAAGATGGAAAGAGTAAAGCTGGAAGACATCAAGGTTAGTGAAAGGGTGCGTCAGGAGTATGATGGTATTGATAAGCTAGCGGAGTCCATCAGGAAGTATGGACTCTTGCACCCTCTCATAGTGGACGAGGACAATACTCTAATTGCTGGTGGCCGGAGATTAAGGGCGCTGGAAAAGTTGAAGTGGAAAGACGTTCCAGTAATTAGGAGGAATGAACTAACTCCTGACATGAAACTGGAGATGGAGTTGGAAGAAAATCTCCAGAGAAGAGACTTAACGTGGCAGGAACAGCTCCTAGCAAAGAAGCGACTCTTTGACCTGCGGGCAAGGCTCTATGGAAAGTCCGTCATAGAGTTTGCAGAAGAGATTGGGGAAAGTGCTGGCAAGGCAAGTCAGGACTTGCGCCTCGCTGAGAAGCTCGAGGCAGGGGATGAAGAACTCTGGAAATTTGATAAGAAAACAAAGGCAATGCTCTTTGACAAAACTCGGGAGCAGAAGAAGATGTATGCGGCTCTCTCCACTATTATGGAGTCTAAAGAGGATGATAAGGTACTGCTTCTATATGGGGACGCAAGGGAAATGATGCAGGAAGTTCCTGATGGAATAGCCTGTATGGTTACTGACATCCCCTTTGGAGTCTCGTATCAAGGCGGGAACTGGAATGATAACTGGGCGGACGTGTCTCCAATACTCCTAGAGGTACTGAGCCAAGCCTTCGAGAAAATGCTGCCAGACTCCCATGCGTATATCTGCTTTGGGATGAGTCGCTACTCTGACACAAGAGAGCTGCTTCAGCGGGTAGGGTTCAAAGTGAACCCTCTTCCAATAATTGTGCAACACAGGAAAAGTACAGGGGCCTTGCTTGGGTGGGATATGGCATACTCGCCGTGGTTCTTTTGTAAGAAAGGCAATAGGTTGCTCAATAAAGGAGTGACCCTTGAGAACTTTATCCCCGTCCAGGGCCTTGATTTAGTGTCCTGGCACCCTACAGCCAAGCCAATTCGCCCTATTCTACAGTTCTTGCGGGCTTCAACACTGCCAGGAGAAATGGTACTTGACCCATTTGCAGGTAGTGGAGCCACGGGTGTGGCCTGCAAGTCGCTGGACAGGGTGTTCATTGGAATTGAGAAAGACCCACTATACTTCCCAAAAATGAAGGAGAGATTGAAATGAGTACAGAAGCAATACAGGAACAAAGAGAAATCACAGTGAAAGTAAAGGAACTTGAACTCACAATAGAAAGGCTACAAGCTACAGCTGATATGCTAGCGAGTCGGATACAGCCAGTCTTGCAGGATGTCCCGGCTCCTACAGGGGCACTCCCCGAAGATGCCCCAGCCGCCACTCCACTGGGGAGGGCACTCCAAAGCTTCAATAATAAATTGGTAAACTTAGACAACCAGCTACGTGACCTTGAAGGGAGGGTAGAACTGTGACAGTAACGAAGAAAACTACTATAAACATTAAGCAAGAGGTTTACGAGGAACTGAAAAAGATGGCAAGGTTCAAGGGTGGGTACACTGCCCTTATCAACTTTGCTCTCGAATCGTTCCTAAAGAGTGAAAAAGCGAAACAATGGAGGGAGTTCTACTCCGATGAAGACGCTTAGGAGAGTTCCTGGGATGGGGCCAAAGGACGCTGATATAATGATAGTCGGCGAGGCCCCAGGAGAACAAGAAGCACTCACAGGAAAGCCATTCATGGGGGCCGCTGGCCGCAGGCTAAACAAGTGGCTAGGCACTGCGGGTATCCTTCGGAACCGGTGCTATATCACTAATGTAGTGAAGGTACGGCCCCCATCGAATAAGTACGACAGGCTCGAGGAGCTAGGAGTCTCAGAGGCTGACTTTATTCCTGAGCTTGTAGATGAGATAAAGGAAGTCCAGCCAAAGGTGATAGTGGCCCTGGGGAATAACGCTATGCGTGTCCTGACTGGCAACGAGAGTGGAATTATGAAAAGGCGTGGGAGCTTCTATCCGCTCACTCTCGTGCCTGACATGGACATTCCCGTCCTGGTGACTCTGCACCCAGCGGCCCGTATCTTCTCGACAAGACCAGAGCTAAGTAGTATCTGCGCTTTCGACTTGAAGCGGGCCAAGAATCGAGTTGGCGGAGAGTTCAAGCAGAACCAATGTGAGTATATATTCCGTCCAGGACTCTCGGACATAGCGGAATTCCTCCAGCGCCATCATAACAAGCCGACTGTAGTCGACATCGAGTTCATCCACGGGCGTGTTACGTGCATAGGAGTAGGGGATTCGCAGGTTGCAATGGTAATCCCTATTACCCATACTGATGGGGAGCCGTATTGGAGTGAAGAGGAAGAGCTGAGGGTATGGGAGGAGTTCCAGAAATTCTGGGACGTGGCTCCTATAATCGGCCAGAACTTTTCCTTCGATATGACTAAATTATTTAATTGGGTAGGGTTGCCGAAGAACTTTTATTTTGATACACTCGTAGCTCATGCAGTCCTCTATCCTACATGGAAACACGACCTTGCACTCCTGACCAGCATTTACACTACCATGCCTTATTACAAGGATGAAGTGAAGGACTGGAGAGGTAGGATAACGGATGAGTCTCTATGGGGATACAATGCCAAGGACATCGAGGCGACCTATTTAGTATACGAGGGACTCCTGGCCGAGCTGAAAGAGGATAAGATGGATGAGTTCTACTTCGGCCATGTCCATCCTGAGATACTCGTGTATCTGGAAATGAGCCTACGTGGAGTTCGAGTGGATACGGAGAAGAAAAAGAAACTCGCCCAGGAAATGAAAGAGAAGATTATCGAGGCGGAGCATTTACTAGAGGAGCTAGTGGGCCGTCCTGTAAATGTAGGAAGTCCGAAGCAGGTCTCCGAGTTACTCTACAAACAGCTCAAGATAAAAGGTAAGGGCACTGATAAACGGCAGCTCAAGAAGCTAGCGGCTAGGTATGCTGATACTAGTATCGGGCCCATTATCCAGCTAGTCAATAAGATTAGGCAGATGCGGAAGTTACTCTCATCCTACCTAGAGCCACCTACCAGTCCTGACGGGCGCTGGAGGACAAGCTACTCTGTAACTGGAGCGAATAGCGGGAGGCTCAGTGCCCGCAAGTTTGCCGATGGCTCTGGCCTGAATATGCAGACTGTGCCGCCAGAAGTTCGGCCACTCATCATAGCTGATGATGGCATGACACTAGCAGAATCGGACTTGAGCCAAGCCGAGGCCCGTGTAGTGGCCTGGGAAGCTGATGACCCAAAGATGAAACAGTTCTTCCTAGAAGGCGGCGATGTCCACCAACGTGTAGCTGATGCTATGGGGGTAACTCGTAAGCTTGCTAAGGGAGTGAGCCACGGTTCAAACTATGGCCTGGGTGTGAATCTGCTTAGTGAAATGATTGGCCTACCAGTGAAGCAGGCGAGGGAATTACAGAATTCGTACTTCATGCAATTCCCAGGAGTCAAGCGTAGGATGCGGAGGATAGACGCAGCAGTCAAGCAGAGGAAGCCGTACTACAATCCGTTCGGCAGGCGTATGACTTACTGGGGGATGATAACCCATGACACTCTAAAGAGTGCTTATAGCTTTTTCCCGCAGGGAACTGTTGCTGATATAATCCATAGGGCTGCAAGGAAACTCAGGAAGGAACACCCGTGGATTATACTCCTACTGAATAACCACGATTCCCTAGTATACGAAGCTCCTACGGATAGGATAAAAGAGGCCGCTGCGATAGTGGAAAAGTATCTCCAGGAGCCAGTGGTAATTAACGGAGAAGAGCTAAGTATCCCTGCTGACACTGAAATCTTTGAGGAACATTGGGAGAAAAGGTAATGAAAGTAAAAATAAAGCAAATACTAGATATGGACTCTAAGATGCCCATAGGTCAGTACAAAGGGCGCTATATCCGTAGTATTCTAATCTGGGACGCTTGGTACTTAGTGTGGTTCAGGGACACTGTTGAAGAGTATGAATTTGGGGATATGGTCAAGGACATGCTAAGGGACTTTGAGGTTATCTCGGGTATACACGGATGAGTGATAACATTGGAATCAGGACATATCTTGAGTATACAATGGAGCAAGAGAGTCCAGCCCTGTATCACATATCAGTGTGCCTGTCTATAACGGCGGCTATTCTTTCCAGAAGAGTCTGGGTTGCACCTGCTCCTGAGGGGAAAACTGCTGAGCCGATATATCCGAATCTCTACATAGTCCTAGTGGGGCCCACGTCGAGGCTGCACAAGTCCTCATGTTGTAGGAAGGGGAAGGTACTTCTGGATGAGTTTACCGAGGTTAGATTACTGCATACTGACATCACAGCGGAGCAATTAGTAGTGTATCTATCCGAGATTCCAGTAGCATATATCTACGCTCCAGAACTGGCTGTTACTCTTGGGAACCATGCGTTCCAGGGCAAGTTGCCAGTATATCTAACAGCGTACTATGATGGAGACAATCCTTCCTACTCAACTAAGACCGCTGGCATCTACGAGATTGAGCCTCCAAGTGTAAATATCCTGGGCGGGAGTACAAAAGCCTGGCTCAGGACTGGGCTATCGGAAGAGAAAGGCACAAGCGGGTACTCAGCTCGGTTCCTGTATGTAGTTATGAATTACACTGAGAGGCGCTCAACCGGAGATTATGAAGTACCAGAGGCCAGGCTCAAGATGGTAGATATACTCCACTATGTAGAGAATATGTCAGGTGAAATAAAAGTAACTCCTGAGGTATGGAAGTGGTATGAAAAGTGGTACAACGAGTTTGCAGATGAGTTGCAAAAAGCACCTGACGACTTCATGCTTGGATATATGGGCAGGAAGCCAGTGCATATATGGAAGTTAGCAATATGCTTTTGTGCGCTAAGAATGGGGACTGAAATAGAGATGCAA
>Ga0256914_1002528_pt1 | contig 15160 bp, 1 predicted proteins | sample HulkmetaG_FD_191571 | JGI IMG/M metagenome (GOLD analysis project Ga0256914, IMG submission 191571) | Hydrothermal chimney microbial communities from Main Endeavour vent field at the Juan de Fuca Ridge, Pacific Ocean - Hulk | ecosystem: Environmental > Aquatic > Marine > Hydrothermal vents ... | reverse complement strand
GCAACCACTATAAGCTGTTTTTCCTGATGTGCCTCAATATCCGCTGTCTGATCAAAAGGTATGAACACCGGGTTGGCCGTCGTGTCTGTAATATCCAGACTGGCATAACCAAGCGCGGTTTTTGCCAAGCCTTTTTTCTTGGCCGCCTGAAAATCGGCAAAGTCCATGACCTGCAACGATTGGAACATTAACGCCAGCGCCTTGGGCGTGAGTAAATTTTGTTCATCCGGGGTTTCTCCCGTGGCGTAAAAACCAATTTGCACGCCACTCACATGCAACGGATCGTCAAATTCCGCATTGGATACCGAGAAACTAATGATGGGTACATTGCTCTGCCCCTTGGTAAGAGATGTGTCCGCATTAAAAGGTTGTGCTTTGATTGTGATCGTTTTTTGCCGGACACGCACCGGGAAGGAAACCTGACCCAATGTTTTATCGGCCGTAGCCGGTAGCCCGGAATTGGCATCGAGCGGCATCTGATCGAAACTAAGCTGCAGGTTGGCCGAAAGCTCTTTAAACGGAGCTTTTAATTTCCAGACCAATACCTGCCCTGTGTCGCTAAAACTACGGGCCAGATTCTGGTTGTCCAACAAACTGAAGCCGAGCTCTTTAATCAGAATAGAATCCAGCACAACCGTTCCGCTGCCTTCGATGTCGGCATATTTAAGCGCATTCTTTTTCGGGGCGTAAACCGGTTTCACGGACAATACCACATCCTGACCTTCAGACAACAGACCGCTCTTGGCCACGCTCTCCGGGGTGATGGTAAAATTGCTCAGGGCCAATTGTGCCTTTTGCTGCACAGTTAATTGCACGGTTTTTTCATCGCGTATTGTTTGTCCGCTGTTCTCATCGATGCCCTGCACCACAACATGCACGCTTTCCGTACCCTCACCGGCGTAATCATCCGGAATGTGCACATTCCAGATGGCCTGCCCCTGCGCATTCAACGGAATAGGCTGGGGTGCATTACCCAAATGATCACTGGCCGGGGTAAACCGGGCAAAAGCGTTAATTACATTACTCGAAAGCTGTGCCTGTACGGTCAACGGATAAATTTGTCCGGTCGAAACCGTGTCGGAAACGGCCCGCGTAATGGTAATTTGGGCTTTGGGACCAATGTAGATCGTTTTCTGCACTTCGTCATTCTGAATGAAGGCAGGTTGCTGCGTGTGAATGTCTGCCGGTGTCGTTTTTACCTTAACCAGCAAATCGTTGGCCGCCAGCTGCGTTTCCGTTTCCACCCGGCCCGCGACCAGAATTTTGCTTTGCAAATGATTACTCCGGGCCTGCAAGGAACGAGCCACCGCCGGAGCCGCTGCGGCATCGGCCACGCGCACCCACCAGTAAACCGGTGTGCCGGTCGTAAACGTGCGAACAGAATCCCCCGGCTGCGGTTGCCCGCTGGCATCCACAATCGAAAACTGCTCGCCCAAACGTAACGCGACCGTTCCGCTTCCCGTTGTGGAAGCCGCATCGGGTTTATTGTTCACCAGCGCCATTAATTTGAACAATTGGCCGGGAGACACCGAATCATCGATGGCTCCGGCCGGCGCCACGATTTTTGCCAGGAGACTTAACTGCGCTTTGGGTACCACCTGAATGCGCACCGAATCTTCAACCGTAATGGGCGCCAGGCCCGGGATGGATTGGCTGCGCGCCGTTACGGAAATTTTCATGGTTTGCCACGAAGCCGCCTGGGCCGGAGCCCGCACGTGCCAGCGTATTTCGGCAGCCTGAGATTGCACATTCTGAATCAGGCTGGTATCTAACGAAGCAAAACCTTCCGGCAACGTCAACGAAACTTTCTTCTCACCATCCAGCAATTCGTGAAAAACAAGCCGGGCAAGAATTTCAATCGGTTCCTGATCGGTCGAAACCGTCAGGGTATCTTTTCCGTTCTGAACAAATGTACTGGTAACTAAAATGTTCTGCACCTTTTTAAAAGCCAGCTGCAGGGTATCGGCTGCCACTTGTGCACTGGAGAAAGCCGATTCTCCTGTATTTTCATCCAAAGCCGGATGATCGGGATCGACCGAAATTTTCATGCGACCGGTGTAATCCTGTGGCGGTGCTTTAACCTGCCAGGCGGTGGAGGCCCCGGGTTGCACCTTGTGCACCAACGAATCGCCGCTTTGCAAAATCAAATGACTTTGCGTGGTATCCAGCTTCACCCACACGCCATTTTCCACGCCTGCGGTCCCCCGATTTTCCACCACCGCCGTAATCGTAAACGTTTGATTCGTAGAGCGATACAACGTGTCGTTCAAAGCTCCCATATCGCCGAAACGCAAAACCAGATCGGCACGTTTTACAACGTGAAATACCAATCCGAGCGAATCGCGTAAAACAGCTACCGTTTCTCCGGAATTCACATCTCTGGGATATTCACTGCGCAGCATTTGGATGCGAATGGTTCCTGTTCCGGCTTGTGCAGGAATCAACAAAGTATCCAGATAGGTTTGCGCCTGCACGCCTTCAATCACATTAAGCGGAGAATTTTCCTGTTGTGTGGCACGATTGTGTTTAAAAAGAATCCCGCCGTCCGCCGTCAGACGTAAAATTCCGGAATGATCAAAAGCGGCCTGCCCGGTGTTTTCGACTACGGTTTTCAGCACAACGCTTTGACCGGTAGAAACCACAAAATCTTTGGCACCTTCCGGTTCGGCCACCGATGAGCGCAGCACAATTTGAGGAGCGGTTTGTACCTGTACCGGCAGCGGCGCCGAACGCACCGTCATCACCTGCCCACTGTTGGCATCGCGTACCTCAACTTCCACGTAAATGTTTGCCGGTTGGGTCGTCGCGGTCGCAGGCGCTACCACATGCCACAGCACCGGATCGACCGTTAGACCGTCTTGCAGATTGACCTGCGAGCTATCCTTAACGGAAAATCCCTGTGGTAAAATAATGCGCGCCTTTTTCCCGGTGGGTTGAACCGGACCGACGAATTGAAATGCACTTTGCACCACAAATTCCTGCCCGGTAGAAACCGTACTATCGACCGCCCCCTGAGGAGAAACAATCGTGACGCTCAACGCCACCACACCTTCATTTTCTACCTTTACGGGGAGGTACACGCTATTTTTAACCACCGTAACCTTTTGCGGCGCCCGGTTCGAATCGACCGGTACTTCACGGAACGTTACCAGCAGACTATCGAAATCGTCACTGTGCGTAACGCCCACCGGCTGAATGTGCCATTGCACCGTACTGTTTTGCCGATCGAAGGTCCGCAAACTATCGTCATCACCATCGGCAAAACGATAGTTGTCCGGCAGGCGCAAAGTTAACACGCCAGGCCCGTAAGGAGAATTGCCCTGATGCTCCACGGTGGTTTGCACGGTAAAAATTTGTCCGAGCGTTACCACAGAATCCAGCGCGCCTTCCGGTTCGGTAATACGCACCGTCGGCCAAATTTGGCTGGGTTGCTGTACGAAAATGGTTTCCACATTGTCCGTAGCCTGCTCAACCGTTACATCCCGCCCGATGGCATCTTTGGCCGCAGCTACCACCGCTTTGAAATCGACCTGATCCAATTGATCGGCCTGCCAATTGTAGTAGGCCACCTGCTGCGAATCGGGTGCAGGCGTAATATTCGTAAAGGTTACATCATCGGCCAAAGCCGAACCGTTCAAATACAACCTGATCTGCGCCTGAGCGATGGTATCTTGCCCGATGTTCGAAACCACAATTTTGAGCGGAGCCGTTTGCCCGAAATTCACATAGGGTGCATTCGGCGTTGCCGTGGATGGGCCAAGCACCAAAGAATCGATGCGAATGCGCGACGGACGAATGACCCGTAGCGAATCTTTAACCTCGATCGAATCGCTTGTTTCGATCAAATACGGACGCAATTGATCGTAGTAGGTTACGGTCATCTGGGGCATCACCATGCCCGTATCGGCCTCGTTGCTCACATTAAAGTAAGCCGTGTATTCCAGGCTGTCTTGCCCGCCAAGCGTGGTGTCTTCCGCCGTACCCGTCAGCCATATCCAGTCGTCCGAAACATCCTGCTGGGTCCCGGTTTTCCGAAAACGGTATTCTATTTTGGAGATGTACACAGACGATTGGCCATCATTGTGCAAACGAAACGTAATGGGAACATTGGTTTGCCCCTGACGCACCCTTTGGGCTTCCGCAGCCACACGGGCAATGTGCACTTCTCCGGCCTTTAAGACAACCAGTTCCTGAGACAGCATCGTATTTTGCTCGAAGATGGCACCGCCTAACGTGGTGCCGTACACATGCAATTGCACGTCGTAGGTTCCCGGCGCCAAATCGGCAGGCAACTCGACCTCTTTGAATAAAACGTCGGCCGTATCTTTACCGGAAATGGTGTACTCGGCCGAAAGTTTGATGGTATCGACCGAACTGTTTTCAATGAGCAAATAGGTTTTTTGCGCATCCAGAGTAATATCGGCCGAGCCCGTATCGTGCAACGCCAGCGTAAATTTCACCTTTTCCTGCGGCACAACCGTGTCGGGCGCAAAGGTGTTTTCTACGTACAGAGCGTTTCCCGATGTTTGTACGTACAACTTATCGAATGTGTTGGAAACCTTTACGATGGCGCCGTCATCGAGGCCGATTTGGCCGTAAATTTCGGTGTAATCCCCTGCGGGGAAATTGTCCGTAATATCGAACTGGAACTTGAGTAAATTGTTTTCTTCGTTTTTCAGAATCGTCAAAGTGTCCAGACGATGCAGGTTGAGCACAAAAGCATCGCGGTCATCCGATTTGTTCGGTCCTTTGAAAAAGAGCTTGGTCAAATCGGACGTAATGGTTTTCGGGCCTTCGCTGTTAGAGACTTTCATGTAAACCACAATCGAATCGGCCCCTTGCAGCACATGATCATCGGTTTGGATTTGGATCGATTTGATGGCAATAATGCTGTCGCCAAATACGAACTGCCCGGCGTACAAATCTTCGCTAAACACCGAGTCATTGGTCGTGCCCACTAAATGCAGGAACAGTTCATACTCTCCGGCGGCAATGGGCAACACTTCTTCGTGAAAAACCAATTGGGTGGAATCGGGTTTTGAGGCAATGGTCTTTGTGCTGCTTGCATCCAGCTTAACCGCATGCGCCACCGTCGACGAATTGACGTAGCGAATTTGCATGGTGGTTTGCGAGGTATCCAGCCGTACCGTGGCCTGCCCATGGTTCAGCACCACCGACTTAAACTGCACGGCCAGCGTATCCACAGCCCACGAGGTCGGTTCCGTGCTTACCCATTCCAGCGAGGCCGCACTTTCCAGAAAAAATTGTCCGGGGTGGGTCGATTGGGCGCTGGTTTCTTGTTCGGAATTCACATCGGTTCCGCTGACCGTAGCGTCCACATGCACGGTTAACGTGTCCACGTTAATATCCGGCATATGCAAAGAATAGACAACCGTGTCTTCGCTTTGCCCGGACAAAACAAAAGGCGTGGATTCGCTAATGCGTATGGGATCGAAATCGAGATTCGGTTGGTCAAATTGTAACGAAGTAGCATTTACCTGCACAGAGGCCTGCCCCGTGTTGGCATATTTCACGTAAAGCCGCGCATGATCCTGAAGTTCGCTGACCGTGTCGGGCACAACCCAAACCGTATCCACGGCTAAATTGGCCACGGTTTGCACTTGCAGAGTTCCGGGTGTGTTCACCGTTAAAGTTTGGGTGACCGTGCCGTCGTTCACATCTTCGCTTTCTACCCGGGCGTAAGCATCGTAGGTGCCCCACTCAGCTGTGGTGCGCACATCCAGATCAAATTCAAAGACCAATGTCTTTCCGCTTTGCAGCACAATGGGCAAAGAGGGCGTGCTTTTTCGCGTAATTACAAACTGGTCGTTGCTGGAAATGCCGTTTTTACGCATTAACAGCACCACGTCGTTGATTTGTGCATCCGCACGGTAATTTCCTTGCGTATTATTCACGTAAACCTTGGCCGTCAAATTTTCCTGCCCGGTCGAGGCCACGGAAGGAACGACCTCCACTTTATCGATTACGATCTCCGGGCGTTGCTGTACTTCCCAGGAATCGTTGATCGTGTTGTCTTCTACCGAGTAGCTTAATCCCGTTTCGGCTTCGTGTACGTTTAAAGAGGCCCACATAGTATCGGGACCGACATTGGCCGTTTGTTCCACATCCACCGGGACAACGTAGGTTACTTCCACTCCGGGCTGAATGGTACCCAAAGCCGGACTAATCGTTCCCTGTGTGTAAGCCGACGAGCCGTTGTGACTGAATTGCAAAGTAAGAGCGGTCACATCGGCGGCACGATCGCCGGTGTTTTTCACCCGGACATTAACGGTAATGCCCGTTTGTCCCAGCGAAACTTTTTCCGGTTCAGTTGTAACGGAAAGGACCTGAATAATGGGTTCCCGCCCGATAATGCGCCATTTCCAATCGGAACTGCTGCTGCCCTGTGAAGATTTGCCCGAGAACATGTCGGTGTAATTTACCGTGGCACTTAACGTGTCATTTCCCGTGGCCGAATTGCTTTTCACATCGGTCAGAATCGTAATCGTCGTATCGCTGTTTCCCGCAAGATTAAAAGCAAAATCAGGATAATGGAAGGTGTACAATCCGATTTTTTTCTGCATGGTAACATTGTCAATGCGCGCCGTAGCGCTTCCAGCGTTGTGCAGAGTAACGTGAACCGGAATGTCGATATCTCCCTGGTGCACTACCGTATCGGGAGATGTGACGGAGGTAATCGAAACATCCGCCGGCGTGTAAACCGTCCATTGATCCGGTACGGTGGCGCCGTCATCTTTCAAGGTTGAATCGATGCCACCGTTCGACAGATTTTCATCGCGTCCGCGGGCTACGGCATCCAGAGTTTTACTACCGGTGGGATCGTCTGCAGGAACCGTAAACCGAATGGTGAATCGTTCCCGGGTGTGGCCGCTTATTTGTGCCGGAAGCTGCGGTGAGATAGACGTGTATTGCGGATAGGTGCTTAAATAAAGGGTGTCTAAAATCAGTGTTGCTTCTCCGCCATTGCTTACCACCACCACGGCCGAGGTATCGGTGCCCTGACTAATCGAAGTGGCTTCGGCCACGACGGAATCGATGGTCAATACGGCGCCATCCTGAATGGTTAACGGATTAGGCATGGCCAGCGTATCGGCAAAATAGGAACCGTTTTCCCAGCCTTTCACCTGCAAGTCCACGGCATACTGCCCCGAGGGGCCGCTGGCTTCGTCCGCTTCAAAAAAGAGTGTGTCGGTTACGCCGCCGGCAATGGCTGCGGGACGTACCAGCTTGCGATAAAACGAAGGCTGGCCGTCAATAAACAGGATGGTATTGTCTGTGTCGAAATTTAGCGTGGCTTCGCCACTGTTGTACAAAATAACCCACGGTTCAATGTATTGCCCCGAAGAAATTTGCTGCGGATCGTTATCTTCGGCGGCCAAATTTACCGCACTTACAATTAGCCAGCTGTCGGTTGTATCGGCATCGGTGTCTTGCACCAATACCTGCGTAAACGTATCGTGTCCGTAAGCTTTTCCGTTAATCGAAGCTGCGCCCGTGGCGGAATTTGTTTGTAATGCCACATGGAATTGAACGGTATCGCTTTGCCCTACGGCAAGTGTTTTACTAATGGTGCGCTCTGTGGTCGAAGCGAGATAGCTTCCATTGGAAAAACTCAATTGTACGCTGTCTAACTGCACGGTATTTTGTCCGGCATTGCGCACGCGCATCCAAACCAGAATGCTGTCTTGCCCGGTGCTAACAGAATCGTAATCCGTATTCACCGAAAGAATTTGCAATTCTCCCGGTCCCAATACCTGCCAACTATCATATTTTTGCGGATCGGCAAGATGGTAATTCGTTTCGCTGTTGGCATCCTGATAACCAATTTCCACGCGCATGGTATCATTGCCCAAAGGCGCGTCGGCCGCCGTTTTGATGAGGTAGCGTAATGTGGCACTGCTCTGCCCGTCAATCTGGTAAGGAAACGACTGCAGCGGCGTAAAGGTGTATTCCGAAGCATAGTGAATAGTCACGCTATCGGCCGAAACGATCACGGCATTTGCCTGCCCGTTGTTTTGCACGGTAACTGTTAACGTGTCGTTTTCTGCCCCCTGCGTGGTAAGGGTATCGTTTAAAGCAACGGCCGTGAGACTCAGTTGCGCGATGGTCTGTACGGTTAGGGAATCTTCGGCCGAGGCCGTGTACAAGGTATCCCGAACAGGCTGCGTGTTTTCGGTGCCGTACACGTACAAAATTCCGGCATAGGGGCTGTTCGCCGCAGGAAGTGTGATGTTTTGGGCGGTAAAATCGAGCGTGCTCACACTGTTGGCTGCTGCCGTTTGATTTTCCGTCAAATAAAAAGTCTGGTTCCCAAAGACCAGTCTGGTACTGTCTTTGTCCAAAATAACATCGTAGGCGCCATTGTTCTGTACCTGAAAAGTAAATTGGGTATTTTGATTTTCGGAAACCACCTGCGGGGCAAAGGTAACGTAATCCAAATTGGCCTGCTGGGTAATCACAAAATAATCGGTTTGATCGGCAGCCCCATCCTGAATGGCATCGCCCGAAGTTTGGGAGGTGGCAAATATTTGCCCGTCCACGGTAATGGTGTCTTGCTGGGCCGCCTGCGGTACAGAAACCGTAAATTCGAAAATGGCATCGGTTTCCGGAGCAATGGTACCCGGCCCGGAAGTACGCTGCTGGGTAAAATTGTAATCCGGCGTAAACTTAAGATACACCGAATCGACATTCACCGTGTAATTACCGGAATTGCGTACTTTCAGTCGAATGTCTTCTTTGTCCGTTCCGCGCGCTACTTCTTTGGGCGCGGGCACGGTCACGGAAAGAATGCGAATGGGCTGCACGCTTAATTCACCGTCATCGGTGTAGGTGTTCCCTTTCATGTTTTGGTAAACGCCGCTTCCCGTAAAATACAATTTTGGCGTGTAATTGCCCGCTTCAACGGAATTGGGTATGACCGCACTCGCATATTTCAGACGATTGAGCCCCGGCACCAAAGTGGCCGGAGAATCCAGAGTCGTAGTAAACCGTTCGTTGGCAAAAGAAAGCGTGCTCGCGGCAAGATTCAGCGGGATGGCATCGCTGCCCGGATTTTTGACCGTAACGTAAAAACTAACCGTGTCGTTCAAATCGACCAACGTCGGCGATAATGTGCCGCTCTGGTAGCGAATGGCGTACAGTGTAAACGTAGCCGTGTCCACATTGGCAATGTAGGCCCGCACTTGTGAGCTGTCCGCATCTTCCGGCCCGGTGTAGGTAGTCGCCGCCAGACCGTTAAGATCGGTATTAACTTCGTATTCGGAGACATAGGCATCTGCATTAAGCGGCTGGAATTGCACCTTTTGGTTGCTAACCACATTGCCGTAGCGATCGGTCACTTTGGCACGAATTAGCTGGCCGTTGCCAGCAATGGCCGCGCGGTAGTTTCCGGAATCGGCCGTCACAATAGCCGGGGCATCGGCCACCAAAGTAGCCAATGCCTGAATAGAAGTAAGCCCGCTGCTACTAATATTCAGGGTGTCCTGCCCCGCTTGCTGACGCAACGTCCACTGGGTCGCCACCAGTCCGTCTCCGTTCGAAACCGACGAAGCGGGACTGACACTTCCGCTACCCGTGGGCGTCCAATTCACTGTTACGCCCGAAACCGCATTACCGTAAGCATCTTCCACCTTAACCCGTACCGAATCCCCGTAAGTCGTAGCCACGGTATCCTGCCGATTATTTTCCGTAATCAATGTCAGATGGTCGGCGGCCGCAGGTTGTGCGGCAACGCTAAAAAAGATACTTCCACTGTTGATCAAATTGTCATTGTAACCGGTAATGGTGTATGTGCCTGCCTTACTTCCCGGAATGAAATCGACCGAAACGCGCCCCGTTTCGTCCGTCTTTTCCGAAGCATCGGGAGAAAAGACAAAGTCGCCGCCTCCTTCGGGATAAGAAAGCACGGCAAACGTAATGGGAACATCACTCACCGGATTGCCCAGACTATCCAGCACCTGCAATACCAGTGGATTGGCCAATTGGGTTTTAACGGTGCCGGTACGCGCACTGTCGTTGCTGGCATCTACCCAGCGCTGCAAAGAATTCGCCTGCGATTCCAGCACATTCGCGGTAAATTTTAGCGAATCGGGAATGGATGGAACAATGGCATAAGCCGAATCTTTGCCAATGGTATTGCGCAGTTTCCACTTGCTGCGGGAAATTCCCTGGTTATCGGTTAAATCGGTCGTGGGTGAAAGATTGGCCGTGGGGTCTTGCGCTTCCCAGTTAACGGTTACGCCGGACACGGTGTTGCCAAAGGCATCCAGAACCTTCACCGCCAATGAGTCGCTGATTTTGGAACCCGCAGCCCCTGTAAAATTATTGGAAGAAACATAAAGCATTGTGTCGGGCGAACCGGGATTATTTTTAATAATGCCAGAAGCATCGCTAAGCGTATTTTTCGTAATGACGAATTGCCCGCTATTGGCCTTTGTAAAATGGAAGGTATTGGAGCTGACCGAATCGCTGCTGGCAAAATAGCCAATAGAATCTCCCGATACGCCCCAATGGGCCGTCACATCGCCCAGATAATTTCCGTACAAATCGTAACCGGCGGCATAAAGCGTCCAGGTGTCACCGGCCGTAGCGCTCGAATCGCCCAGGGCAATGCCCCCTCCGTTTGCCGCCGTCCGAATCTCAATTCGGGCTAAACTTGCTTCTTGCACGGTTATGGTACCGGTCTGATCATCGGTCCATCCGTTGCCATTACTGGTTTGTACGGTTCCGCTACCCGGTTCGGTGGGAGAAAGTGTTACCACGTAGGTATTTGTATTATCTGCACTCAAACCACTCAGTGTACCCGTAGTTGACCAGTCCACATCGGCATTGCCGGCAAAATTGTCTTTGCTGTCATAGCCGGCCGCGTAAAGCGTAAGCGACTGACCGGCCGTCATGGTCAAATCACCGATTTCCTGTCCGCCGCCGTTGGCTTCATCGCGGATCAAAACATAAGTTATTGTACCCGCATTAACGGTAATACTTCCCGTACGGTCCGATAAGTTGCTATTGCTGGACGAAGTGGCCGTAATCGATCCGCTGCCCGTATGCAACGGCGTAAATGTAACGGAAGACGTCGGATTCGCCGGAGAAAGAGAACCGCTCAAATCGTTCAAAGTCCAGTTGGCATTTTCGGAACCGATGTAATTTCCGTCGGCATCGTACCCCACGGAATAAAGTGTCAGGGTTTGGTCAGCCGTTAAGGTAGTGTCGCCGGGAATGGCTCCGTTGGCTACCGCACTGGTTTGAATGCGAATTTCGGCCAACTGCCCCACACTCACGCTAATTGTTCCTGTTTCATCGGCGGTAGCCCCCCCGGAGGGAGTGGCCACAATGGTTCCGCTTACCCCGGCAAGCGAGGGGCTAAAGGTGTATTTGCTGCCCGTGGCATTTACCGTTTCAAGGGAACCTGTCGAACTCCAGGTAACATCGGTATCGTCAATATAATTGCCATATTGATCGTATCCGGCGGCGTACAGCGTGGTTGCTTCGTCCGTTGTCATGTTTACGTCCCCGACTTCCGCACCGCTGTTGTTGGCCTCCGAACGAATAATCACATAAGACAAGGCGCCAGGATTTACCGTGATGATACCGCTTTCCCCGTTAATGTCCGAATTATCGCTCTTTTCCACATGCACGGCAAATTGACCGCTTGTAGTATCCGACACCGAAAAACTGATCGTACTGTCATTGCTAAAACTCAGCGAAGCAGACGGACTAACCGTTACCGTACTGCTGCCCGGCGTGCTGACCACCACGGCATCCGAATTGACCACCCCATTGCCATATTGATCGCGTGCCGTAGCGGTGTAACTGATGCTCCCCCCCGCAGTAATGGTTTGATTGCCCGAAGGATTCAAGCTGTAATAAGCCACCTGACCGGCCTGCAAGGGCAGCACATACTGCGTGGAAACCGATCCCGAAACCACATCGATGCTGTCCGACTCATACCACAATTCGGTACTGGCCGTGTACGTGGCCTGAGCAATTCCGTTGTTATCGGTTGTAACAGTAATGGAAGAAAGCCCGTTACTAAACGTGCCCGAGCCCCGCACACGCGTAAAAGTTACGCTGGCATTGGCCAAATCGTTACCATAGGTATCTTCTAACCGTACCTGCAACAAGCGATCGGTGCCCACCGTAATGGACGCCTCCGAGCTCAATTTGGTCAAATGATCGGCAGCGGCGGCGTTGACGGTAATCAGACCGCTCTCGCCATTTACATCGCTATCGGTGCTCTTTTCCACATGCACGGTAAAACTGCCGGCAATGGTATCGGAGACCGTAAAACTTAATGTGCTGTCGTTACTAAAGCTTAATGTCGTCGAAGGACTTACCGAAGCCGTACTGCTGCCCGGCGTGCTCACGATGATGGCATCGGAATTAATCACTCCGTTGCCATACTGATCGCGTGCTATTACGGTGTAGGTAATACTCCCGCCCGCCTGAATCGCCTGATCCCCCGTAGGGGTTAACGAATAATAGGCCACCGGGCCTCCGACCACTGCCACGGAATAGCCGGCATCCGTGGTAGCGGCGTAAGCGCTGCTGTCCAGCACGGCATCGACCGTGCTGGGATAGGCATTGTTTTCGGACAAATCGTTTGGCAAGCTTTGCCCGAAGACAATACGTAACGAATCGATCACATCAAAATGCGAAGTTCGCACAATTAATGAGTCGGTATTACTATCGTAATACCAGGTGGCATAGCCCGGATCTTCGGGCGTGGACTGGCTGTTCTGAATGTAGGCCGAGGCCCCGTTAATGTAAATAGAATTAACCGCGGGTACCGAGCTAAAAGGATTTTTCACGGCAAAGCGATCCAGCTTTCCCAAACCCGTCACGCCGCCAAGATCGATGTCGTAAATGCGGTATTGAAATGTGGTGTAACTGCCTGCCGCAGCCGAGGTCGGAGCGATTTGCGCATTGGCCGAAGAGGCCAATCGCTTGTTGTGAAATAAAATTGCCATATTGGAAGTAATCGGCCCAAGGCCGGTACCGTTGCCATAGTAATAGGTTAATCCGTCAAAGGCGTCGGCTCCGATGCCAATGGTGGCCTCTCCTCCACCGTTTAAATCGCTATCCACAGTTTTGTATTGGAATAAAATCAAATTGCTGTGCTCATAAAGAACGGCTTCAAAAACAAGCGTAACCGTGAGTCCTAAATTAAACGTAACCGATTCCCATTGCACCACAATTTTGCGATTAGGAGCCGTGCCGACCACCGCGTAATAAATGCCGTCATCGGCGCGTGAATCTCCGGAAAGATCATCCCAGTACGGAGCAATCACCGAATCCGGTGCCGCGACCGAGGGTAAGGAATCATTCGTAGGGTAGGAATTATTCCCCGGATTTTTAAAGCTAATCCAGCCATTGGGGGAAACAAAAATACTATCGTGAGCTACCCCGTAAAAATTAAAGGTAAACGGCAATTCGATGCCCACCGGTGGATCATCATCGTAAGATGCAGGAAAGATTTGGTTGGTTGTCGATTTAACATCAATCCAATTGTAATCAATCGTTACCGTTCCCTTATTGTCCGTCCACATGTGTCCGAAGGCATCGTTTCCGCCCTGATTGGCCAGAATGTATTGTGCACTTAATGCAATGATAAGGACGATCCGGAAAATTCTATTTTTCATGGCTATTTACCTTGATTGTTTTGTGGACTGTTTTTCAATGGCACATTCACCTGCCGAAGCAATTTTTGCGGGCGGGCCGCATCCAACGTGAACAGTTTTAAACGAAGCGTATCGCTTTGCATGCGCACCGGAGTTAGATGAATGGTGCACTCGATTTGCGCACCCGGTGAAATTCCGGCAGGATTAAACAAGAGGCGGAGTGTAGAATCGGAAGCGTTCCAGTGCAGCAATTGTGCCCGCTTCGGAACGCTTTGTGCGTTCTTTAGCCACAAGGCCTTCCCATCAATCGTCGCTTTCAGAAGGAACGGTTGCACTTTGCTTTCGAAAGCCAGAGCCACACCCTCCTTTATCGTCTGTTCGGCTTTAAACCGGAGGTGCAACGTGTAGCTGGCTTTGGCGCCGCGTTCGGCCTGCACAGTAACTTGCATGGGTAAGGCCTGGGAATAGACAAAAATCGGAAAAAGAAAAAATAACAATGTGTATCGTAAATGCTTAGGCATAAGCATCTCCTGAGTTGATCGGTTCGTTTTTATGGCAAAATTTTTTTACATTCGTAAAAGAAGCGCTTGTTTTTCAACGGCATTGATTACCCCGCTCAGTTAAAAGAGATCAGAGTATTTCAAAGAATTTATGAATCGACATCACACTAATATCGTTTAGTGTGCCACAAATTTCGGTGATGAATGGCACATTCAAAAAACTTGTGCGCATTCCATGTGGTTAATGGTACATTGCTCGATTGCTGGTACCCTTTAAAACGTCGAGGAAAGCTTTGATTACTTCGGGATCAAACTGCTGCCCCGCCTGTTGTTCCAACACAGCCATCGCAGTCGATTTAGGTAGTGCTTTGCGGTAGGGTCTATCGGAGGTCATGGCATCAAAAGCGTTGCAAGCGGCTAAAATTCGTGTTTGAATAGGAATTTCTTCACCGGCTAATCCGTGTGGGAACCCACGGCCATTAAAATGCTCGTGATGGTGCAAAGCCATATCCACCAACATGCTGCTAAAGCCTGCGGCTTTTAATATTTTCCCCCCCTCGATGGTATGAGTCAGGATGCGCTCTTTAACTTTCATGTCTTTGTCGGTATTGCTCAGAGCCCCGTCATAAAGCAAATATTTGTCACGCACGGCTGTTTTGCCAATATCGTGCAAAAGTGTTCCCATCCCCAACTGCTGAATTTCCGTTTGGCTAAATCCCAGACGTTTTGCTGTGGTGGTCACATAGTTGGTTGTGCGCAGCAAATGGCCCCGGGTAAACATGAACTTGGCTTCCAGAGCGTAAAGCATGGCTTTAACCGTACGCGAGAATTGATCCCGATAGTCATCGGCTTTCTGCACCTGGTCCAGCACAAATGCCGTTTGATTGGCCACGATTAAAATCATGTTCAAGTCTTCTTTCAAAAAGGGACGCCCGGTTACTTTCGGGCCAAACGAGACCAAACCGATCAAACGATTTTGCACATAAACTGGACAAATAACATCATTGGGAAATTGTTCCA
>Ga0256914_1002527_pt1 | contig 15161 bp, 12 predicted proteins | sample HulkmetaG_FD_191571 | JGI IMG/M metagenome (GOLD analysis project Ga0256914, IMG submission 191571) | Hydrothermal chimney microbial communities from Main Endeavour vent field at the Juan de Fuca Ridge, Pacific Ocean - Hulk | ecosystem: Environmental > Aquatic > Marine > Hydrothermal vents ... | reverse complement strand
GAAACTCTTTCTTTAGAAAATAATAAAATAGAAAAAATAGATCAATCAACATTAAATTTTTTATCAAAATTTGATATAGAAAAATCAGGGTTTGTAGATATTTTTACTGATGTAAATTTATCAGATGAAAATGGGTTAGCAATTCAATTTATAAAAAGTAAAAATATAATTAAAGCATTTGTTGGAAATACATATAAACCAAATAATCCAATAACTCGTGCAGAATTTACAAAAATAATACTTTTAGCAAAATATTCTCAAACAGAAATAGATGAAATTTCTACTCAATATTTTACAGATATTAAACAAAATAACTGGTATGCAAATTATGTAAACTTTGCAAAAAGTAAAAATATTATTTCAGGATTTGAAGATAATATTTTTAAACCAAATCAAAAAATTAACTTTGCAGAAGCAAGCAAAATTATTGTAAATGTTTTAATTGGTGAACAAGTTGAAACAAAAAACTGGTATGATGTGTATTTAGAAAAATTAGAAGAAAATAATATAGATGTTGAAAATTTTGAAGTTTCAGAAAATTTAACACGAGGACAAATGGCAGAACTTATTTATGGATTGGAAAAATTTGTGAAGTAAAAATATATAATAATACTATCTTAAAAAATGATAAAAAACACCTCTCTTACCAATAAAATTTGGAAACAAAAAGATGAAACTAAAAAATACGACGAAACTAAAACACTTTCAGAAAATTTTTTATTACTTCAAAACAAAACAAAATCAGATTTTAAAAATGTTGACTTTGAAGATTTTTTATCTCCATTCGATTTTCAAGACATGCAAAAAGCAGTAGATTTGCTAGAAGCAATTATTGCAAAAAAAGAACGAATTTTAATTTTTGGAGATTATGATTTGGATGGAATGAGTGGAACTGCTGTTTTGTTTTTAGGCTTAAAAACACTTGGAGCAAATGTTTCATATAGACTTCCATCACGAGAAGATGGTTATGGATTATCTGAAAAATTTATAGATGAAGCACATGAAAAAAATGTAAAACTTTTTATTACCACCGATTGCGGAGTTTCAAATATTGCAGAAATTCAAAAAGCACGAGATTTAGGAATAAATATAATTGTTACAGATCATCATTCTGTTGGCGATGAAATTCCAAATGCAAATGCTATTTTACATCCTTTGGTAAAAAATGAACCATTTTCAGATAAAGATTTAACAGGTGCAGGAGTCGCATGGTATTTTGCAAGAGCAATGCTTCAAAATAGATTTGGAGCAGAAAAAACAAAAAATTTAGAAATAGAACTTTTAGAAATTGCTCTTTTGGGAACGGTTGCCGATTGTGGTCCTTTGAAAGGAGAAAATAGAAAAATTGTAATTTTAGGTTTAGAAAAATTAAAATCTACAAAAAATGCAGGATTGTTAGAATTGATAAATGTTTCAAAAACAAAAATTGATGAAATTACAGCAGAAACAATTGCTTTTTTTATTGCTCCAAGATTGAATGCATCAGGACGACTTGCGCATCCAACTTTGTCTTTAGAATTACTTTTGGGAAAAAAAGAAAGAGCTTATGATTTAGAAAAATTAAATAAAAAGCGTCAAGATATTGTAAATGTGTTTCTTGCAGAAGCAGAAGAGCAAGTTAATGCAAAAAATGCAACTATTTTGGTAAAAAGTAAAAAATGGCCAGGTGGAATTATTGGATTGATTTCAGGACGATTGGCAGAGCAGTATGCTAGACCAACAATCGCGTTTGAAATTACAGAAAATAAAATAACAGGATCATGTAGAGGACCTGTTGGTTTTGATATTGCAAAAACATTAAAAGAAATTCAGTTAGATTTTCCAGAATATTTTTATGGATGCGGAGGACATGCACAGGCTGCAGGTTTAAGTTTATATCCAGAATATTTTAAAAATTTTTGTACAGAATTTGATACACGAGTGAGAAAGGAAAGAGGAGATATTCCTCCAATTCCAGAGCTTCAATATTTAGGAAATCTTTCATCTTTTTTTAGTGTTTCAGACATATTTGAATTACAAGAATATGAACCGTTTGGGATAGGAAATCCATCACCACTTTTTAAATTTTCAAATTGTATAATTGTAAAATCGAGAACTGTTGGAAAAGATAAAACGCATCTTTCTCTTTTTCTTAAAAGCGATATTGTAGGGCAAAACAATTTATCTGCAATTTGGTTTAAAGGAGGTGAATTTGAAATGAATTTACCAGAAAATACAAAAGTTGATATTTTAGCAGTTCCTAAAATAAATGAATGGAATGGGCAAAAAAGTATTTCTTTGCAAGTTGTTGATGTGAAAATTGATTAAAACAATTTTCCAATATCTATAAATGTAACCCAAATTAAAAATGAAAAAAGTGTAAGCATTCCAATTGCATTTATATACATTTCAATACTTTGTGGAAGTCTTTTTGGAAAATTATAATTAATTCTAAATATTTTGGTAGCAATAAATGTAAATACTAAAAATAATGCTTCTATTAATAAAAATATAAATCTTCCACCATCTAACCCCGGAAAAGGCATTATGTTTAAAACTGCTAAAGAAAGAGATAATGTTGCTGTAAATAAAACAAGTGTTGTGAACACTCCATCTTCTTTTTCCAAAATCATATCTGTTGTACTCGCAATTGCGATAGGTCCACCTATTTCTTTTGGAATTTCATGCTTTGTAGTTAGACTTGTTACCAAGTTACCAAGAGCATCTATAGAGCCTTTCATAATAACAAAAGATTCTGTAAATGCTTTTTTTGTAGAATTTATAAAATTATATTTTTCAGTTTTTAATTTTTGAATAGGTACAATTCCAAATAATCCGTCTTCGTTTGGATTAATTTTAATTTCAATTTTTTTATCATTTCTTAAAATTGTAAATTTTGCACTTTGTTTTTTTTCTGCATCATTTTTTAAAGTATATAAAAAATTTTCATATGATGTAATATCTGTATTATCAATTTGAAGAATTGTATCATTTTCTTTTAATTCAGATAAATTTGCAGGCATCCCATCTATTAATTTTCCAATACTAATGCTTCCAACTCCTGTGTCTGGCATTTGAATTCCAACCATAAAACTTGCAGTGAGCAAGCCCCAACCCAATAAAAAATTCATGATAACTCCACCACAAATTACCAGCATTCTCCATGCCAATGGTCTATTGCTAAATGCGTGTGGATGTGAGGAATCTCCCGATTCTCCTTCCATACGAACAAATCCACCAAATGGAATTGCATTTATAGTCCATTCCATTTCTTCAATCTCTTCTCTATTTTGAACTAATACTTTTCTCGATGTTTTTTTTCCAAAAACTTTTGGAGGCATTCCAAATCCAAATTCTAAAACTTTTACTTTTGCGGCTCTTGCTGCCCAAAAATGTCCAAACTCATGTAATATAATTAAAATTCCAAAAATTACCAGAAATGTAATTGATGTAAGTAAAAAATCTCCTATAGAGCTTAAAAATGAAAAAATGTTTGTCATGTCGATATTAATAATAAGTATGTGTTTATATTAATTGTATATAATATTTATATACAGATTATATCAATTTAAAAATAAAAAGAAAACATTGATTTTTTTAGTTCTCTTGTTGCATTTCTGAAACAAGTTTAAATAGTTGAATTGGTGTCATGTTGTTTAAGTCTAAATTTTTTATATTATTTTTTTCTAAGTTTTTTTGTTTATTTACTTTTTCTAATAATTGTTCATACATTTCTTTGTATAAAAGGTTTGTTTTATTATTTTCTGGAAATAAACTTTTTTGAGTATTATTAATATTTTTCTTATTTTCATCTTCTTTATATTTTTCTTTATTTTCTAGTTTTTCTAAAACTTCTTCTGCTTTTTTGATGATTGAATGGGGGATTCCTGCAAGTTTTGCAACTTCAATTCCAAAACTTTTTTCTGCACCTCCTTCAAAAATTTGATGTAAAAATATCACACCTCGTCTTGCATCTTCTAATACTCTTGCCGAAAAATTTTTTGCATTTTTCAAACTTTTTATCAATTTTATAAGTTCATGATAATGTGTGGCAAAAAGTGTTTTTACTTTTTTTTCATGGAGAAATTCTGTAATTGCCCAAGCTAAAGAAAGTCCATCGTATGTAGAAGTTCCTCGTCCCAATTCGTCTAAAATAACAAAACTTTTTTCTGTTGCATGTCTCAATATTTTAGAAGCTTCTTGCATTTCAACTAAAAATGTAGATTCTCCTGTAGACAAAGAATCACCGGAGCCAATTCGTGTAAAAATACTATCACAAATAGGTATAATAGCAGATTTTGCAGGAATAAAACTTCCGATATGTGCTAAATAAATAATAACAGCATTTTGACGCAAAAATGTGGATTTACCGGCCATATTTGGACCTGTAATTAAATGAAAACTATTGTCTTTATTCATTTCTAAATTATTTGGAATAAATCGTTTACTTTCTTTTTCTAAATTGGCTTCTACTACAATATGTCTTCCTTCAAATATTTCTAGCTTATTTTGAGTTTCTGTTATTTGTGGTTTTATAAAATTTTGTTTTTTTGCCAAAAATGCAAAGCTTTGAGAAATATCAGCTTTTGCTACATGTTTTGCTAAATATTGAATATTTACTGATTTTTCTAATATTTCATTTTCTAGATGCTGTCTAATTTCTTCTTGTCTTTTTTCATATTGAAATTGAGCATTTTGAATTTTTGTATCAAATTTTGAAAGTTCTGGAGTTGTATATCTTGATACATTTTTTAATGTTTGTCTGTGAATAAAATAATCTGGAATATTTTTTGTATGCAAGGCGGTAACTTCAAAAAAATATCCTATAACTTTGTTATATTTTACTTTTAAAGTAGATATTCCTGTTTTGTTTTGTTCTTCTTTATTGATTCTTATCAGCTCTTCTTTTCCTCCTTGAGATAAATTTCTATAATTATCCAACTCTTCATCAAAGCCTTGTTCTATAAAATTATTAGCACTAGGAAGTTCTGTTAAGGCTAATTTTAAAAGATTTGAAAGTTCTTTAAGCGATGAGGTTTTTGCGAGAAGTGTCATTATTTTTTCGTATATAAAGTGTAAAAAGAATGATAGCTATAATTATAAAACTTATTAATATTATTATATTATGAAGAATAATAGAAAGTAAAATGCTTATTATAGATAAAATTAGTGATAAAATTCCTGTAATTATCATTATTCCTATAGATCCAAAACTTCCAACAAATGGAATAACCTCTAATATCCTTGTGATAGGTGAGACCAAAACTAATAAACCTCCCCACATTATAGCAAATCCTAAAAATCTAAAAATCCATGAAACTGCAATATCTTCATCTTTTAATGTTTCAATGGCTATATTTCTATCTCCCCTCAGTATTTTATAAATATTTTTATCAGATGAAGCATCATAATACGAAAATATTGTTTTATTATTTCTATCAATTTCTCCAAAAATAGTTACGAGTTCAGATGGTGATTTAATAACTTCATAATGAATTCTAATATCTCCAATTTTAGGATTTTGTAATGTTCCAAGTCCTTTAAATAAATATTTTTTATTTAATAAAATAATACTATCTGTTTGTTTTATATTTTTTTCAGTTAAAATTAAATCAATAGCTTTTGGTAAATCTAAATTTTCTGTATTAATAGAGTATTCTGTAATAGAAATATTTTTTGCTATTTGTGTAGTGCTATTTAATTCTTTTTTTTGATAGTAATTTTTTAAATTATTTATATCTTCTGAATTTTTAATCCATTTATTTTTAATTCTATTGTTAATTTTATATTCATCTATTTCATCATGCTTATTTTCATCTTCGTCTTCATCTATTTCTGTTTTATATGTTTCAACAATTCTATTTACGAGTAAATAATTTCCTTTTTTTAAAAAAAGATCTCCAATTTTTTCATTTGATTCTAGTTTTGCAGTAAGAGAAACAAAAGCTTTATTTGTTTCTAAATTATTAATATTTGACACATCTAGCTCAATTGAATCCTGAACAATATCTGAAATATTTTCACCACCTTCATTGAAAAAAATCACAAAAAAAGATGCAATAAACATAAGAAATCCCAGAAGTATGGTTGTTATTGATGAGGTAATACTTGTAATAATATTTGTAATTTGACTAAACATAATTTATTTTTTAAAAAAATATAATATAGAATATATTTAAAATTGTAAGAGTCCTTCGACTTCAGAAACAGATAAATTATTTGCTTTTGTTTCTACTTTATTTTGAATTTCAATTGTAATTGGTGTGCTTAAAAAATGTGAAAATTTTTCGGAAATTATTGCAATATTTTTTTCTGTATTTATCATTTTTTTTGCAAAATCTCCTTTTATTTCTAAGATCAAAGTGTTGTTTTTATAATCAATAGCTGTTCCATATTCGCTTAAATATAATTTTACACTTTTGGGTAAGCTACTGCATAGTGTTTTCCATAGAGATTTTACAGTTGGGAGCATTTCATCTTCTTCTGGTGTATCTATTGGGTCTATTGTTTTTTCAATTTTATTTACTATTTTTATTTTTTTCTCTTTCTCTTTCTCTTTCTCTTTCTCAATAGGTGCTTGTTTTTTACTTTCTTCTATACTGGCTTTTTCAAGCTTTTCTATTAAATTATTTTTTTTTGGTATAATTGTTTTTTCTGATTTTTCAATTTCCCATGGGGGCAATTCTTCTGATATATATTCTGTTTCTGGTGGGAATAAATCATCAGTATTATCTATTACAAAATTAGTATTTTTTGATTTTGTATTTTCTTCTTTTTCTTCTTCTTTTGCTTTTACTACTACTTCTTTAATTATTTTTTTTGGTTTTATTTCTTTTTTTTCTGAAATATAAGAAGTTAATTTAACAGGAGATATTTGTGAAATATTTTTGAGCTGTTCTGTAAATTTTTTATTTAAAAGCATTGCTTTTGTTATTGCCATTTCAAGGGCAAGAGGTGGAATTTCAAATCGTTTTGAACGCTGAAGTCCTTCTTCAAAAATTGTAATAATTTCAAGTAACCATGGCAAAAGTGCATTTTTTTCTTTTATATATTCATGAAATTTTTCTTGTAAATATTCCAAAAAATCTTTGGCAAATTCTTGTAAATTTCGCCCTTCATTTTGTAATGCTTCCAGCTGTAAAAAGGCATTATCTATATCACAGCTTTGCAAATGTATTAAAAAATTTTCAAGAAAGTCTGAAGAAATTATACCTAAACTTTTTTGTAAATTTTCAACTGATATTTTTCCAAAATTGCTTGATTGTTCAAGTAATGAAATTGCATCTCTTAATCCTCCATTGGCTCTTTTCGCTAAAACTTCTAAACCCTCTTTTGTGTATTCAAAATTTTCATTTTTACAAATATACTCTAATCTATTTGCAATTTCATTTTGTGCAATATTGGTAAAGAAAAAGGTTTGACATCGAGAGCGAATAGTATCTGGAACTTTGTGATATTCTGTGGTTGCTAAAATAAAATATGCGTGAGATGGAGGCTCTTCTAGTGTTTTTAAAAGAGCATTAAAAGCCTCTTTTGTAAGCATATGGACTTCATCTATAATATAGATTTTTGCTTTTCCCGTGTTTGGTGAAAAAGCTACTTTTTCTCGCAAGTCTCGAATTTCATCTATTCCTCGATTTGATGCTGCATCAATTTCAATAATATCTGTTAATCTATCTGATTCTGCGAGTTTGCATAGTTCACATTTACAACAAGGGTCTCCAGTTTCTGTGATATTTGTACAATTTATTGCTTTTGCTAAAATTCGAGCAGAAGAAGTTTTTCCAGTTCCTCGTGTTCCACAAAAAAGATATGCATGAGCAAGTCTTTTTAGTTTTACAGCATTTAAAAGTGTATTTTTGGGTGCATCTTGCCCAACCATATCAGAAAAAGTTTGAGGTCTGTAATCTCCGTATAAAGCCATAATATCAAAATAAATAGTATTGTTAGTGTAGCGTTTTTTTATTTTTAATAAAAGAGAATATCTATAAAAAAATTGACATACACCGCATCAATTCATAAGATGTTCACAATATTCTATAACGCCAAAATTGCATGAAATATTCATTTTCAATAGACGAAACAATTCCATTTTTAGCATTTCGAAAGCTAAAAGAAATAGCAGAAAAAGAAGTCGGAGAAATAAATATTTTAGATTTATCACAAGGGGAGCCAGGGTATGGATTTTCTCCAAATGTACGATCTCGTCAATTTTTCTCGTTTATTGCAATGCTTGATATAGAGTTTAACAATCATAATATTGAAAGTGATACAAATTTATTTTTTAAACGAAAAGAATCAGAAATTTCAGAAATTGAAAAAATAGTAGAAAAAACAGCAACAGAAAAATATTCAGAAAAACTTGCAACAGAATTAATATCAGACTGGAAAGAATTTATTTCTGAACTTGAAAAAATTTGTAAAGCACAAAATTTAGGATATTCAAAATTTGATATTTACTATGAATTATTTAAATATTCAAATTTAATGGGAGGAAGATATCCACAACCTGCAGGACACCCACTTTTGCAAGCAACCATGGCAGAAGAATACACAAAAACATTAGGCGTAAAAGTAAAATCTCATGAACTTATTGGAATAATGGGGGCGTCTCACGGAATTGGTGCAACATTTAAAGCTTTGGGAAGTGAAGGAATTAAATATTTAAAACGAGGGCATACGGTTGTAATGACCTCACCAGTTTATGCACCATACAATAATATTTTTGAAGAAAGGGGGATTAATGTAATTTCTCTTTCTGTAGACCCTCAAACAGGAGAAATTGACCCTACTGATTTAAAAAAAGTAGAAGATTTAGAAAAAAAAGTAAGAGCTATTATTTTGATAGATCCCAACAATCCAACAGGATTTGCCAGCAGTGACACATTTTTAAAAGGAATTGTGGATATTGCAGAAGAGCATAATTCTTTAATTATCACAGATAGTGTATATCTTAGATTTTTTGAAGATACTAAAACTATTTGTAATTATGAAAAAGCACGAAAAAGAGTTATTCAAATTGATTCACTTTCTAAAATTGAAAGAGCAACAGGTGTGAGAGCAGGGGATATTTATGTTTCTGATGAAGCAAATGAATATATTACAAACAATATATTACAAAATTATTTTCTGAAAAAATATGAAAATATTCGACATTTATTATTTTTAGCAAAATCTCCAGGAGGTAAAAATATTGGATTATTTCAACATATTACTGGAATTCCAGGACCATCAGTTGCAATATCACTTTCTCATGTTATTTTAGGAAAAGCAGAACGAGCAGAATATGTAAAATTATTACAAAAAAAAGTAAGTATTTTTTATGAAAATTTAGGAGTTAAGCACAATGGAAATAGTTATTATGGAATGGTGGACTTAGAAACTATTGAGTCTGAAAATTCTAAAAAAAGAGATATTGAAGCGGTATTGGAAGATATCGCCCAAATGGGTGTAGTTGTAATGCCTGCAAATTTATTTTTCTCTCGATCCGATAGGCACAAAAAAGATAGAAGAAGAGTTATTAGAGTAAGCCTTCCAAATTTATCTTTTGAAGGGACAAAAAAAGCTGCAGAAATTATTAAAGAGGTTACGGGTAAGTAAAAATATATAAAGTAAAGTAAAGTAAATTTAAAAAAACAGAACCGAGAAATTGGTTCTGTTTTTTTGTAATATTTTAGAAGTAAATAATCTTGATTTTAAAATTAATTAAGTTTAATATACTCATTATAAGTACTGCATGGTATCTTACTATTTTTTAACTTATTTTTTATGTCTTCTTATATTGATAACAAAGAACTATTAAAACAAAATGATCCAGAGTTATATGATTTAATAAAGTTAGAGGAAAAAAGAGAATTTGAAGGAATGGAGTTAATCGCTTCAGAAAATTATGTTTCCCCAAGTGTTTTTGCTTGTAATGGGTCTATTCTTACAAATAAATATGCAGAAGGATATCCAGGAAAAAGATATTATGGAGGATGCGAAAATGTAGATAAAGTAGAGCAATTAGCTATTGATAGATTGTTAAAATTATTTCCGGGAGCAACTCATGCAAATGTTCAACCACATTCTGGTTGTCCAGCAAATGATATTACATATACTGCTATTTTAAATCCAGGAGATTGTGTTTTAGGTATGGATTTAGGACATGGAGGGCATTTATCTCATGGTCATCCTGTTACAAAAATTGCTCAAACATATCGATTTGTTCGATATAAAATGAAAGATATAGAAACTGGAGAAATAGATTATGAAGCATTAAGAGAAACTGCATTAAAAGAAAAACCAAAACTAATTTTAGCTGGATTTTCTGCATATTCTCGAGATTTAGATTATGCTAAATTTAAAGCCATTGCAGATGAAGTTGGAGCAATGACGATGATGGATGTGGCTCATATCGCGGGGTTGATTGCTGGAAAAGAACTTAAAAATCCATTTGATTTTGGATTTGATATTGTTACTTCAACAACCCATAAAACATTAAGAGGGCCACGAGGGGGAATTATAATGACATCAAATGCAGATATTGCAAAAAAAATTGATAAAATGACATTTCCAGGAATGCAAGGAGGACCTCACATGCATACTATTGCAGCAAAAGCTGCAGCATTTGCTGAAGCTGCAACTCCAGAATTTCAAGAATATGCAGCTCAAATTCGAAAAAATGCAAAAGCTATGGAAGCTGTATTTAAAGCAAGAGGTGTTAGAATGATTGCAGGAGGAACAGATAATCATTTATTTTTAATTGACACCATTACAAGCTTTGGGGCAAGTGGGCAAGAGTCTGAAACAGCACTTGATGCAATTCATATTACATTAAATAAAAATGCAATTCCAGAAGATCCTAGAGGACCATTTGATCCATCAGGAGTTCGACTAGGAACACCTGCAATGACAACGCGAGGATTTAAAGAGGAAGAATTTACAAAAACTGCAGAAATTATTTGCGATGCGATTGAAGCACGAAATAATGAATCGAAACTAAAAGAGCTTGCAGAAGAAGTAAAAACGATGTGTATTAAATATCCTGTTCCAGGAGTATAAAAATCAATATTAGAACTTTTATTTATTATTATTTTCTTGAATTATTTATAAATAATAGATACTCTAATAATAAAATTATTACATTTTTTTTGTTATCTAATATTATTTAATATTTATTTTTATGTCTAATTCTTCTGTTGTTCTGGACGATGCATATCGACGATTATCAAACCAACCAAAAGAGATAATAAATGGGAAAAAAGCTCTTATTCGGGTTGATTTCAATGTTCCTATTACAAATGGAAAAATTGATGATGACTCTCGAATAAAAGGAGCATTGCCAACAATTCAATATTTATTAGAAAATGATTGTTCTGTTGTTATTTTATCTCATTTAGGACGACCAAAAGGTAAAATAGTTGAAGAATTAAGATTAGATACAGTAGCTGAAAGGTTAGAAAAATTATTAGGAAGAAAAGTTACAAAATTAGATGCATGTGTAGGAGAAAAAGTTCAAAATGCAAAAAAAAATTTAAAATCTGGTGAAATTTTATTATTGGAAAATACTCGATTTTATTCTGATGAAACTCATAATTTAGCTCCATTTTCTAGGGAATTGGCAGAAAATATGGATTTCTTTGTTCAAGATGCATTTGGTTGTGTGCACAGAGCTCATGCTTCTGTAGAAGGAGTTACTCATTTTCTACCATCAATGATGGGGCTTTTGGTTGAAAAAGAATTTGAAGCATTAAAAGGGGTATTTGTAGACAAAAAAAAACCATTAACTCTTTTAATTGGTGGTGCAAAAATTGACACAAAAATTGGAGTTATTAGAAATTTTTTACCAATAGCAGATACTATTTTAATTGGTGGTGGACTTGCAAATACATTTTTTAATGCAAAAGGATATGATGTAAAAGACTCTCTTGTAGAGTTGGATAAAGCAAAACTTGCACTTGAAATATTACAAGATGCAGGAGAAGAAGCTTGTCAAATCATGCTCCCAAGAGATTTTGTTGTTTCAAAAGAAATATCAGAAACAGCAGAAACTAGAATTTTAAATAGAAAAGAAGGCGAACAAATGGAAGATGGAGAAAAAATTCTTGATATTGGTCCAGATACCATTAAAAGATTTTCTGATGTTATTGCAAATTCTCAAACTATTATTTGGAATGGACCAGCGGGATTATTTGAATTTTCTCCATTTTCAGCAGGAACAAAAGAATTAGGAAAAGCTATTGAAGACAATAACAATATTACAATTGTTGGAGGAGGAGATAGTGTTGATGCTATAAATCGATTTGGATTTGATGAAAATAAATTTTCTCATATTTCTACTGGTGGGGGAGCTATGCTTGAGTTTTTAGAAGGAAAAATGCTTCCAGGAATTTCAGCACTAAAAAAACATAAAGAATTATAAAAAAATGTATAAAAAACCAGATAAACCGTCGTTTTTATTTAATATTATTAAATTATTTTTAGATCTTCCTTTTGGAAGAAAAATAATATTTATTTTTTCTATAATTGGATTTATTTCTTTATTTTTTCCATGGTTTTACGAAGGATTAAAAATGTTTAATGTATTTCAAAAATTTTCCATTATAGGTTTTACATTAAGTATTATTACATTTTTAATTGCATTCTTATCAATAAGAGAAACATTTTTTTATAAAAAAATGTTTTTTGGATTACCTCATTATTATGTATTTTTATTATTGCTTATAATTGGATTATATACATTAATATTGCAAACATCTGCACTTTATGAATTAATGAATTATAACCCAAGAGCAATAATTTCATTTGGGGGAATGATTTTATTTTTTTCCTATGGCTTGTCATTATTTGGGCTTTTAGTATCAAAAAATTATATCCCGAAAAAAACCAAAAAATTAAAACGAAAAGATCCCAATGATGTAAATATTTCAGAAATATCTTTAAATGTAGAAAGATAAATAAAACAGTTAAAATAATAAAAATGAAAATATTAAAAAAAATAGATAATCTGAATAAGCTAAAAAATTTAGATATTTCAGAAAAATTAATTTATAATTTTTTGACAGATAAAGAAGAAGATATTCCTATAGAAGAAAGTCAAATAGATTATGATGCATTAATAAATCTTGATAAAAAAGATTTTAGCCTTGAGTTGAAACAAGATTTTACTAAAAAAGAAAATGATGAAAATATTATTTTTTATTGTAAATCATGTAAAAAAATAACAGATATTTTAGATGTAAATGATAGTAATAATGAAAATATAGAAAAGAAAATAAATGTAGATATAAAATTTAGAAGAAAAAAGAAACAGAAAAATAAGAAAAAAATTCATCTTATTTGTGAGTTATGTAATAAAGAAGATATTATCATTGGAACAAAAAGAGGGATTTCAGAACATTTTCATTTAAATAATTAACATCACACAATGTATCTTGTGTAACATTAATTTGAAAGATAATTTTATAACTCATAATATGCACTTATGTATAGATGCTAGAATTTTTTCTCCTAAATTTACAGGAATTGGACGATATACACATGAATTAATAAAAGAATTTTTATTATTAAAACCAGAATGGAAATTTACATTATTTTTAAATTCTGAACAATATGATACTTTCCTATCTGAAATAAAAAAAAACTCTTTATATGGCAATATAAACATCCAATTATTTGTTGCCAATGAAAAAATGTATTCATTGGCAGAACAAACAACTTTTTTGCAAAAATTAAATAAAATTGATGCTGATTTATTTTGGTTTCCACATTTTAATGTTCCATATTTTTTTAACAAAAAATTTGTAGTAACAGTTCACGATTTAACACTTTCAAAATTTCCAGGAAAAAAAATGAATTCATTTCTTCATAGATTTGTATATTTCAAAATTTTAAGACACGCTTTACAAAAATCAAAACATATTTTAACGGTTTCTAAAAATACTAAAAAAGATATTATAGAAGATGAAAAAATTTTAGAAAATAAAATTACAATTGCACACAATGCCGTTGGTAAAGAATTTTTTGAATATAAAAATAATAATTTAAATAAAGATTTTAATAAATATTTTTTATATACAGGGCAACATAGAGAGCATAAAAATGTAATTACTCTTGTAAAAGCATTTCATATTTTTCTTAAAAACAATTCAAAATATAAACTGATATTAACCGGAAAGCCAAACCCTCTTTATCCAGATGTTTCAAACTATATTAAAAGCAATAATTTAGAAGAAAATATTATTTTAGTAGGACTTGTCTCAGAAGAAAAACTATTATCATTGTATCAAAATGCAAAGGCTTATATTTTCCCAAGTTTATATGAAGGATTTGGAATCCCGCCACTAGAAGCAATGGCAATGAATACACCTGTAATTGCATCAAACTCTTCATGTATTCCTGAAATTTGTGAAGATGCAGCTATTTATTTTGATCCATACAATCAAGATGAACTTGCAAAGAAAATGCAAAATTTAGTAAATAATAAATCATTAGAAAAAAATTTAATAACATTAGGAAAAAAACAGGTTAAAAAATATAGCTGGAAAAAATCAGCAGAAATTATTATAAAAAAATTTGAAGAATTGATATAATTACTATATACTGTAAAGAAGTAATATTACTTTCGTATAATATAAGAATCTAAAAATAAAATTATGGCTGATGATGCAAAAAAAGATGATGTAGCGTTGATTATTCCAGATGAGACTCAGGCAAAATATCCAGATTTAGTAGAAAAAATTAAAAATAGTAAATCTATGAATAATTCTGAAAGGAATTATTGGTTACAAGTTCTACCTGTTATGACTCCAGATCAGGTAAAAGAATTAGAAGATATTTTAGATACTGAAATTCGAAAACTGAAAGAGATTGATGAAAAATATAGTAAAATGGAAGCAGCAGCAGCTAGCAAAGGAGGTAAAAAAGAACCCGCTCCAGAACTTACTCCGGAAGAAATTGCAAAACTTGATGCAGAAAAACAAGCAAAAAGAAAAGCACTAAAAGAAGCAGAAGCTAAGGCACAAGAAGGAAATAATCCAGATGATATTTTATCTCAACTCGGTATATAAAATTAAAATAATAAAAAAACAGCAAGCAATAAATGCTTACTGTTTTTTTTATTACTCCCATTCAATAGTTCCAGGTGGTTTTCCTGTTAAATCATAAAAAATTGATTCAATTTCTGGAACTTCTTTTTGAAT
>Ga0256914_1002526_pt1 | contig 15162 bp, 15 predicted proteins | sample HulkmetaG_FD_191571 | JGI IMG/M metagenome (GOLD analysis project Ga0256914, IMG submission 191571) | Hydrothermal chimney microbial communities from Main Endeavour vent field at the Juan de Fuca Ridge, Pacific Ocean - Hulk | ecosystem: Environmental > Aquatic > Marine > Hydrothermal vents ... | reverse complement strand
GGTACGGACCACCGCTTTCTCGCACAATCGGCTGCCGACCACAACCATCGGTGATCTGGCCAATCCCGTCGGGCGAACGATTCGACGCCGTTGCCACCACATGCCGAAGGCCACGGACCGCCGCGCCGGGGGGACACCTCAGGATGGATTTCACCGCTGCCCGCCCAGCAGTTCGAGGATCGCCTCGTTCCATCCCGCCGGCCCCGGCAGCCGGGTCCACAAGATTCTGTCGGCCTGCGGCGCAATCGGATCGGAGTCGGGATTGGCGACGACCACGGCAACATCGGCGGCTTCGAGCATCTGCAGATCGTTCGGCCCGTCGCCAAGAGCGATCGACGTCAGCGCCCGGCCCCGTCTCTCCTCCAGCAAGTGGTGCAGCCACCGCATCGCATCGGCCTTGCTGGTGTCTCCCATCACATGAAAGAAGCGCCCGCCCTTGACCAACGTCAGCCCATGGTCCGCCAACGCCCGGCGAAAGGCCGACAGCGCCGCCTCGCTGCCCCGCCAGACGATCGGCTCCGACGCCTCCCGCTGGCCCGCGCGGCGGGCATCGTCGGGCGGCAGGCCGGTACGGGCCGCCAATGTCGCCACGTCCCAATCGGAGAAGCCCTCGAAGCGAAAGGACGAATCCGCGCGCAGGGTCGCCAGCAGCGCCACGATGCCGGCATGGTCGGCGCCGAAACGACGAATACGGTAGCCGTCCCGCTCACGGTCGCCGGGGACGCCGATGTCGTACGCCCGCGGCCAGGCCACGAACGCACCATTCTCACCGATCACCGGGTGATCGAGCCCCAGACGGTCGGCCAGCATCACCAGTTCGGGGAAGGTCTTGCTCGACGTCAGCACCACCGGCACGCCACCACGGCGCAACTCGTCGAGGGCCGGCCGCGCGGCCGCGTAGGAGTAGTCGTGATGGTCGAGCAGAGTGCCGTCGAGATCGGTATAGACGACGATTTCCTCCGCGGGCAGCGGAAACCTCATCGCCGTCACCCCGGTCAGCCCGCCACGGCGCGCAGGCGGCGATGCTGCAACACCGGAAAGCTGCGGCGGACGCGGCGCAGGCAGTCGAGACTGATCTCTCCGATCACGGCACCGGGCTTGTGGTCGTCGGCCTCGTCGATGACCGCCCCCCAGGGATCGACGATCATGCTGTGGCCGTAGGTGGTGCGGCCATTGACGTGATAACCGCCCTGCCCGGCGGCAACGACGTAGCAGAGGTTTTCGATGGCGCGGGCCCGCACGAGCACGTCCCAGTGGGCCTTGCCGGTGAGGTCGGTGAACGCGGCCGGGACGAGGATGATCTCGGCCCCCTTGTCCACCAGTTCACGAAAGAGTTCGGGAAAACGCAGATCGTAGCAAACCGTCATGCCGATGACGCCAAACGGCGTATCGACGACCACGGTCCGCTCGCCCGGCCAGATGGTCTCCGATTCGTTGTACTGCTCATCCACGTCGGGCAACGCGACATCGAAGAGGTGGATCTTGTCGTAGCGGGCGATCTGCCGCCCCTGATCGTCATAGACGAGGCTGGCGGCATAGACCTTGCCCGGCACCGGGCTTTCGATCGGCACCGTGCCCCCGCAGAGCCACACCCCGTACTTGCGGGCATTCTCGGCGAGAAACTCCTGTATCGGGCCACCACCGGCGGACTCGGCCACTTCGAGCTTGTCCTGCTCGGTGACGCCCATCAGGGCAAAGTTCTCCGGCAGCACGATGAACCGCGCGCCGCGCCCCGCCGCCTCGGCAATGAGCTTGCCCGCCAGCAGCAGATTGGCGGTGACCTGCGGCCCGGAGGCCATCTGTATTGCGGCAAAGATACTCAACGCACTATTCCATTCGTCATGATGTCCCCCTCGCGCCGGCCCACCCGGAGCCGATGCGGGCCGACGAGCTGCAACCTAACAACATTATCGGCGAAAAACCAACGGCCTACAGCCAAATTGTGTCGTCGGGCCGGCCTTTTCACACAAACCGTGGCCTCATTCCATCACATCGAAAACCGCCGCCCCGTCGTTTTCGTCCGCCAATGGCTGCAATGGCTCGATCTTCGGCTGATCCCAGCTGCCGGTGACGGTGTAGTCGAGGGCGATCGTCTTGTTCACGTCGATGCCCATGCCCGCGGCCAGCTTGTCGAGCATGAAGACGACGACCCCCGCCTGCGGCCCGGCGATCAGCCCGGCCGCCAGCGGCGCCGACGACGACAGCTTCGGTACCACCTGCAACGTCAGGTCGTAGCGGCGCCCGATCAGATCGGTGCTTCCGCGCATGGCGAAACTGGCGACCGGACCGTCGATCAGCAGATCGTCCGTCTCCAGCACACCGTTCTCGACATGGGCCGAGCCCTGGAGCTTCTCGTAGTAGAACCCCTCTTTCTCCATGTCCTTGAAATTGAGGGCGAGCCGGCGCGGCAGGTAGTCGAGGCTCAACAACCCGATCAGGCGCCCCAACCCCGGCTCGATCTTGCGCAACCAGCCATCGCGCAGATCGACCCGAAGATCGGCCCGCAGCGCCTCCAGCGCGTATCGGGCGGGCGATCCCGGCCATGAAACCTCGCCGGCGAGGGAACCGCTGCCGCTGCCGAGACTTTCACCGAAACCGAAGGTTTCGAGGATCTGTCCCACATCGTTGCCACGGGCGACGAAATCGAAGCGGCTGGACTCTTCGGTGGCGGTCTTGCGCCACAAGCCGCTGGCCTCGACATCGAGATGATCGGTGGCCAGCGCAATGTCGGTCAACGCCATGCCGTCGCGTCGCGGTTCGCTACGCAGACGGAAATCGTGAAAACGGTGGTCGCCCCAGCGCAGCAGCGCGGCCTGTAGATCGAGCGGCGGCAGCGTTCGTGGATCGAACGCCCGTGCCGCCGCGGCACCACCCGGCTCGAGCTCGAGCCGTTGCAGCGCGGCCTCGACCGGCGCCCGCCCCAGCGGCAGCGGCACCACCACCTCCCCGGCCACGGCCGGCGCATCGATCTTTGCTGTCCACCGCCCATCCGCGCGCCGGGCACGCAACCCGACATCGGAAAACCGCTTGCCGGCCACCCGCAGCCGGTCGATGCGGACATCGATGTCATCGACCTGGGACAACGGATTCTTGTTCGCGTCATCGTCGCGTGGAGGGAATCGCGCCACGACATCGGCCCAGGCCGCCACATCCACCACCGGCCAGGTTCCCCGCACACGGATGCCCGCCGCCGGCAGCTCACCCGCCTCGCCGCGCAGCGCCACCGCCGCCCGGGCGACAGTGAGCATCGGCCGGGTCTGCATCTGCGCCCGCAGATCGAACAGCCCGGGCACCCGCACCCGCAGCCGCGGCGGGCTGGAGAAGCGCCAGGTCACCGCCAGCTCGCGTTTCGGGGTGGCCGCCTTGCCGAGCGGCGCTGGCAGGTCGATCGCAACGCCATCCAGTTCCGAACGCACCGTCAGCCACGGTGCGCGCTTTGCTTCGCCGGGCCGGCGGCGTGGAAGGTTCAACACGCCATGCCAGACGGCCACGCCATCGCTCACCGCCTCGATGAGATCACGCTGCCGCGGCAGCAGATCGGCCGGATCCCAGGCCCCTTCCACCGCCACCCGCACCGTGCCATCGTCACCGGTCGTCACCGTGGCCGTCACCGGCGCGTTGCGAAGAACGCCCCGCAACGACTCGGAGGAAAAGCGGTCATCGACGAAATGGAGGCGACCTTCCAGTTCGGCGACGCGCAGCGGCTGGGCGGGAATGGCCGCCTCACAGCGTTGCAGGTCGATGGTGCCGCTGACCCGACGCCGCTTTTTCAGCTTTTTCGACAGCGTCATCAACAGATCGAGATCGAGCGCCACCGGGCCGGCCGACGTCACCCCGTCGAGAAAATCACCGAGATTGCGATTGAGCGGACTGTGTTGGACAAACCGCAGCGCCTGCGGCAACTCGCCCTTCGCCCGCCCTTTCACCGTCAACCGGGCGCGGAACATATCGGCGATTTCCACGTCGGCCCGTTCGATCCGCGCACCCATCACCCCGCCACGGTCGACGCGGGCCGTCATTCGCGCATTGTCGAACCGGACGATCCCGTCAAGATCCGACAACGCCGGCCAGTCGGGATGGTAGTCGAGCGTTGCATCACGCACGTCCATCGTCACCTGCAGAGCCGCCTCGCCACGCTGGAAGGCCGCCTTGCGCAACGGGCCGCTGTAATTCATCCGGATATTCTCGGCGACCCCCTCGTCGAAGGCGCGGCGCAGCCATGTTCCGGTTTTCGGCGGCAGCACGCCGTAGGGCAGATAGTGGGAGAGGCGGCCCAGCGGGAACGACGGCGCGATCAACTCCATCGTCAACGCCGGGTAGGCCTCCCCATCGCCGAGTTCCAGCGTGGCGCCGCCCCGGGCGACGATATCGGCATTGGCCAGAATGAAGTGTTCCATCGCCACCGCCCAGATCCCGTCCTTCTTCTCCCAGTTCAGCTCGGCGTGGACGCCGCGGGCGTCGATCACCGTCTCGAACAGGCGGGGGTAGTCCAGCTCGAAGCCGGTGCTGTCGATTTTGGCAACCCCCTGGGTCGCCGTCGCCACCACATCCCCGGAGATGTGGGCGACCCCGGGAACACGCCCCGTCTCACCCCAGGCCAGATCGTCGAAGCGCGCCTTGAACGCAAACTTCTCCAGCGAGTCGAAGCGGCGCGGCAGGGAGAAGTCGAGATCGCGCAACTCCCCTGCCGGATGCAGGCGCCGCAGCCATGCCAACTGCCGGTCGCTCAATCCCGGCATGAGCGTGGCGATGGTGCGCACACTCTCGATGTCGACATAATCGACGACACCGAAATAGGCGCCCACCTCGTCGTCCCACGCCAGGCTGAAACCCCCTTCGGGCCAGTGCTTCTGCGGTGTGATGACACGCAGACGGTCCATGTCGATCCGCCAGCTGCGAAAATCGCCGGACAGCCGCAGATCGGCGGTCAACGCATCGATGAAACCGAAACGCGCAGCACCGTCCCCATCGGCGGCGGGCGTCGCATCGACACGGACGTCGTGCAGGCCGACGTGGCCCTGCATGTCGAAACCACGGTCACGAAAGCTGCTGCCCCAGAGCTTCAGATCGAGTGTCCCGGCGCCGGCGTGGGAGAGCACCCCTTCACGCAGATAGGGGACGCCGGCGAGATTGATTTCCGTGCCTTCGACGAAGAAATGGCTGTTCCACTGTCGCGGCGACGCCAACGGCCCCTCCGCCACGAGCTGTAGCTCGACGCGATCCCCCAGCGATCGCGGCGGCGCGATCTTCGCCTTCAGCGCCAACGCCTCCCCGCCGACGTAGAGGTCGAGATCGACGGCGGTGAAACGGTAGTTGCGGCCGGCGATGCGGTCCTCCCATTCGATCAGAATGTCGCTGAGCTTGAGCGTCATGCCAGCGACACGGTCGAGCATTTTTTCCAGTGACGGTCTCTGCGTCCTCTGCCCGCCGGAAAATCCCTGCACCGAGATTTTCCGGTCCTCGCCCCGGATCACCTTGAAATGGCTGCCGGCCAGCTCGATCACATCGGCTTCGAGGCGGCGTCGCAGCAGTGTCTTCCAGGGATTGAAGCGGATACCCATCCGCGCGAAATGGAGAATCGGCTCTCCGCTGTCGGGATCGTCGATCTCGACGTCGCGGAAGATCACCAGCGGCTTGAGCTTGAAGCCGTCCCAGCGTGCATCGATATAACCGATCTTCAGCGGATGACGAATGACCGTGGAGATTTTTTCGGCGATGACGTCGCGGTAGTCGTTGGCCAGCGGCATCGCCAGCGTCACCAGCACCACCAGCAGGGCCAACAGCAACAGCAGCACGACGAGCTGTCGCAGCCCGTGTCGGACCCCGGCTTTCAGCACTACGCGCATCTACTGGAGAACGCCCCTGAAAACAGCGATTTCTTCGTCATCGCCGCGCATCCCCCGGCACGGCGGAGGCCAGGCCGTGGCGGAAGGCGTGTATCGTTGACGCTGCCTGTCGGTCATAGCGGGACGACATCGAACTGGTCCTGGATATACTGGCTCTCGACGTTGTACTTGATGGGAATGTTGATGAACTCCTGCAGCTCGGCCAGGCTCGACGACTCCTCGTCCAGCAGCAGATCGACGATCTCCTGCGAGGCCAGCACCAGCAGCTCCCGGGCATCGTATTGGCGCGACTCACGCAGAATCTCCCGGAACAGGTCATAACAGGCCGACTCGGCGGTCTTCATATAGCCCTTTCCCTTGCAGTAGGGGCAGGGCTCGCAGAGCACGTGCTCCAGGCTTTCGCGGGTGCGCTTGCGCGTCATCTCCACCAGCCCCAGCGGGGAGACGTCGCAGATCTGACTGCGGGCGTGATCGCGGTCCATCGCCTTCTCCAGCGCACGCAACACCTGACGGCGGTGCTCCGGCTCGGCCATGTCGATGAAATCGATGATGATGATGCCACCGAGGTTGCGCAGCCGCAGCTGCCGGGCAATGGCCTGGGCCGCTTCGAGATTGGTCTTGTAGATGGTCTCCTCGAGATTGCGCGAACCGACGAAGCCCCCGGTGTTGACGTCGATGGTGGTCATCGACTCGGTCTGGTCGAAGATCAGATACCCGCCAGACTTGAGCATCACTTTGCGTTCCAGCGCCTTGAGGATCTCGTCCTCGATGTTGTACATCTCGAAGATCGGGCGCTCGCCATTGTAGACCTCGACCCGGTCGGCCATCTCCGGCACATAGGACTCGGCAAACTCCAGCAGATCCTTGTGGGTGGAGTGGGAGTCGATCAACACCTTGTCGCAATCCTCACCCACCATGTCGCGCAGCGTCCGCTTGACCAGCGGCAGATCGTAATAGACGCAGGTACCCGCCTTGGCCGCCTTTTCACGCTCCATGATCTTGACCCAGACCCGTTGCAGGAACGCCATGTCCTGATGCAGGTCGGCGGCACTCACCCCTTCGGCCGCGGTGCGGATGATGTACCCCATCCGGGACTCGCCCCGTTCCTGCATCACCAGCTCGCGCAGGCGCTCACGCTCCTCCACGTCCTCGATGCGGGTGGAGACACCGATGGAGTCGCTGTAGGGCATCAGCACCAGATAGCGTGACGGAATGGTGATCTGCGTGGTCAGCCGCGCGCCCTTGGTGCCGAGCGGATCCTTCACCACCTGCACCAGCACCTTCTGCCCCTCGTGCAGCATGCTGGAGATCGATGGCGGCGTCGTCGGCTCGACCCCGCTGGCATTCGGCGGTGTCTTTTCGATGACATCGGAGACGTGGAGAAAGGCCGCCTTCTCCAGCCCGATGTCGACGAAGGCCGCTTCCATCCCCGGCAGTACCCGGCAGACCTTGCCCTTGAAGACATTGCCCACCAGCCCCGACTTACGGGTACGCTCGATGGCCACCTCCTGCAACACGCCATTCTCGACGAAGGCGACGCGGGTCTCCTGGGGTGTGACGTTGACGAGGACTTCTGTGCTCATGGCCAAGGCTTCATTCCGGTGGGCAGCAGATTATCGCAGAAGCGGCGCCGCTACGCCGCCGACAACACCGGCACGTCGAAAGCGGCGAGCAGCTCCGCGGTCTCGAACAGCGGCAGGCCCATGATGCCGCTGTAGCTGCCGCCGATCGACTCGACGAACACCGCCGCCAGCCCCTGAATACCATAACCGCCAGCCTTGTCGGCGGGCTCGCCGCTGCGCCAGTAGCGATGGATCTCGTCGTCGCCGAGCGGGCGGAAACGCACCGTCGAGGCCGACAGCCGTGTCTCTACCCGCGGGCCCCGCTGCACGGCAACGCCCGAGAGAACGCGATGCGTCCGCCCGGAAAGCCGCCGCATCATCGCCACGAAGTCCGCCTCGTCGGCCGGTTTGCCAAGTATCCGCCCATCGGCCACGACGGCGGTGTCGGCGGCGATCACGATCTCGGGCCGTTGCCGCGCGATCGCGGCTGCCTTCTCCCGCGCCATCCGCCGGACATACACTTCGGGCGATTCCCCGGTACGCACCGACTCGTCGATATCGGCCGGCACCACCACCGGCTCGATGCCGATCTGTCGCAACAGCTCGACACGACGTGGCGACTGGGAGGCGAGTACGATGGTCATGTTCGGACAACCCCTGGGAAACGACAAGGGCGCATCATACCCAAATCCGGCCGAACGGCGGATGAACACGCGCCTTGACCTGCCCGGCTTTCTCTGGTCAATTTGCGGACCAGCCCCACAACCACCGTCCCGATGTATCCAAAGATCCTGCCCTTCTCCAGCGAACACCTCGACGTCGGAGACGGCCATTCACTCTACGTCGAGCAGACCGGTACGCCGGGCAAGCTGCCGGTGGTGGTGCTGCACGGCGGGCCGGGGGCCGGCAGCACACCGCTGCTCCGCCGGTTCTTCAATCCCGAGGCGTACCACATCGTCGTCTTCGACCAGCGGGGGGCCGGTCAGTCACGCCCCGCGGCCTCGCTGGAAGCCAACACCACGGCCCATCTGCTGGCCGACCTGGAGAAGATCCGCCAGCATCTCGATATCGATCGCTGGGTGGTCTTCGGCGGCTCCTGGGGCTCCAGCCTCGCCCTGCTCTACGCCCAGGCCCACCCCGAGCGGGTGCTGGCGCTGGTGCTGCGCGGCATCTTTCTCTGCCGTCCGCAAGACATCGCCTGGTTCTACCAGCACGGCACCGGCCGCCTCTTTCCCGATTACTGGGCCGACTTTCTCGCGCCCATTCCCGAGGCCGAGCGCGACGACCTGATCGCCGCCTACCACAGACGGCTCACCGGCGACGACGAGATCGCCCGGATGCGTGCCGCGATGGCCTGGACGCAGTGGGAGATGCGTACCTCGGTACTGCAATACAGCAGCACCGGTGACGACCTGCACCACGCGCTGAACATGGCGCGGATCGAATGTCACTACTTCATCAACGACTGCTTTCTGCGGCCCAACCAGATTCTCGACGAAGCCCACCGCCTGGAGGGGATCCCGGGTTACATCGTCCACGGCCGCTACGACGTCATCTGCCCGCTCGACCAGGCCTGGCGGCTACACCAGGCCTGGCCGTCGTCCCAGCTCACCGTCGTCCCCACCGCGGGCCACTCGGCCACGGAAGCCGGCATCGGCAAGGCGCTGGTCCGCATCACCGACCGGCTCGTCGGCACGCTGCGATGATCGGGTTGCTGCAGCGGGTCCGCGAGGCGCGGGTGGTGATCGATGGCGAGACCGTCGGCGAGATCGGCAGCGGGCTGCTGGTGCTGCTGGGGGTGGAGAAAGGCGACGACGAAGCCCGCGCCGACCGGCTGCTGGAACGCATCCTCGGCTATCGCATCTTCGCCGACACGCGGGGACGGATGAATCTGTCGCTCGCCGACACCAACGGCGGCCTGCTGCTGGTGCCGCAGTTCACGCTCGCTGCCGACACCCGCAAGGGACGCCGCCCCAGCTTCGACCCGGCCGCCCCACCGGCGCTCGGAGAGGCGCTGTTCGACTACACGCTGGCGCGGGCCCGCCACCTGCATGGACAGGTCGAGAGCGGTCGCTTCGGCGCCGACATGCAGGTGCATCTGGTCAACGACGGACCGGCGACCTTCTGGTTGCGGCAGTAGCCAAAGGGCTGGCATACCGCCCGACGCCGCCGCGCCCGCTATGGTTGCCCCCCCGATTCTCTGGCATCATACCGCCCCATGAATGCACGTACCGCCACGGTCGAGCGCAATACGCTCGAAACGCAGATCACGGTCACCATCGACCTCGACGGCCAGGGGACGAGCCGGCTCGATACCGGCGTGCCGTTCCTGGAGCACATGATCGATCAGATCGCCCGCCACGGGATGATCGACATCGACGTCACCGCCCGTGGCGATCTCCACATCGACGACCACCACACGGTGGAGGACATCGGCATCACACTGGGCCAGGCATTCTGCCGGGCACTGGGCGACAAGAAAGGCATCACCCGCTACGGCCATGCCTACGTGCCGCTGGACGAGGCATTGTCGCGGGTGGTGATCGACTTCTCGGGACGGCCGGGACTGGTCTACCAAGCCGACTATCCGCGTGGCACCATCGGCCGCTTCGACGTCGATCTGATCCTGGAGTTCTTCCAGGGCTGGGTCAATCACGCCAACGCGACGCTGCACATCGACAATCTGCGTGGCGGCAACGCCCACCACATCGCCGAAACCATCTTCAAGGCCTTCGGCCGCGCGCTGCGGATGGCGATCGCGCCCGATCCGCGCATGGCCGGCATCACCCCGTCCACCAAGGGTTCGCTGTGAGCAGAACGATCGCGGTCATCGACTATGGCATGGGCAATCTGCGCTCGGTGGTGAAGGCGCTGGAGTTCGTCGCCGAAGGCACGGCCACGGTGGTGTTGACCGGCGATCCCGACCGGGTCGCCAAGGCCGATCACGTGGTGTTTCCCGGCCAGGGCGCGGCGCGTGACTGCATGGCGGCGCTACGGCAGACCGGGATGGACGAGGTGGTCCGCGAGGCGGCGGCGAGCAAGCCGTTTCTCGGCGTCTGCATGGGCATGCAGGTATTGATGCGCCACAGCGAGGAGAACGACGGCACCGATCTGCTGGGCCTGTTCGACGGCGAGGTCAGACGCTTTCCCGACAGCTTTCACGCGCAGCGGCTGAAGGTGCCGCAAATGGGCTGGAACACGATCCACCAGGCGCAGGCCGATCATCCGCTGTTCGCCGGCATCCACGACGACAGCTACTTCTACTTCGTCCACAGTTACTATGTGACACCGGCCGACCCGTCGCTGACCGCCGGCACCACCGACTACGGCGTCACCTTTACCTCGGCCATCGCCCGGGACAACCTCTTCGCCATGCAGAGCCATCCCGAAAAAAGCGCCGACGCCGGCCTGAAACTGCTGAAGAATTTCATTTCATGGGATGGACAAGCGTGATGGAGCTGATTCCCGCAATCGACCTCAAAGAAGGCAAATGCGTCCGCCTGCGCCAGGGGCGCATGGAGGACTCGACCGTATTCTCCGACGATCCTGTGGCCATGGCCGCGCGCTGGGTGGAGGCCGGTACCTCGCGGCTGCACCTGGTGGACCTGGACGGCGCCTTCGCCGGCTCGCCGGTCAATCACCAGGCGATCCAGGCCATTTGCAAAGCGTTTCCCGAACTGACGATCCAGGTGGGCGGCGGCATCCGCAACGCCGAAACGGTGGAGCGCTACCTCGACGACGGCGTGCGCTACACCATCATCGGCACCAAGGCGGTCAACGAACCGCATTTCATCAACGACCTCTGCCTCGGCTTTCCCGGCCATATCATCGTCGGCCTCGACGCCAAGAACGGCAAGGTGGCCACGGAGGGGTGGTCGAAGATGTCCCATCACGACGTCATCGATATGGCCAGGCATTTCGAGAACGACGGCGTCGCCGCCATCATCTACACCGACATCAGCAAGGATGGCATGATGCAGGGCGCCAGCATCGATTCCACCAAGGCACTGGCCGAGGCGATCCGCATTCCGGTCATCGCCTCCGGCGGCGTCTCGTCGCTGGACGACATCCGCGCACTGTGCGAAGTGCAGGACAGCGGCATCACCGGTGCCATCATTGGCCGGGCACTCTACGACGGCGCCATCGACCTCGCCGAGGCCAACCGCATCGCCGCCGAATACGGCTGATCGCGGCCATCGTCACCCGCTCGTCCAACAGCTGAGCCGAAAAACACCATGTCACTGGCCAAACGCATCATTCCCTGCCTCGACGTTCGCGACGGTCGCGTCGTCAAGGGTGTTCAGTTCGTCGATATCCGCGACGCCGGCGACCCGGTCGAGGTGGCGCGACGCTACAACGCCGAAGGCGCCGACGAGATCACCTTCCTCGACATCACCGCCAGCTCGGACGACCGCGACACCATCATCCATGTCGTCGAGGCGGTGGCCGAAACGGTCTTCATTCCGTTGACGGTCGGTGGCGGCATCCGCAAGGTGGAGGACATTCGCCGCCTGCTCAACGCCGGGGCCGACAAGGTGGCCATCAACACGGCGGCGGTGTTCAACCCCGATCTGGTCTCCGAGGCCAGCGCCAAGGTGGGCTCGCAGTGCATCGTCGTCGCCATCGACGCCAAGCGGGTCAGCACCGACGGCGAGCCGGAGCGATGGGAGATCTTCACCCACGGCGGGCGCAAGCCCACCGGCATCGACGCCGTCGAGTGGGCCCGGGAGATGGTGCGCCGGGGTGCCGGTGAGATCCTGCTGACCAGCATGGACCGCGACGGCACCAAGATCGGCTTCGATCTGGCCCTGACCCGCGCCATCAGCGAGGCGGTGCCGGTGCCGGTGATCGCCTCCGGCGGCGTCGGCAATCTCGAACACCTGGCCGAAGGGGTCACCGAGGGCAAGGCCGACGCGGTGCTGGCCGCGAGCATCTTCCATTTCGGTGAATACAGCGTGGGCGAGGCCAAGGCCTACATGGCCTCCCGTGGCATCGAGGTTCGGCTGCCATGAGCCGCGCGATTCTCACCGAGCTGGCCGACGTGCTCGAAGCGCGCAAGGCGGCGGCGCCGGAGGACTCCTACGTCGCCAGCCTCTACCACAAGGGGCTCGACGCCATTCTGAAGAAGATCGGCGAGGAGGCCACCGAGACGGTGATGGCGGCCAAGGATGGCGACGCCGGCAAGATCGTCTACGAAGTGGCCGACCTGTGGTTTCACACCATGGTGCTGCTGGCCCGGCAAGGGTTGCGGCCGGAACAGGTGCTGGACGAGCTGGGACGGCGCTTCGGGATCTCCGGTCACGACGAAAAGGCGAATCGCGGGTAACCGATCATTCATCATCGCCGCCACGCAGTGCTGCTATAATGCGGCGGACATTCCTAACGCACGCGGAGAAACATTATGGGTTTTGGTGGAATCAGCCCCTGGTCGTTGTTGCTCATCCTCCTGATCGTCATGCTGATCTTCGGCACCAAGCGCCTCAAGGGCGTCGGTGGTGACCTCGGCTCGGCCATCAAGAGCTTCAAGAAGGCGATGAGCGACGGTGAACAGGAGGAGACGAAGCAGCTCAAGCAGGACACGACCAAGGTGGTCGAAGGCGAAGTCAAAGAGAAAGAAAAGGCGTAAGGGCCGATCCGGATGTTCGACGCTGGCTTCTGGGAGTTCCTGTTGATCGGCATCGTCGCGCTGCTGGTGGTCGGGCCCGAGCGCCTGCCGGAGCTGGCACGCAAGGCCGGTTACTGGATCGGCCGGGCGCGCAAGTTCGTCAACACCGTCAAGGCCGACGTCGAACGCGAATTCCGCACCGAGGAGCTGGAAAAGATGCTCAGCCAGCAGAACCAGGAGATCCAGGAGCTTCGCGACATGATGAAGAGCACGCAGCAGAGCACGCTGGACAGCCTCAACGAGACGGAGTACCTCGTCCGCTCCAGCACCTCGACCGCCCTCACCGCCGAAGAAAAAGAAGAAAAGCCAGCCAAGAATGGCTAAAACCGATCCCGACAATCCCCAGGCCGAAATGGGGTTTCTCAGCCACCTGATCGAGCTGCGTGACCGCCTGCTGCGCAGCGTGATCGCGGTGGCCATCGCGTTCGCATTGATGTTCCCGTTCGCGAACGACATCTACACCTTTCTCGCCGAACCGCTGATGAAGCACCTGCCGGAAGGCAGCTCGATGATCGCCATCGACGTCGCCTCACCGTTCCTGACGCCCTTCAAGCTGGTGCTGATGCTGTCGGTGGTGCTGACCATCCCCTACCTGTTGCATCAGCTCTGGTCTTTCATCGCGCCCGGGCTCTACCAGCACGAGAAACGGCTGGCATTGCCACTGCTGGCCTCCAGCGTGGTGCTGTTCTACGTCGGCATGGCCTTCGCCTACTTCGTCGTCTTTCCGTTGGTCTTCGGCTTCTTCACCAGCGTCACTCCCGATGGCGTCACGGTGATGACCGACATCAACCGCTACCTCGACTTCGTGCTGATGATGTTCCTCGCCTTCGGCATCGCCTTCGAGGTACCGGTGGCCACGGTCCTGGTGGTCTCGGTCGGCATCACCACGACCGAGAAGCTCGCCCGGATGCGTCCGTACATCATCGTCGGCGCCTTCGTCATCGGCATGCTGCTGACGCCGCCCGATGTCGTCTCCCAGGTGCTGCTGGCGATCCCGATGTGGATCCTGTTCGAGGCCGGGCTCTGGGCCACCCGCTATATCAAGGCGCACCGACCCGACGACGGGGCGGCCGACCCCGCCACCGCGCCCGGCGGCACCGTCGCCACGGCTGGCGCCGGCGCCGCCGCAGCGGCGACGAGCGAAATGTCATCGGCGGAACAGGCCGTCGCCGACGCCCTCATCGACGAGGAACCCCGCTGGCAACCGATGACCGACGAGGAGATGGAGGATGAGCTCGACGCCATCGGCGAATGGGAGGACGAAGACGAAGACGAGGATGAAGACGATGCCCCCGAAGGGGACGGCGACACCGGCGCGGACGATGAGGATCCCGACTCACCACCGACGGGCGAAGAGAAATCGGGCGACCAGGCGTGACCGCGCCACCACGGCGAGCCGCCAGCATCAGGCTGGCGTCTCAGGTCCCGCAAAACGTCTGCCACACCACCTCGTCCGGTTTCGGCGGTTCGGCATAGGCCGCGCAGCCCGGTTGTTCATCGAAGGGGTGTTGCAACACGGCGTGGAGGCGGTGAAACGGGGCAAAGTCATCATGCGCCTCGGCGGCGTGAATCACCGCTTCGACCTGATGGTTGCGCGGGATATAGAGGGGGTTGACCATCCGCATCGCCCGCTGGCGCCGTTCGTCCGACCGGGATTCCCGCGCCAGTCGCTGCCGCCAGCGTGACAACCACCGTTCGATGCCCTCGCGCCGATGAAACAGCCCGGTCAGCGCCTCGTCCGCCGACGATGGCGCGGCGGCGAGCGTCGACAGCCGGCGAAACGCCAGGGTGAAGTCGGTGTTCTCCCGGGCCAGCAGATCGAGGAAGGCCCCGGCCAGCTCGTCGTCGCCTGGCATCTTCCGCAACAGGCCGAGTTTCTCCCGCATCCCGTCCAGCCAGTAGCCCCGATAGAGATCGATATAGGTGTTCAGATGCTTCTGCGCCGTTGCCACCGCGGCCTTGGTGTCGCCATCACTCCGCAGCAGGGGCAACAACGTCTCGGCAAAACGGATCAGGTTCCACTGGCCGATCGGTGGCTGGTTGGCGTAGGCATAACGGCCCTGGCGGTCGATCGAGCTGTAGACCTGAT
>Ga0256914_1002525_pt1 | contig 15163 bp, 15 predicted proteins | sample HulkmetaG_FD_191571 | JGI IMG/M metagenome (GOLD analysis project Ga0256914, IMG submission 191571) | Hydrothermal chimney microbial communities from Main Endeavour vent field at the Juan de Fuca Ridge, Pacific Ocean - Hulk | ecosystem: Environmental > Aquatic > Marine > Hydrothermal vents ... | reverse complement strand
CTGCGCGCCTCTTTTTTAGACGGAGCTAATTTTTGGCCTGCCAAAAATTCATATAACTGTACTTGGCCATTTATGAAAATCTGCGGAATATCGTCGGGGATATTACCCTTTGCAAAGAGTTCGTTGAACCGGTTTTCCTGACGGTCGGCCTCTTCTGCATTGTAAAATCGGCTGGTTATCATCTTTGCCAGTTTTATCTTTGCCTCTTTGGGATGCATATCCTTTATGGCGTTAAGGTCTTCGCTAGTCAAAAGCTCGTAATATCTATACATAAGTTCGTCTGATATAGACATTAATTTCCCGAAGATCTCTTCCGGTGGTTCTGTAATTCCTATATAATTCCCCAAAGACTTTGACATCTTATTTACTCCATCCAAGCCCTCTAATAAGGGCAACGTCAAGACCACCTGAGGTTTTTGTCCAAAGGCCTCTTGCAGGGCCCTGCCGACTAAAAGGTTGAATTTCTGGTCCGTCCCGCCAATCTCTATATCCGCCTTTACCATAACCGAGTCATAGCCCTGAATCAACGGATACAACAACTCCAATATAGATATCGGCCGGCCTTCTTTATATCTCTTTGAAAAGTCGTCCCGCTCCAAAAGCCTTGCCACGGTGTAATTCATTGCTATAGAAGAAAAATCCGATAGGGTCATATCCCCATACCATTGGCTATTAAATACAACCTCTGTTTTTTCTTTTATAAGCACTTTAAAGGCCTGTTCTGTATAGGTCTTTGCGTTTTCTATCACCTGTTCCTCTGACAGGGGTTTTCTCATCTCGTTTTTGCCTGTGGGGTCGCCTATTCTTGCAGTAAAATCTCCAACCAAAAAAACAACCTTATGCCCCAATTCCTGAAATTGGCGAAGTTTTTGAAGCAGGACCGTATGCCCAAGGTGTATATCCGGCGCCGTCGGGTCAAAACCTGCCTTTATACGCAGTGGCCTGTTTTCTTTTAGCTTTTCTAAAAGCTCTTTCTCCGGTATAATCTCTACCGCGCCTCTTTTTATTATGTTAAGTTGATTTTCAACGTCCATAGCTCCTTACCCCTGAATAGCAACAAACAACATCCCTAATCTGTCAACAGCCCTTAAAACCCTTTCTCTGTCTATTACTATTGTCTTGCCGGCCTCAATAGCTATTCCTCTGCACCCGGCATAGGATATCGCCCTTATTGTATTGACTCCTACAACAGGGACATCAAAACGCATATCTTGATCAGGCTTGCTCATTTTCACGACTAACGCGCCTTTGGCCAAAAATCCGCCTCTGATAATACATCTGTTCGTCCCTTCAAATGCCTCAACAGCCAAAACGCTTTTGCCTTTCACAACTACTGTCTGCCCTATATCCAGCCTGCCTATATCCTTTGCTATGGCCTTGCCAAAGAAAAAGTCCTGCCACTCATCTTCTGTTGGCTTTTCTTTGCTAAAAACTCCTACTGGCGGGATATAATCACCCATATACGCATGGGAGGGCAAAACCTCCATGCCCTCGTCCTCTATCCTTTGCACAACAGCGGAAAAAATGGTATCCGCCCTGCGGTCTTTCAGCTGTTTGATCAACTTGGACAACTCTATGTCCATAAAGACCTCGCCCGTTAACAGATGAAACGGATTTATCTGGCCGGCCATTACTATATTTTTTAGGCCTAACGTCTTCATTTTTTCTATCATCTTGGAAAATTCCCGCACCCTGAACCAATAGATTTCATCAACGTATTTGGCAATCTTTTTATTCGTATCGCCTTTTATTGCCAAACAGATTATCTTTATGCCCTTTTCCGCAGCGCTTTTGGCAAGCAAGAGAGGGAACTTGCCGTTTCCGGCAATTAATCCGATTCTTTCGCTGATCTGCATATTCCTCTCCCTGATGAAGAGATAAAATCTATTATTTGCTGTACATATTTGTTGTCCGAAATCTCTTTTGTTAAAGATTCCTGCGCCTTGGACAATGAATGGCCTGAAAAGAAAAGCGTATCAAACGCCTTCTTAATAACGCTTCGATCGCTTTGGGCAATGCCTGCCCGTTTTATACCTATCGTATTTATACCGTATATCTTCGCAGGATGGCCATCAGCCATTGCAAAAGGCGGTACGTCCTGAACGACCTTTGAACAACCTCCTATTATGGCAAAACTGCCTATACGAGTAAATTGGTGGACTCCCGTCAATCCACCAATCACAACCTTATCGCCTATCTCAACATGGCCGGCTAATGTGCCCACATTGGCTATGATACAATTGTTTCCGACTATACAGTCATGGGCTACGTGCACATATGCCATAAACAGGTTCCCATCGCCTATAACGGTTTTTCCCGTGGCAGAGGTGCCCGGGTTTATCATAACATATTCCCTTATCGTATTGTCTTTTCCTATAATAAGATTTGTATCCTCGCCTTTGAATTTCATATCTTGCGGAGGATTGCCCAAAGCAGCGCCCGTGAATATCTTTGTGTTTTCACCTATAAACGTGTTGCCTTTTATGTGGACAAACGGGCCTATTTCTACATTATCGGAGATGACAACCGGGCCTTCTATAACAACGTAAGGCCCAACCTTGACATTACTGCCAATGGTTGCCTCTTTTGCAATAATAGCTGTGGGATGTATTTCATTTGCCATTAGTCAACGAGAGCGAACATCAAATCTGCCTCTGCCACCACCTTGCCTGCTACTTTTGCCGTTGCATGCATCTGGCCTGTGCGAGAACGAATCTTGGTCACAGTGGTTTCTAACTCAAGTGTATCTCCCGGCACAACCGTCTTGCGAAATTTCACCTTGTCTATGGCCATAAAGTATGCAACCTTGCCCCTGTGCTCTGGAGCGGACAACATCAATACTCCGCCAACCTGAGCCATTGCCTCAACTATCAATACTCCCGGCATAACAGGCCTTCCGGGGAAATGCCCATTGAAAAATTGTTCATTTCTAGTCACATTTTTTATTCCTACAGCCTTCTTACCCTCTTCCATATATACGATTCTGTCAACTAATAGGAAGGGATATCTGTGCGGCAATATCTTCATTATGTCTGTGGTCTCCAGCACCCCTCCTTGAACAGCAGGATCAAACGCAGAAACCGCCTCCAAGGCAGCGGTTTGCACCCTTTCCTTTTGCCTAGTTATGCGCTCAACCAACTTCATATTAACATAATGCCCGCTCTTTATAGCTATGATATGGGCATTTATGGGCATACCCAAAAGCGACAAATCGCCTATCAGGTCTAATATCTTATGCCTGACAAATTCGTCGTTAAATCTCAAATCATTTTTTATAACGCCTTTTTCCCCTACGACCAATGTATTATCATAATCCGCGCCTCTACCCAGCCCTATCTTTTGAAGTTCTTCGGCCTCCTTTTCCAGACAAAAGGTTCTACCCAAGGCTATTTCTTTTTTAAAGGTCTGCGGATTAACGTCTAAACTAAAAAACTGGGTGCCTAAAACAGTGCCTGGATAGCTTAACGTATAGGATATTTTGAAGTTGGGAAACGGCAAAGCCACGATGGTCGTTCCATCGCCCGTATCAACAAATACCGGTTCTTTTAATGCAAAGACCTGCTTCGGCGCATCCTGTTCTTCTATTCCTGCCTTCTCAAGCAAGGCAACAAACTGCGACGCGCTACCATCTATCCCAGGGACCTCATTCCCGTCTAACTCAACCGTAAGGTTATCTATTCCCAATCCGTAAACAGCAGCCATCAAGTGTTCTATTGTATGTATTTCAACGCTGTCCTTGCCAATAGAAGTGCGCCTCGGCGCTTTTTTATAGTCCAAAACAAAATCTATGTTCGCAGGAACCTTTATTGCTTTATCTATGTCTTTTCTAATAAAATTTATCCCGCTAAACGCCGGGGCAGGTAAAAGGGTTATCTCTACCTCTTCTCCCGTATGCAGTCCCTTGCCTTTGATGGAAACCGGCTCTTTTATGGTAGATTGATTCATAATTTCTGTCTTTCCTTTGCCAGCTGTTTCTCTAGTTCTTCAACCCTTTTAACCAATTTCTCCAAGGTCTTCCTCATATCAGGAAGCCTTTGCACACAGGCATTAACCCTCTTGGCAATACTGTGAGGTTTTGCAGGATATCCAGAGACCTTCGTATTAGCTGGCACGGACTTGGTTACGCCTGCCTGGGCAGCAACAACCGCGCCGTCCCCTATGGAAATATGCCCAACTATACCTGCCTGCCCTGCCAAAATAACCCCGCTGCCAACTGTCGTGCTTCCGGAGATACCTGCCTGCGAGACTATTATTGAATTCTCGCCTATAACTACATTATGGGCTATCTGCACTAAATTATCTATTTTTGTTCCCTTGCCAATAAACGTCTTGTCAAACCGGGCCCTGTCTATGGTAACATTTGCCCCTATTTCAACGTCATCTTCTATAACAACAGTCCCTATTTGAGGAATGCGATGATGTACTCCTTTTACTGTCGCAAAACCAAAGCCATCACTGCCTATTACTGTCCCGCTGTGAATTATCACCCTGTCGCCTATTTGTATCTTCTCCCTGATAGATACATTCGGATAAATCAAACAGTCCTTGCCTATCTTGGTATTGTGCCCTATATACGAGCCCGCATATATAACAGATCCGTCTCCTATCTCAACGTTTTTCTCTATGACAACATAAGCGCCAATAGACACGTCTTTGCCCAGCCTCACGCCCTGTCCTATTATGGCCGTCTCGTGAAGCCCTTCGGGATGGTCAACTCCATTGGGATACCAATGAGCAACTAATTTGGCGAATGCCAAAGAAGGATTTTCCGTCAGGATTATCGTCTTGCCGATTTTTTTCGGCAACTTCATATTTGGAGAAGTGATTACTGCTGAGGCGTTTGTTGTTTCCAACAATTGCAGGTACTTCTCATTGGCAAGAAAAGTAATATCACCTTTTTTCGCCTCTTTTATCCCGCATATCCCGGTAAGAACTATATCCTTATCGCCAATAACCTTTCCGTTTACTATACGGGCGACTTCTTCCACTCTTATTGAATCAGGATTATTTCCCATTATTCCCTGCTCTTTTATTTCTTACCATAGTCCTTGTTGAGTTTTTCAACTATTACATCTGTGATGTCCAATGCATCCTTTGCATACAATATAGTATCTCCGTTTAAAACCGCATCTAAATCGTTTTCTTTTGCATAGGCGGAAACCACAGGCTTGATGTCTTTTAATATCTCCTTTAAATAGGCATCTCTTTCCTTGCCTATCCTTTTCATCTCCCCTAAAACGTATTTCCTGAACTTCATATCTTTTTCCTGAAGTTCCTTTATTTTCTCCTGTTTTTCCTTGTCGCTCAACAGCTCAATAGACGCCTTTAATTTGTCTATCTCTGCTTTAAATTCCTTTTTCTTCGCCTCTAGCTCTTCTGTCTGTTTTGCAAGGGTCTTGTCATATTCCACGGTTTTTTCATAAGAATCAAAGGCCTTTTTCAGATACACAACCGCTATCTTTTGCCCATCTTCAGCAAAAACCAATGAGGCCATTCCTGCAAAAAAGAGTCCTGCTAAAACCATCTTTCCTATTTTTTTCTTCATTGTTGCCCCCTTATACAATCCTTTAAATTGGTATTTTACCACAACCTTTCTATTGTTCCCACAAAATTTTAAAAACCGTGCTTCATCAAGAAGTGGAACCTGCCTCGCTTTTTATCCTCTCCGGGCTCTGCCTTTAACGGATAGCCGTAATCCAAACTTGCCGGGCCTATCGGAGTCTTTATCCTGACACCCAAACCAACGCTCCTGTAAAACGTGCCGGAGAACAGGTCATCATATTCACTCCACACGTTGCCTGCATCAAAGAACACAGCGCCTTTTACGTATTCAAACAAAGGAACTGTATACTCTGCATTAAACACGGCCATCGCCTCTCCGCCTAACGGCTCACTAGTTACGCTTTCTATCGGCCCGACCTTTCTCTCTCTATACCCGCGAATAGTGTTTGCGCCTCCGGCAAAGAATCTCTCATATATCGGCACATATTCAGAATCATCATATTCATTTACTATTCCTGTCCTTAAACGCAGGCTCAACACCCCATCTTTAAATGCCAGTGGCATATAATAACCCGCATCCAGATACAACCTGTAAAAATCCTTATCTCCGCCAAAAACGCCTCCAGCTAAATCAGAGGACAAGGAAAGATAATACCCTTCCGTGGGCACGATATAATTGTTTCTATGGTCATTGCGCCAAGAGATCCCCATGCCTATAATATCATTCTTTCCTTCTTCTTTCAAAAGGTCATTGGATGCCCCTTCCACAATGTCTGTTATCTCTATCTGGTCATAACGCAGAGAGCCGTCTATACGCTGATATTCGCTGAGCTCTCTTCCCAAACGTAAACGGCCTCCCTTTCTGTCCTCTTCATAGGCATAACCTGTATCGGTTTCCCTGTCGTGTGCTTGCTTGTATAAATCAAATCCGAATTTTATGGGCTTGTCATTAAGCCAAGGTTCTGTAAAACTTATCATATACTCCTCGGAATCAGAACCGCTCTGAACACGCAACCTCAATTGTTGCCCACCACCTGTAAAACTCGGGAAATTGCGGTAATCAAAATTGCTCTGCTCTATCTCTATCATTGCAAAGACGTTGTCAACCGTGCTATATCCCACCCCTATTGAAAAGGCGCCTGTTTGCTGTTCTTTGACCTTGACAATAAGGTCCTTAACGTCCGCCTTGTTTGTGTCCTGCAGGTCAAATCCGACTTCTTCAAAATACCCTAAATTCATAAGCCTTTGCATGCTCCTACGCAGCTTTTTGCCATTAAATTTCTCTCCGGGATAGACGCGCATCTCTCTTCTGATAACCTTGTCTTTGGTCTTTGTATTGCCCTCTATCTTGATCTCGCGGATATAAATAGGGCCGCTCTCTTTTATGGAAAACACGACATCTACAGTGTGTTTCTTGTCGTTCACATACGTTTGTGGATAGACCTTTGTATATGCATACCCGTCTTCAAAGTATGCATCCTGTATTTCCTTGGAATCCTGATTGGCCTTTTCAGGATTAAACACCTCGCCGGTTTTTATGGTAATCAACTGCTCTAGTTTATCCTTTGGCAAAATCTTTGCTCCTTCTATGGACACGTCTCCAACGAAGTATCTTGGGCCTTCTTTGATGACTATTAAAATCTCTTTATCTCCCGGCCCTCTTCCATCCTTAACCTGATACGTGGCCTTGGCAGATATATAGCCGTTTTTCATATAAAAGGCCTCTATTCTGCGCATATCGTTTTTTATTCTCTCTTCCTCAAAAATACCTTTATTGAATATCAACGAAGCGCGCTTTGTCTCCAACAATTTAATGATTCTTCCGTCTTTAAACGCCTTATTCCCGACCACCTTTATCTTAACAACTCTCTGCCTGCGCCCTTCATTTATGTGAATATAAAGGTCGGCCTTCCCCGGGAGTGTCGGCTGAATAGTATAGTCAATATCTACATTGTTATGGCCTTTGGCAAAATACAACTCTTCTATGCGGGCTATGGCATCCTTTATCTTTCTCTCGTCTAAAAATTCGCCTTTTTCTATATTAAACGCCTCTAACAACTTTTTCTTTGAAATTATCCTGTTGCCTTTGATAATAACGTCCTCAACTGCTGGTTTTTCCTCCACCTTTACCATAAGATTAACGCCATCCGTTGTTTTCTGAGGAACTATCTCGACGTTTGAAAAGAATCCGGTGGAATACAAACGCTTTATATCCTGAGAAAGGTATCCTTCTATGAACTGCGTTCCCGGACGAAGTCTCATCTTTGAAAGGACTACTTCCTTGCTGATAGTTTGCAGACCCTCAACAGAAACATCCTTGACCTTTAGAGATTCCTGTTCTGTTGCAAATAAGGGAGAAAAGAAAACACTAACCAATAAAAAAGCGCAAAAGATTTTTTTTAGGGCCATCACCTTCTCCTTGTTAATCAAACCCCCCGGCCATATCTTCAAATCTCGTATATTCTTTAATAAACGTCATCTTAATAGTCCCTGTCTGGCCATTTCTTTGTTTGGCAACGATCACCTCTGCGATGCCTCTGTTTTCCTCTGTTGGATGATAATATTCCTCTCGCATAAGCAAAACCACCAAATCCGCATCCTGCTCTATAGAGCCTGATTCCCTCAAATCCGAAAGCATAGGCCTTTTGTCCTGCCTTGCCTCAACAGCGCGAGAGAGCTGGCTTACAGCAATAACAGGAAGATTTAATTCCTTGGCAAGGAGCTTCAATGACCTTGATATCTGTGATATCTCTTGCTGACGGCTCTCCGGCCTTCCAGCGCCTCGCATCATTTGAAGATAATCAAGGATTATAAGTTGTATATCGTGCCTGGCCTTTAACCGCCTTGCCTTTGCCCTAAGCTCCAAAGAAGAAAGACCACTGCTATCGTCTATATAAATGGGGGCTTCCGTAAGTTTGCCCGCCGCCATAGTTATCTTTGGCCAATCCGAAGATGCAAGAAACCCTGTTCTCACCTTATGAGCATCAACCCTTGCAACGGAACAAAGAAGTCTTTGAGAGATCTGCTCCTTTGACATTTCTATACTAAAGAACGCAACTGGCACGTTTTTCTCAACAGCCAAATATTCCGCAATATTGGCCGCAAAGGCGCTCTTCCCCATAGACGGCCTTCCGGCAACGATTATCAATTCCCCGGCATGCAGGCCCGAAGTGAGTTTGTCAAGGTCCTTCATTCCTGTGGAAAGCCCTGTGACATGTTCTTTTTTGCGGTAAAGCTCGTCTATTTGTTCAACCGTATGTTTGACTATCTGTCCTATATGAACCGCCTCTTTACCTTTTTCACGTTCCTGAGCAATGCTGAATATCTTCTCTTCAGCGGAATCCAAGAGTTCAGAGGCATCGGTTTCCGTGTCAAAACACTTCTCCGAAATATCCCCAGATGCCTTTATAAGTTGTCTTAAGATGTGCTTATCCCTTACTATGTCCGCATAATGCCTGACATTTCCCGCACTGGGAACAACCTCTGCTAGCTCAGCCAAATAGTCAACCCCGCCTATTTCGTCTAACAAGGCCTTGTCTCTCAAAAACGTGCGCAAGGTCACTAAATCTATGGCCTTGCCTTTTTCAAAGAGCTCCTTGATTGCATCAAAAATCTTCTGATGCGCCGGGAGATAAAAACTCTCCGGTTCCAATACTTCAAGGGCAATGTCCACGGCCTCGTAATCCAGGAGCATTGCCCCCAAAACTGCCATTTCCGCTTCAATATCTTGCGGCGGAAGACGGAGATTATTTATTTGCGTTGAACTCATTTACGAACAACCCACACCTTTATGTTCGCTTTCACTTCCGGATAAAAAACCACATCTACATCGTATATACCTAACTTCTTGATGTGTTGATGCGCAACTATTGCATTTCTTGGCACATCAAAACCCTCATTTTTCAAGGCCTCCTGCAACTGCTGCTCGTTTATACTCCCATAAAGCACATCCTCATCGTTTGCCTCGGCCACAATATTAATGGAAAGGCCTTCCATCTTTTGCGCCAGCTCTCTTGCCTTTTCCTTTTGTTTTTCTATCTCTTTTGTTATGCGCTTTTTCTCCTCATCCCAAACCTTTAGATTTTCTTTTGTTGCAAGATAAGCAATTCCCTTTGGTATGAGAAAATTCCTTGCATAACCATCCTTTACATTAACAACATCGCCGACCCTGCCAAGGCCGCGAACATCTTTGCGAAGAATAACCTCTGCCATGGCAAAATCCTCCTTACCTGTTGACAAAAGGAAGCAAGGCAAGAATCCTTGCTGTCTTTATCTGTTTTGAAACCAATCTCTGGTGTTTTGCGCAATTGCCACTATTTCTGCGAGGAAGCATCCTGCCTTTCTCTGTGACAAAACGCCTTAACATCTCCACGTCTTTATAATCTATCCTCTCTTCAAGAGAAGAGTCTTTGCAAAAAATGCATTCTTTCCTGCGAAAAACCCTTTTAGCCTTTTTTCTAACTTTTCCCACTGTATTTCCTCCTTTATTATATACTATTTTAAGTTAAAATGGCAAATCATCATCACTTGTGGGCTCACCTGCTTCTATTTCCATCGACCCAACAAAATCATCAAATTGCTCGTCCTGCGCAGGCGACACGTCTGGGCTGTCAACCCCAAAAGGGGCAGGAGATGATGATGCCTGCCTGTTTGCAGGACTGCCGATGAACTGAATCCTGTCGGCGCGAATCTCTATTATGCTACGCCTCTCTCCATTGTCCCTTTCCCATGAGCGAGACTGCAACTTGCCTTCCACAAATATCCTTCTGCCTTTGGAAAGATACTGTGTGCATAATTCGGCTTGTTTATTCCAAGTAACCACGTTGATATAACATGTGTCGCTCCTCTTTTCCCCGGATTTATCCTTGAAAAACGTATTAACCGCCAGCCTCAACGTCGCAACAGGGACCCCTGAAGGGGTATATCTTAATTCCGGATCGCGAGTTAGATTGCCGACCAACAAGACCTTATTCAATGACAACATAGCTATCTCCTTTTCCTTACTTGTCCTTATTAAAAATAACAAACCGCAATATATTCTCGTTTATCCTCAACCGAGCCTTTACCTTGTCTATCACACTGCTGTCGGCGGAAAACTCTACCAAATAGTAAAGCGCCTCATTTTCTTTTTTAATGAGATAAGCAAGTTTTCTTCTCTTATCCCATACCTTATCTTCCTCTATTTGCGCATCGTTTTTCAACAAAACATTGCGAATATCATCCATCACCTTCTCCGTCCCCACTGACGCGCCGTCTTCCTGGCCGTCTATAGCCCGGGAACCGAGTTTGATTAAAAACATACTTTCGTAAACCCTAACCATTCTCACCTCCAATATAACCTTTCCTTTCAAGCACTATTTATAATGCTCATAACCTTATCCCTTGGCTGATTGCTCAGCCACAACTCTATCGCGGCGAAGGCACAGTCCAGAAGCTCTGGCAACTTCCGCTGTTCTTCTTTAGAAAAATTGCTTAATACGTATTTTACCACATCCTTATCCTGCGGTCTATCTATACCGATCCTCAATCGAGCGAAATCACTTCTGCCAAAGGCCTGTATTAGGGACTTTAGCCCGTTGTGCCCACCGGCAGACCCCTTGGGTTTTAACTTTATCTTGCCAAAGGCAATGTCCATATCGTCATACACAACCAAGATATCGTCTAAAGATGCCTTTTTAAACACATACGGAACAATTCGGCCGGAATTATTCATATACGTCTGCGGCAAAAAGAACACCGCAGGAGAAATGTCCTGACGGCCTTCAAAACCAATCCTTGCTTCCAAAAAAGGTTTAAAAACCGGTTTTTTCCACTTCCCGTTATTCTGTTTTACAAAGAGCTCAACGACCTTATAACCAATGTTATGTCTATGGTCCCTGTACTGTTTGGGATAATTCCCCAAACCAATAACGGCCCGCAATTAGCCTTCCGCCTCCTCTTTCCCCTTGGAAATAACCTGTGGCTCTTGTTCCTCTCCTTCTTCAGACGATGTGGACTCTATCTTTGTCCCGCCATATTCAACGACAAACAAAACAGTTTCAGGGGAATCCAAGACCTTTATCCCCTCCGGCAGGGTAATATCCTTTATGTGAACTGAATCACCGATGTCCAAAGCAGAGACATCCACTTTAATTGAATCCGGGATCTGCGTTGGCAAACACGCCACATTGAGCTCCCAAACCATATGTTCCAAGACCCCGCCTTTCTTAACACCTTCAGCTTCTCCAACAGAGACAACCGGGACCTTTACATGAATAGCCTCTGTAAGAGAAATCTTATGCAAATCCAGATGAATAATCTTATCCGTCAAAGGATGATGCTCTATATCCTGAACAATCGTTGTATAAATTTCCTCTTTGCCTGAATCGTCTTCAACAGTGAGCTCAATAATCGTATTTTCCCAGTGATACTTATGAACGAACCTCAAAAAAGAAGAATAATCCATAAAAAACGGGATACCTTCGTCCAATCCCTTGCCATAAATAATTCCAGGGATCTTGCTGTCTTTGCGTAAGATCTTCAAATAAGCCTTCGTGGAAAGCTGTCGCCTCTTTGCTCTTAATTGCGCTGTGTCCATTTTTATACCTCCTTGCCTAATTTACCTGACTACTTGGTCAAACAAACAACTAATAGAAACCTCCCAGTGGATTCTCTTTATTGCCTCTGCAAGCAATGATGCCATGGAAATAACTTCAACCTTTGGATGGGGTTTTCTCAAAGCAATAGAATCCGATATATACAACTTTTTCAGCGGCGAATTTTCCAGTTTTTCAAAGACATCTCCGGACAAAACCCCATGAGTAATCATTGCGCAGATATCCTTAGCCCCTGCCTTTTTCAGGGCAGCGGCTGCCTCCATAAGAGACCCTCCAGTTGCAATGATATCGTCTATTATCACAAGATTCTTTCCCTTAACCTCTCCTAAAATATTCATTGCTTCTGCCTTGTCTGCATCAATCCTTCTTTTATCAACAATGGCAAGCCCGGCCTCCATCTTCTTTGCATAGGCCCTGGCCATTTTTATCCCACCAACATCCGGAGAAACTATGGTTAAATCCTTTATGTCCATCTCCTTTAACTTAGCAATAAAGACGTTTGCCGCATACAAATTATCCACAGGGATATCAAAAAAGCCCTGAATCTGGCCCGCGTGCAGGTCCATAGTCAAAACCCTGTCAGCGCCTGCGACCGTAAGCAAGTTAGCAACCAGTTTTGCGGTAATAGGCACCCTTGGCTGATCCTTTCTGTCCTGCCTTGCATATCCATAATAAGGCATAACAGCCGTTATCCTATTGGCCGAAGCGCGCTTCAATGCATCTATCATAATCAAGAGCTCCATCAAATTATCATTTGCCGGAGGCGAAGTTGGTTGAATAACAAAAACGTCTTTTCCTCGCACGTTTTCATTAATCTTCACACGGACCTCTCCGTCGCTAAACCGCTTTACCAATGCATCTCCCAAAGAAATGCCCAAGTGTTCACAAATATCCGTTGCCAATTGCCTGTGCGCATTACCCGAAAAAATAGCCAGCTTATCCATTATTAACCGACTCCTTTTTTTTGCTCCCTTGCCGGGACACCTATAAAAACCTCTCCTTTGCCCACCTTTTTTCCTTTTGTCAAAACAGCTCCCGCGCCCAATATACCCGTTTCTTGAACCTCGCAAGGCGCAACCAAAATAGCCCCGCTGCCAATAAACGCATTTTTGCCTATCTCCGTCTTATGCTTAGCCCTGCCGTCATAATTTGCAGTAATAACACCTGCCCCTATATTTGCCTTTTCTCCTATTGTAGCATCTCCGAGATACGCCAAATGCTTTGCCTGGGCGCCTGATTTAAACTCAGTTCTATTGACCTCTACAAAATCACCAACACACGCATTATCTCCTATAATGCTCTTGGGACGGATATGGGCAAAAGGCCCGATTTGACAAGCTTTCCCTATCTTCACATCGCGTCTTATAACCGTAAAAGGGAGGATAGTTGTTCCTTCCCCAATCTCCACATCCCATTCAATATAAACACTTTCCGGCTTTAATATAGAAATTCCTTTATCCAACAAAGAGCCTATCTTTTCATTTAACAGAAACTTCTCTATATCCGCTAAATCCCTTCGGGAATTTGCCCCCAACGCCATCTTAAAAGGACATTCCCTGGCCAAAAACGGCTGGCCCTTTTGATAGGCCTGAGAAACAATATCCGTGAGATAAAATTCTCCCTGACGATTATCATTAGAAACACCTTCCAGCGCGGATTCCAAAAAGGCCCGTTGAACCACATATAACCCCGTATTTACACAAGCGGTGTCTTTTTCATCAATATCGCTTGCCTCAACTATCTTCTCAACCTTATCGTCTTTAAAGAACACCCGGCCTAAAGATGTCTTTTCTTCTGTCTTGGCATACAACAATCCTCCTAAGGCCTTTTGGCTCACAACCTCTTTTGCCAAAGATTCAATATATTCCTGCCTAATCAGAGGCATGTCTCCGCAAGCAATAACCACATATTCGCTATCGCCTAGCGCAGATAACCCTGCTTTCGCTGCATCAGCTGTTCCCAACTGCTTTTCTTGACGGGCTAAGAGACAGGCCATTGGATAGCCTTGCAAATGGCGCTCTAATTCATCAAAACCATATCCGCCAACAACAACCACTTCGGAAACAAACGCCAAATTATCCAGCACATAAAAAAGCATAGGCCTGCCCAAAACAGGCAGCAATACCTTTGGCAAGGAGGATTTCATCCTCTTGCCCTTGCCTGCCGCCAAAACAACCGCTCCCAAAGAAAACATCATAACCTCTTCAATCTCAATGCGTTTCACCTCAAAAACAAATCCAACAAATACAACAACCCATTATGCAAAGTGTTTATTATATAACAAAAGAATAAAAAAACAAAGCAAAAGATACACAACAAACAATAGACACTTCTTGGACAAGATTATACCACAAAAAGAGATTAAATGCCCACAGGATGCCCTTGCAAAAAATCAAGCGTTCAGCTAATCACCTCATTCACAATAGCCTGCACATCTTGTATATCCGTTGTCCCATTGCCGTTTACATCTGCCCGGCTGTTGGTCGTATTGCCTAAAATTACGTTGACCACGATTTGAATGTCGTTTACGTCAACAGAGCCGTCTTGGTTAACGTCTGTGTTTGCATAATCCCCTTGTTTTACGTACTCATCTGCCCCTATATCCCAGTTATCTTTGGGTCTGGATTCTCTATCAATATCATATTTAATATCAAGACCAAATCGATCAGCAAACATATCATAAACATTTGAGGAAAGTTCAAAATCTGCAAGTCCATTGTTTATACATGGACTTTCCTCAGAAAGATGAAGGTTATGATTGTCAGTATCAATAAATTTTGGGTCAGCTGAGCTACAACCTTCGAATTTTTCCTCTGTGGGAATTGTACTCAAAGAATAAATCTGAGAGCCAAGCTTAATTCTTTCCGTCCCATTAGGTTGGTGGAATATATTGTGTCTGCTTTTGTATACAGTGTTTGAAAAATGTTCAATAAACAAATGATGCCCTTCTTCGTGCGTTATGTTTGAAATGATATTATTCTCTAAATACAAGGTTCCAGTACCTGAAATATTTATCCCGCCTGCAACCCTATATATTGTATTATTAACCACATATCGTGTTTTCT
>Ga0256914_1002524_pt1 | contig 15163 bp, 13 predicted proteins | sample HulkmetaG_FD_191571 | JGI IMG/M metagenome (GOLD analysis project Ga0256914, IMG submission 191571) | Hydrothermal chimney microbial communities from Main Endeavour vent field at the Juan de Fuca Ridge, Pacific Ocean - Hulk | ecosystem: Environmental > Aquatic > Marine > Hydrothermal vents ... | reverse complement strand
AATTCCATCGGCACGTTTAATGAAGATAGTCCTGTGTTTCCATATTTATTGCGGATTGCAGTAAACTGCACAAAAGATTACATCAAAAAAGAGAAAAAACAAGCAGAAATAAAAGAAAAAATTTCTCAAGACAAAATTTCAATAGAAAACGGGGAAAAACTTGAAAAGATGTACGAACTTATCTATAAACTCCCGGAGAATCAAAAAGAAGCGCTATTGCTTCATTACAGAGATGGGAATAGCATAAAAGAAATTGCATTTAAAATGAACATTTCTCTTTCCAATGCAAAAATTCTCCTTTTCAGGGGGAGAAAAGCCCTGTTCGAAATGTGGAAAAAGGAGAAATGAATGTGGAAAACTCTGTGGATAACTTTTTAGAAATTTACGCTAAAACGCAAATAACTCTTTTAAATACTTGCTTTTCTTCATGTGGATTTCTGTTTATGACCTGTGGATAAGAAAACTTTTTAGTTTTCTTGCATCATAGTTTTATAAAAAATTGAATTCAGCGTCAGCATTGTAAAAAACTTATCCACACAAGCCTGTGGATAATGTGGATAACTTTTACGCCATAAAAAATTATAACCTTAGACATAAGATTTAATAAGGTCTTTACAACGAACAAAATTCCGCATAAAATACATTGAGGTGAAAAAATGAAAGAAAATTTTATTGTAACAATCCTGTTTTTCTTTTTGGCTATGGTGGCAAGTGGAATTTTAGGAGAAAAACTAAAGAGAAACACAAAGAAAAAAATTGGTGTTTTTGTGAGTATCTCATCAATAGTTGCAGGTGTATTTCTTATTATGCCTGTTTATAAGTCAATTGGAATTAAACAAATTCTCCTTTTTACCGTTTTAATATTTCTTTTAAATTTCGGGTTTATAATTCTACTGCCTGAAAAGGAAGTAAGAAAAAAATAGTGAAAGGAGGCCCTCTTTATGGAAGAAAAAGAGCAAAAATTGGAAAAGGAAGTTGAAAAAACGCTGGAAGAGATTTTTGAAAAAGACGAGAATCCAGAAGAAAAACTTGATGAACTCTTGAAAAAAATCGATGAAGGATAAATAAGGGGGCATTTGCCCCCTCACATTCTAAACAAAGTCAAGCCAACCAAACGTATCTACACCATCACGCACAATTTTCATAAACTCCTCACGTATCTCACGCGTAATGGGACCCATATTACCGTTTCCAATTCTTATTTTATCAATGTATCCAATGGGAGTAACTTCAGCAGCAGTTCCTGCAAAGAAAACTTCATCAGCAATGTACAAAAACTCTCTTGGAAGGAATGCTTCTTTTACAGGAATCCCAAGTCTATCAGCAATTTTCATTATCGAATCACGCGTTATGCCTTTTAAAAGCGACGCTCCAGGTGGTGGAGTATAGAGTACACCATCCTTTACAAGGAAAAGATTTTCTCCGGGTCCCTCACTTATAAAGCCATTTATGTCAAGCATAATTGCTTCAGAAAATCCGAATTCGTCAGCCTCCATCGAAGCAAGTTGGGAATTCAGATAATTTCCGTCAGCCTTCGCAAGCATCGGGACAGTATCCGGCGCAGGTCTTCTCCATGTGGACACCATAACGGAAATGCCTTTCTCAAAATCATCTGCAAGAAATTTTCCGAGAGAAAATGCAGCAATGGCAAGGCTTGCCCTTAATGACAGTGCATTTGGCTTTATTTCTCCATAACCTCTATATGCAACTGGCCTGATGTACGCCTCAACCAAATTATTTTTTCTTATCAACTCTTTTGAAATATCTTCAAGTTCCTGAGGAGTTTTTTCAATATCCATTCTGTATATCCGCATTGATTCTTTGAACCGCTTAAAATGATCCAGACCGCGGAAAATTGCAGAGCCTTTTTTGGTCTCATAGCATCTTATCCCTTCAAAAACCCCTGAACCGTACTGAACTACATGTGAAAGAATGTGAATTTTTGCATCTTTCCACTCAACAAAATCACCGTCAAAATAAATATATTTTGCTTCCCTCTGCATCTCTGCCTCCTTAATTTTTGAAACGTATTTTACCACAAACAGGTAAGAAAGCAAAATAGTTATTTAAGAAAAACCTCTTTAATCTTTTTAACAAATTTGTCCACCCCAAAGTACAGAGGATCAGTTACAGGAATTCCAAATTTCTTTTCGTACTCTTCAACCTTTTTCATCACACTTTCCCTATCCATTCCTTCGTGGTTTATTGCAATCCCAACCACTCTCTTGCGCGGATGTTTTTTACCCTTTATTGCAATACCAAACACAAGCGCATCTGACACAGTTTCAACGAGTTTAATTTCACGCTCAAGGGTTGTCATAGGAATGTCGGGGTAATCACAGTAAAACTTCCTTGTTGGAGCATGCACAAGTATTACCCCATCAGGTCTTGCACCTTTCATAATGGCATACGAACCTATGAATGCAGGATGTCCCAATGCACTTTGGCCCTCCACCACAATAATATCTGGATGTTCATTTTCATAAGCAGAAACTACTGCATGTTCCACTTCACCGGGTAAAAAATCACCTGGAATTGCATCAAGTGCAATTCCATATTTTGCTCCCTGCATAAGGCCTGTCTGTCCAGTTGCAACAAACACTGATTTAACCCCAGCGTCTTTAAGCGCATTATGTAAAATTATCGCAGTAGTCCTTTTTCCGACAGCAGTGTCAGTGCCAAGCACAGCAATAACAGGTGTATTTACCGTTGCAATTTTCCCTGTGAAGATGTGGAGTTTTTTCATTGAGGGTGGTTTCCTTATATCAAAAATCTTAACACCGTTCGCTTTTGCTTCTTTCATAAGTTCAGAGTTTTCTGAAAGGAAATTCATCATTCCGATTACTATGTTCATCTTGTTTCTTATAGCTTCCCTTATAACTTTCATATCCTTTCTGGGAAGAAAAGGCGTATTCGGTGCAACACCATATATGAAATACTGTACAGGCTCTTTGATCTCTTCGAGTGCTTCTTTTAAACTGCCGTAAATTTTTATACCATTTGGAACACCATCAAGCACTTCACCTGCATCCATACCTTTCTTTGTGCTATCAATAACTCCCACTATTTTGTATTTCTCAGAATATCTCACAAGACCATTCGCAGTTTTTCCATCAAGAGTACCAAATGCACCCTCACAATATACAATCGCATTATCCAATATGACCACCTCCCGTGATTTTTGCAGATTTTTCGTGGAAAATCCCCAGTAGTTAATATAGCATAATTTTTTAAATCTCAAAGCAGATTAAAATAAAATGTGCTTTTTGAAACATCAAATTGCATTTTTGTGAAAAATATTCAAATTTGCAGTTCAAATACGCTGCAAAATATACAGATTCCTGAAAGACACCAATTATAATGATCAGTTTAGTGGCAAGTAAATAAAACTAATTATAAAAATAAAAATCCTTTTACTAATATGTATAAACCTGGTAAATAATAATATTTGCATTCTTCACAAAAAGTACTAAAATCAATTTTTGGAATGGAGGTAGCCATGAAAAAAATTAAAATAGTAGAAACAGTTTTGAGAGATGCACAACAATCACTTATCGCAACAAGAATGACTACAGAGGAAATGATACCCATATTAGAAAAAATTGATGCGGCTGGTTTTTATTCAATAGAAATGTGGGGAGGTGCAACATTCGATTCAGCGCTTCGTTTCTTAAACGAAGATCCCTGGGATAGATTAAGAAAAATTCGTAATCGGATAAAACACACCAAACTTCAAATGCTTCTCAGGGGACAAAATCTTGTAGGTTACAGACACTATTCCAACGATGTCGTGACAGAATTTATAAAACGTGCGGTAGATAATGGCATTGATATTATACGGGTTTTTGATGCACTAAACGACTTCGAAAATATTGAAACATCAATCATAGCAGGTAAAAAGGCTGGTGCACATGTTCAGGGAGCAATCGCTTATACAATAAGCCCTGTCCATACAGTAGAAACTTACATAGATTTAGCAAAAGAACTTATATCACTTGGAGTAGATTCAATCTGCATAAAAGATATGGCAGGGTTACTAACTCCATTTATGGCAGCAAAAATCGTGAAAGAAATAAAAAAAATTACAAACCTGCCTTTAGATATTCACAGCCACTGCACAACAGGCCTCGCTTCAATGAGTTATTTAAAAGCAATAGAAACAGGAGCAGATATTGTAGATACAGCGATTTCTCCATTTTCAATGGGTACTTCACAGCCTTCTACTGAAAGTATTGTATCTGCTTTGAAAAATACAGAATTTGATACAGGATTAGATCTGCGCGCACTTCGAGAGATAGCCCGGTACTTTACTCCAATCAGAGAAAAATATATCAAAAATGGAATACTCGATCCAATGATTTTAAGCGTAGATATAAATACTTTAACCTATCAAATACCAGGAGGTATGTTATCAAATCTCATATCTCAACTAAAAAAGATGGGGAAAATGGATAAATTTAAAGCGGTACTCGAAGAAATTCCCCGCGTAAGAAAGGATTTCGGATATCCTCCACTGGTTACTCCTATGAGTCAAATAGTAGGAACCCAGTCTGTCTTAAACGTAATAACCGGGGAAAGATATAAAGTGGTACCTGAGGAAGTGAAAGATTACATCCGAGGAGCATACGGAAAACCTCCAATAAAAATATCAGAAGAAATAATCAAAAAAATAATTGGTAAGAAAGATCTTCAGAAAGAAAGCCCTCAAGACTTATCGAAACTAGAATTAAGCAATGCAAAAAACGCAATAAAAGAATATATCTTGCAAGAAGAAGACGTATTAACTTACGCTCTTTTTCCTGAGACTGCTCTTTCCTTTTTCAAACTAAGAGAAGCAAAAAGATATGGAATAGACTCATCGCTAATTATCGAAAATGACGGAGTAATTTCTTATCCTGTATAAACGAACACCAATAAAAACATCAGTGTAAAATCAACAAATTAGAAAACTTCAATTTCTAATTACGCTAAATCTTTCTCTCCTTTAACGCCCTCTCTATTTTTTCCAGATCGTAAGAGAACTCTCTGTCATGCTCTGCAAAATCTATGATTGAGCGGATTTTATCGTATGTTTCCTTTGTGCCTATCCCGAGGTTTTCACTTCCATAAAAATCTACAGCCTGAGCAGAAACAAGCAGTTCAATTGCAACGATACGCCTTATATTGGAGATTATTTTATCCGCCTTTAAAACAGCGTTCATTCCCATACTGACATGGTCTTCCTGATCTGCTGAAACGGGAATAGAATCAACACTTGCAGGGTGAGAGAGAACTTTATTCTCAGAAACAAGGGAAGCCATAGTGTATTGCAAAATCATCATTCCAGAATTTAAGCCCGAATGCTTCACAAGAAAAGGTGGCAAATTGCTCAAAGCCGGGTTTAGAAGTCTATTAACTCTCCGCTCACTTATGCTCCCTACCTCAGACATTACAATAGCAAAGTGATCCATTGCAAATGCAACAGGTTCTGCATGAAAATTGCCGCCAGACAAAACGTCTTCACTTTTCATGAAAACGATTGGATTATCAGTTACAGCATTAATCTCTTTAAGAATAATGTTTTCCGCATATCTCAAACCTCCAAGCACAGCACCGTAAACAGCAGGAATGCACCTTAATGAGTAAGCATCCTGCACCCTTGGAACAGAGTTTACAAGTTTGCTTCCCTTTATTTGAGAAAGCACAAAACCTGCAACTTCTTCCTGTGTTTCGTATCCTCGTACTTCCTGAATCCTTAAATCAAATGCCTCTTTTCTTCCTCTCAACGCTTCAAGTGAAAGAGAAGACGCCTTTAAAGATGCCTCAACAAGGTAAAATGCTTCTCTTATAAGAAGTGAAGAAATGCCTGATTCCACAGCAGTTCCATTTATTAAGGCAAGCCCTTCCTTTGCCCTTAACCTATCAATTGGCTCAAAGTTTATGAGGTGAAAAATTTTTGAGAAATCTTTAAATTCACCCTCGTAAAACGCCCTGCCTTTCCCTAAAAGCAAAAGAGAAATATGTGCAAGTGGAGCGAGATCTCCAGATGCTCCAACTGAACCATAAGAGGGAACGTACGGATATACTTTTTTATTCAAAAGTTCCACAAGTTTTTCAAGAACGATTCTCCTTATCCCGGAATATCCCTTTGCAAGTGAATTTATCCGCACGGCAATTCCTGCTCTTACATATCTTTCTGGAAGTGGTTCACCTGACCCGGAAGAATGGCTCTTAATTAAATTTTCTTGAAGTTTTCCAGCATCTTCTGGTGGTATCACAGTATCACAGAGTTTTCCAAACCCTGTTGTAACTCCGTAAATTACCTTACCCTGAGATGCAAGTTTCTCAATAAATGCCGCGGACTCATCAATCCTCTGAAATGTCTCCTCTGAAAGTGAAATTTCTTCTCCAGATGCAATTCTTTCAACTTCCTTCAGAGAAAGAGACTCACCGTTAATCCGTATCATAATATTCACTCAACACCGTCTCAATCTCTCTCAAACTTCTGATAAACGGTGTCATATATGCCCTATCATCAGGGAGAAATTGAATTGGTTTCATTCCAGAATCACGTGCTCCTAAAAAGTCAATCGTAATTGAATCTCCTATATGCACCGCTTCTTCACACTTCACACCGACACGCTCACAAGTAAGCAGAAAAATCTGACTGCTCGGCTTTCTTAAATGCACTTCATCAGAAAAAACAAGCACATCAAAAAAATCAATAATGCCTGCTTCTTTCAGTAAAACCCTCAAAATTCTACCCGGTGTCCTGCCCGTATTTGATATAAGAGAAAGTTTATATTTTGTTTTAAGATGCTTGAGTATTTCTTTTACATCGCTTTCTATAAGACGCGGAGGCTTATCAAGTGCCTCTTCTGTGTAAAATTTCAAAATTTTTTCAAATGTTTCATCTTCCACTTTTACGTCGAGCAGTTTAAAAAGGTATTTCAGTTGAGTTTGCGGCAGTATTGCCCACTCATTTTTTTCTGCGGGACATTTAAAACTTGCAACGAGTTCGGTAAAAAAATTCATTATTTTTTCTTTGTATGAATTCGGCAAACCGAGTGTCTTCAAAATAAAATCAGCACGTTTTTCATCTCGCTCTCTTTCAAGTGAATGGCCGTCAGTAATAAGCGTATCCCATAAATCCAGAGAAATCAGTTTAATCATTTTGCATACTCCTTTTCAAAAGATTGAATATCCGTTGTTTTACCGACAAGGAAAAGCGTGTCTTCTTCCTCTATCTTTTGATCAGCAGACGGTGAGACTATTACTGTACCATCACGTTTTATTGCAATGACTGTAATTCCAAATCTGTTTCTCAATGAAAGGTCCTTTAAAGTTTTCCCTACAAGTTTTTTTGTTGCCTTGTATTCTATAAGATCAAATTCCTTCGAAATAGAGATGTAATCCAGAATGTTTGTAGATGCAATTTTATTCGCAACTCTTATTCCCATATCTTCCTCTGGAAAAACAACTTCGTTTATCCCGATCTTCTTCAACACGCGTCCGTGGATCTTGCTACTCACCTTAACAATGATGTTTTTAATACCTAACTCCTGCAGCACCAGCGATACAAGGATATTTGATTGCACGTCTCCAATTGCAACAACTACAGTATCACAGTTCTTAATACCAGCCGCAGCAAGCGCCTCAGGATCTGTTGCCTCTACAACTTCTGCAAAACTCACACTGTCTTTTATTTCATCAACAAGGCTCATTTCTTTATCAATAGCAAGCACAGGGTATCCTAACTCTTCAAGATGCCGTGCAACAGCAGAGCCGAATTTTCCTAACCCTATCACTCCAAACTGTTTTTTCATATTACCTCCTTAACCTATCGCTACTTTCTCTTCTGGATATTCCACTTTGGGAAGTTTCTTTCTGCCCACCATACTGAGAATCAAACTTAACGGGCCTACTCTTCCCACAAACATTGTAGCAATAATTACGATTCTTGAAACGTCAGAAAGATGTGGTGTTATGCCTGTAGAAAGCCCCACTGTTCCAAATGCAGAAAATACCTCGAACAAAACTTGCAAAAAAGTAAATTTATCGCTTTCAGCAGTTAATATAACAATCGTAGAAACAATTATTACAAACAGAGCAAAACCCACAACAAATACAGCGCGGGAAACAGTATCATCATCAATCGTTCTTCCCATAATAACAACTTTCTTTTGACCTCTTATCGCTTTTAACGTTGAAACTGTAAATATAAGAAACGTTGTTGTTTTAATCCCTCCCGCAGTACCACCGGGTGAACCACCTATGAACATTAATATCATCAAAACAAATAGTGTTGCCTGATGTAAACTTGCCATTGCAACGGTATTAAATCCAGCAGTTCTTGGTGTAATAGATTGGAAAAATGCTGCAAGAACTTTACCACGCACAGGTAAATTTCCAATCGAAGAAGGGTTATTCCATTCAAGAATAAGGAAAATTACTGCTCCTACAACAATTAGCCATGCAGTGGATCTTAAGACAATTTTTCTGTGAAGAGACGGTCTTTTCCTCTTTTCTTTTCTCCCAAACTTTATCACAGAATCTATGATTTGCCAGAGCACATAAAACCCAATTCCACCCATTACAATAAGTATCATCACAGTAATATTTACCGTTAAATCATTTACATATCCTGTGAAACTTTTAAATCCACCTATTATATCAAAACCAGCATTGCAAAACGCAGAAATCGAATGGAAAACACCCATTTCAAGCGCCCTCCAGAATGGGTAATCATGCATAAATCTTAACGTTAAAGCAAGTGCGCCAAACCCTTCAAAAAAAGCAACAATTGCAAGAGTTGTCTGAGCAAATCTCATTATACCTGAAAGTTCAGAAACATTAAGCCCTTCCTTGAAAGCAAACCTGTGCCCAAGGGAAACGGGCCTGTTAAATGCAAGCAAAAAGAATGTTGCAATTGTCATATAACCAAGTCCACCAAACTGTATCAGGGTGATAATAATGAGTTTTCCCCAGCCTGACCAGAACGTTCCAGTGTCTACAACAACAAGTCCAGTAACGCAAACAGCAGAAGTTGCCGTGAAAAATGCGGTAATTGGGTTGGTGAAGGTGTGTTTAGCGCTTGCAAAGGGCAGCATCAGTAAAATGCCGCCCACAACGATCAATGCAAGAAAACTTAAAACCACAATCCGTATAGGAGTGAGTTTCTTTTTTTTCATTTATGCCTTTTTGAGCGCTATTTTGTACGTCTTGCCATTAACTTTAATCTCTTTTTCAATTTGAGGCTCCACAACTTGTTCTTTCATAGAATTAGCAAGAGTTTCTTTTTTGATATAATCTTCAAATGTTTTTACTGCATCATCAACGGGGTTCACTGAAAGATCAATTCTGTCAGAAATATCAAGCCCTGCTTCTTTTCTCATATTTTGAATGGCATGCACAATTTCGCGTGCAGCACCTTCCATTGCAAGTTCATCGGTGAGTGCAGTATCAAGGAACACAAAATATCCTTTATCCACAACTCCGATATAGTTACCACTTCCTTCCACATCAACAAGAACTTCATTACCAGAAAGTTCTATCTTATCTCCATTAACATCAAGCGTTACTTTACCTTTGCGAACAAATTCTTCTCCTGTTTCAGGATTGTTCAGTGCTTTTGCAATAAATGGAAGTTTTTTACCGTACTTTTTACCCAGAACAGGAAGATTTGGCTTCAAAACAACCTTTCCAAACTTTGAAACATCATCAGTTACCTCAACGTTTTTTACATTCAGCTCATCTTCTATCACATCTTTGTTTTCTAAGATTACACTCTTTTCATCTTCATTTTTCACGTAAACAATGAGTTCTGAAAGTGGTTGCCTGACTCTGATTTTTGATTTTTTCCTTGCTGCCCTGCCCATTGAAGTGATGTTAATTAAAAGTTCCATATCATTTATAAGTTTCTCGTCAATCAATTCTTCGTTTGGTGTTGGATAATCTTCAAGGTGAACACTCTCTTTTGCATTGCTATCAATTTCTCTTACAAGGTTCTGGTAAAGTGCCTCTGCAAGGAACGGAGTGTATGGCGCAAGCAAAAGCGAAAGTTTTCTTAAAACTTCATACAGCGTAAAATATGCTGCCATTTTGTCGCTATCGTTTTCACTCTTCCAGAATCTTCTTCGTGAACGCCTCACGTACCAGTTAGACAATTCATTAACAAAATCCTGGATTTCCCTTGTAAGGGAAGTAATATCAAGATCTTCCATTTTTTCAACAATATCCTTGTTTAGTTTTTCAAGTTTCGAAAGAATCCACCTGTCAAGGATACTCCGATCCTTTATAGGAACAAACTTTGCCTTAAAGGGGTCAAACCCATCAATGTTGGAATACATAGCAAAGAATGAATATACATTTCTCAACGGTATAATGAAATTTTTAAGCGCATCGTTCACAACGTTTGGCCCAAACCTTCTGGGAGTCCATGGTGGAGAAGAGGTGTAAATTGCCCACCTGAACGCATCTGCTCCCTGTTTATTGAGAATAGACCACGGATCTATCACGTTCCCTTTTGATTTACTCATCTTTTGGCCTTTCTCATCTAAAATAAGTTCAAGACACATAACAGATTTATATGGAGAAACTCCTTTCACCAGTGTAGAGATCGCCATAAGTGAGTAAAACCAACCACGTGTTTGATCAATCCCTTCCGTTATGAAATCTGCAGGGAAATTCTCTTTAAACTCTTTCTGGTTTTCAAATGGATAGTGCCACTGAGCATACGGCATTGAACCGGAATCAAACCATACATCTATCACTTCTGGCACTCTTTCCATTACTCCACCGCATTCAGGACATTTTAAATGGACATTATCCACGTAAGGCTTGTGAAGTTCTATATCTTCTGGAACATCTTCAATTGCCTTCTCTCTCAACTCCTTTATGCTTCCGATCGATTCCTTGTGGCCACACTCCTTACAAACCCATATATTCAATGGAGTTCCCCAGAAACGTTCTCTTGAAAGTGCCCAGTCTTTTATATTTTCAAGCCAATTGCCAAACCGACCGTGTTTTATATGCTCTGGATACCATTTCACAGTTTCATTATTTGCTATGAGTTGATCTTTAACGTCCGTTATTTTAATAAACCACGACTTTTTGGCATAGTAGAGGAGCGGAGTTCCACATCGCCAACAGAATGGGTAATCATGCTCGTAAAGTTCTTTTTTAAATAGTATTCCACGTTTCTTTAAATCTTCTATTATCAAAGGATCTGCCTTCTTTACAAACATTCCTTTCCAGGGACCAGCAGTGAGATTTCCCTCAGAATCAACAAGTTGAACAAGCGGAAGTCCATATTTTTTACCAACATTAAGGTCATCTTCACCAAAGGCAGGTGCCATATGAACGAGTCCAGTTCCATCATCAGCAGTAACAAAATCAGCAGAAACGACCTTAAAGCCTTTTTCTCTCTCCTCTTCTGAAAGATTTGCAAAATTGTAAAGTGGCTCGTACTTCACACCTTCAAGTTCACTTGCAGGAAACTTTTTTAACACCCTGTAACCCTCTCCAAGAACCGCCTTCGCCCTGCTTTCAGCAATGATTAATTTTTCACCGTTAAGTTCTGCAAGTATGTAAGTAAAATCAGGATTAATCGCAACCCCAGTGTTTGACGGAAGTGTCCAGGGCGTTGTTGTCCATACGAGAAGATACGTATCCGGGAAGCGTGAGTCTTTTACTTTAAATTTTACGTAAACAGAAGGATCTTTCACTTTTTTATATCCTTGGGCAACTTCATGTGAAGAAAGCGTTGTTCCACAACGAGGACAATAGGGAACTACTTTATGTCCCTCGTAAAGCAATCCTTTATCAAAAATCTGCTTTAAAATCCACCAAACAGTTTCGAGATATTTGTTGTCGTACGTAAAATACGCATGTTCCATATCTAACCAGAAACCTATTCGTTCTGTCATTTTCTTCCATTCTTCCTCGTACTTCATTACACTTTCTTTGCACAATTTGTTGAATTTTTCCACACCGTAGGCTTCTATCTCTTTCTTTGTGTGAATGCCGAGCATTTTTTCCACTTCAATTTCCACAGGGAGACCCTGTGTATCCCAACCGCCTCTGCGTGGAACGTAATATCCTGTGAGAGACTTATATCTCAAAACTGTGTCTTTAAAAATTCGTGATAAACCATGATGAACTCCCGGTTTTCCGTTCGCAGTTGGCGGACCTTCAAAGAATACGAAACGTTTATTTCCCTTCCTTATATCCAAACTTTTTTTGAAAATCTCATTCGTATTCCAGTATCTAATCGTTTCCTCTTCCTCAAGGGGAATTTCGGTAACTTTTCGCAGGCTCTTAAACATTAAATTTCACTCCTTTCCAATGGTTATTAAACATATAAACAAGTATAAGAACTTAACAATAATAGTCAAGATTTGCAACTTGAATAGAAAATAAATTTTAAAAAATCAATTCAATTCTTCACCATAATTGCCATACTTATAAAAGCAATTCGTTTTTAATTGATGAAAACAAACTTACAAATAATGCATTTTAAATTCTCAGAGATTTATATAAAATATGGGGAGGTGATTATATGAAAATTGGAGTTATATCTGATTTACACGGTTCCTACGAAGATGTAAAAAACGCATTGAACAGGCTTATAAGCGAAAATGTTGACCTTGTCGTGTGTGCAGGCGATTTGCTTTACCACGGGCCAAGAAATCCAATGCCAGAAAGTTATAATCCAGCAAAAGTAGCAGAACTTTTGAATAACTTTCCAGAGAGAATAATTTTTGCCCGGGGAAATTGTGATTCAGAGGTGGACCAGATGATGATAAAGTACCCTATTTTATCTGACTTTTCTTATCTGTACATCGATGGCATTTTTATAACTGTAACTCATGGCCACAAAATAAACAATTTCAAAGAACTTGCCGAAAAAACAGGGGCTGATATCATAATAAGTGGCCACACACATATTCCAGTAGTCGAAAAATTTGAAAATTCATTTCATCTAAATCCCGGATCCACAACACTTCCAAAAGGCGGCTCCCCAAAGAGTTACGGAATTATAGAAATAAAAAATGGAGAGTTCAAGATAGATATAAAGGAGATATAAAATGGTTATAACAATTGCAAACCAAAAAGGAGGAGTAGGTAAAACAACGACATCCGTCAACCTTGCAGCAGGCCTTGCATTGAAAGGTAAAAGAACGCTTCTTATAGATTCCGATCCACAGTGCAATGCAACCTCCGTTTTTTTCTCTGCTGAAGAAACCTCAAATTCAATTCTTCCTCTATTTACTGAGAAAAATTTTTCAATAAAGGATTCAATAAAAGAAACGAAGAGACAAAACTTATTCGCCGCTCCATCAACTATTCACCTTGCCAGAGTTGAGAGAATGCTTGCAGGTGAAATAGATGCACCGCTTAAATTGAAAAAGGCACTCTCAGAAGTGAGAAACCTCTTTGATTTCATAATAATCGATACTCCGCCTTCACTTGGACTTCTTACTGTAAATGCACTCGTTGCATCTGATAAAGTAATAATACCTATTACTCCCTCTCCCTGGGCACTTGAAGGAGTTCAGGATTTTCTCGACACATTTAAGAGTGTGAAAGAAACATTCAATGAAAACCTGTCAATTTTAGGTGTCATTATTACGATGTTTGATCCAAGAACGGTACTCGCAAGGGACGCAGTAAACGAAATAAAAGCAATGTTCGGGGGACTCGTTTTTAAAGAAACCGTACACAGAAACATAAGGCTTGAAGAAAGCCCTGCATATCAGTCAGACATATTTTCATTTTCCCCGAACTCTTCGGGTGCAGAATCTTATATGAAAATCACCGAGGAGGTATTGGAACGTGCAAAACAATAAAAAGAGAGGATTACCAAAGAACTTTAGAACACGGTACGAGAAAGGATATATAGAGGACTTAATAAACGAAAAAATCGTTTTTAAAGTAAAGGAAATTGAACTTGAAAAAATAAAGCCAGATCCTTCTCAACCAAGAAAACACTTTGACGAAAATTCATTAAAAGAACTTGCATCAAGCATAAAGGAACGAGGAGTTATCGAACCAATACTTGTGCGAAAAGAAAATAACTCATATGTGATTATATCAGGTGAAAGAAGATGGCGTGCAAGTGCAATTGCAGGCAAAAAAACAATTCCAGCAATTGAACTCAATGCAAAAGATAAAAAAGAAATTCGTGAAATTCAAATAATAGAAAATTTGCAAAGGGAAGACATTACACCCCTTGAAAGGGCTAAAATTACTGAAGAATATCTATCCCCATTTACAGATGGAAGAAAAATAAAAACGCTTCTCATCAACTACAGAATGGGCAGGAAAGTTCCAGAAGGTTTTGCGCACGCAGTGAGCGCACTCTGTAAAATCACGGGAAAGAAACCGATCACATTAATTAGATGGATTTCTCTGCTTGACCTTCCAGATGAACTTCAAAAAAAGGTTGATGATCCAGATTCTCCAATCACCTCACGACACATAGAACAACTATTAAAATTATCAGATACAAAAGAAATGCTTGAAATTGCAAAACTCATAGAGCAGGAAAATCTTTCATCTGAAGATGTGAAAAATAAAATTACAAAAAGAAATAAAACGAGTGATCCAATTGAAAAAATAATAAAGGAAATTAAACGAATTAAAAAGAAAAAAAATAGGGAAGAAGCAAAAAAAGAACTTTTAAAAATAAAAGAATTTATAGAAGAGTTAATTTCATCACTAAATTAGTTTTTAAAAATTAAAACCCCCGAGACCTCGGGGGCATATATATAAAGGAATCCGGTGGAAAACTAAGGTCTTACTCTTTTACCAAAACCATTATGCATATAACCTTTATGGTGTTCACAATTTTCTGAATCACCATTCCCAAAATGGGCACCTCGCATTCCAAATCTTCCCATACCTTCACCGTTAATCATCTCATTTACGCGCTCTAAAACACGTGTTTTCATATTTTCATACTGGTCTTCTGTAATTTTACCTTCTTTCAAAAGGGCCTGTAATTTCGCATCGGTTTCAGATACAAGAAAATTTTTCAACTGCTCCGCTGTTTTTCCGTGTGCCTCTGCAATTTCAAGAAGAGTTTTTCCGCTCCTTCTTTCTTCAATCAACTGCGACTCAGATATCCCAAGGAAATTTGCAAGTTCATTTACAGAAGATCTTGCATAACCACTATTTTTTC
>Ga0256914_1002523_pt1 | contig 15165 bp, 12 predicted proteins | sample HulkmetaG_FD_191571 | JGI IMG/M metagenome (GOLD analysis project Ga0256914, IMG submission 191571) | Hydrothermal chimney microbial communities from Main Endeavour vent field at the Juan de Fuca Ridge, Pacific Ocean - Hulk | ecosystem: Environmental > Aquatic > Marine > Hydrothermal vents ... | reverse complement strand
CGCATCGCCTCTGTTCTTTCCCAAATTGACGAAACCATTGAAAAAGAGCAAAAATATAAAGAAAAACTTGAAAGAATTAAGCAGGGATTGATGGAAGATTTACTAACCGGGAAAATTAGGGTTAGTAAATTATTACAAAATTACAAATAAAGGAGTCAAAAGTGGAAAAGTATTATGTGGAAATTCCAGAAGATACAATAAAAGCGTTAGGAATACCTAAAAAAGAAGTAAGTTCTATAATAAGAAGAGAGTTAGCGGTTTATCTGTTTGAAAAAGGAATGTTATCTTTTGGTCAGGCAAGAAGATTAGCTGGGTTATCTGTATGGGATTTTTTAGATCTGTTAAGAAAAAGAGAAGTGCAATTACATTATGATATAGCTGAATTAGAAGAAGATTTAAAGACTTTAAGAGAAATTTAGATGAAAGTAGTCTCTAATGCCCCACCTTTAATAGCGTTATCATTGATAGAGAAGTTATATCTACTGGAAGAACTTTGGGAAGAAATAATAATCCCTGAAGCGGTATATTATGAGGTAGTTATACAGGGAAAAAGGAAGCCAGGTGCTTCATTGATAGAAAAGGCAGTTGAAAATAGATGGATAAGGGTTCTTCAAATTAAAAAAGAAAATGCAGTAAAATTTTTACTGCCAATTTTAGATTATGGAGAAGCAGAAGCTATTGTTCTAGCTCAAGAAATTCAAGCTGGCCTAGTTATCTTAGACAATATAGAATCTCGGCTATTTGCTCACCAAGTTGGATTAAAGGTAATAGGAACAATTGGTGTTATTCTGAAAGCTTATGAAAAGAAGTTAATAAAACATCCTTTAGAAGAAATTTATAAACTAAAAAGTTATGGTTTTTATGTTGGTGACAACTTGTTAAAGTATATTAAATTCCTTTTGCAAGAAAGAAAGTTATAAACATGTACCGCAAGCTTGATGAAGAACACTATGTGGAAAATCCCTTCCTAGCTCAGCTTCAAAAGCTCGGCTGGAAGATTTACACGCAAAACAAAGACAATCCTGAAGAAGTCGGACAGGAGTTTAAGGATTAGTGTATAGTAATTTGATTTTTTTGTTATAATATTGGGGAGTTATAGAGGAAGGGGTTGTAAGACCCCACTATCATCAATGTAGTAACCGAATGCCGATAGGACTTCAGATTGGGTCTTCGTGGGGGTCTCGAGACGTCGGATTGGTCTGCGGGAATCCTTCTCCAGGATCAAGACTGAATGTAAGCGACGCATCTGGGCCATTACATCGGCTGCTGTCCGGTGGATTCCTGATGTGGCAAGCTTGAGTTCAAGCCTACGCAGATAGGTCATTGCCACAACGCAGGTGAACAGATGGCATCGTATCATGCGGTCTGTCCAGTGCCTGACTGGTCGTGTGGCAACTAGCTCTTCGTTCTTGCTTTGACGGAACCCGTTCTCCACGATCCATCGGTCCAGGTGGGCCTCTATGATCTCTGCTGTGGTCCAGTCCTTATTGTCTGTAATGATGATGCTCTTGCCCAAAAGCGCTTGTTTGCGTTTGAGCTGATATGCATCCTTGCGGAAGCTCATTGAGAGGGCATCCCCAGTCTTTCGAAATTCAAGCCTGTAGAGATTGGATGGTACATGTAGTCTGTCACAAAGGCGGAGGTATCGTTCCCGTATGGCATCAGGATCACGCCAGTGCGGAGCCTTCTTTCGCACCTTCTTTCGCATCTTAAGCAATTCTTCACGTAGTCTGTCAAGCTTACTGCTTAGTGTATATTCCTGCTTCCGTGCCGTAGCTGGGTTGTATAGCACAACTACCGTTCGTTCCTTACCCCAGTACTTCCCCTTTGTTCGATAGGCAAACAAGCACTCCTTCTCTTTACCCTCGGCCACAAGTCTCCTGTTCTTTTTTATGTCCACGGGTTCAAATTGATCTAAAGGGACAGCAGCGAGTTCTTGTGCAAAGTAGGTGGAGTAAGTCGTTACAAAATGGACTTGTGAATGCTCATCAATCCAGGCATAATTGTCTTCAGAGTTCATCCCCTTATCAATGACCACGGTAAGACGCTTTTTTGTCTTGTTCAGTCCACAAACAATACCAAACATCTCGTCCATCACTGCTTCGAACAACTTGGAATCGTGAAGGTTCCCTGGGTACACACAGTAATAGAGCGGCAGTCTTGTGTCTCTGGCCACCAGAAGTCCCAGGCCTATCTGACGTAGGTGGTGGCGGCCATCCTTGTTGTTACCTCGTTGTGCGAGCTCAGACCTGGTGTGGCTCGCCATAAAGGTATAGTAATTTGTGGTGTCAAAAAGAAGGCAGTCCGCGTTTGGTGACTCAAGTGCCCAGATACGCTCAAAAAACCGCTGTGCAATCTGCCGAAGATCGGCCTCGCTCACTCTATTCCATTTCTCCCAGTAGCGCTGGCTCGTAAGCTCTTCGATCTCAACCGGTCGGATCTGTTGTATAGCTGTGGAGCGGTACCACTCGGCCAACCTGTTCTTGCTCACTGCTTCTACCATCCGATTCCACACACAATAAAGAAAGTACTCTCCAATCGAAGGTCCTTTTTCACGGCTACCGCGAGGGATAACACTGTCAACAATGTTAGCCAGGTCCACCTCAGCATCTATCTGTTGAGCGATCCACAGTGAGCCAAATTCTTCTACCCGAAGTTTCACAATTGGCCGTCCCCTTTTTGTTAAAGCCACAACCCGTTCAGGGGAACCGATATAAACTTGAGAGATGACCTTTGGCTTACCACCTACACGAGCAATCTCCCGGACATAGAGGTAGGGTCTTCCCTTTTTCTTTTTGATATGGAAATGTGCCATATTGAGAAGATAATTAGTAGGGTCTTACATGTCAAGAACAAAATATAAAATCCCTTCAAATTACAAAAGATTTTCTTCTAACTGAACTCTGCTCCGTAGGGTCTTATATGGGAAAAGAAAAGTTTAACTGTTATTTCACTGGGTTATACCCACAAAGATGAGTTATCCCTGAAACTCCTGTAAAAATCTCCATCATAAAAGACAAAAAAATAGAAAAGATAGAAGTAAAAAATAATAGACATTGGCTAGGTGGATAAAATAAGGGAAATAGATCCTGGGCCCAAGATACATGTGAGTATAGTTTCCTCTTCCACCTCTTTTTTCTTTAGATGGGAGATTTGGAAGAGGTGGCTTTGTTATAATCTCTTGAGGAGCTGATTTGCGGCCACAAGGGTGGGGTCCCATACTGGTCCAAAAGGAGGGGCATAGGCCAGATCGCAGAGGGAGTAATCATATACTGTCATTTGATTGTGAAGGGCTACTGCTATTGCATTAATCCTGTGGGCAACCCCTTCCTCACCCACCATCTGGGCCCCCAGAAGTCGTTTGCTTTTTTTGTCTGCTATGAGATGGACAGAGATTTTTTTTGCCCCTGGGTGAGCATGGGCCCGGGAGCGGGTGTGAATGGTAATGCTTATGGGATCAAACCCTGCCCTTTTAGCCTCCTTTTGGGTAAGTCCAGTGCGTGCCACCTGGAGATCAAATACCTTAAATACAGAGGTGCCTACTATCCCTGGAAATTCCTTGTTCTCTCCAGTGACATTGTCTGCCACCATCCATCCCCCCCTGTTTGCCAGCAGTGCAAGGGGTACATAGGTTTTTTCTTGGGTTATTATGTTGTAGGTGTCTGCACAGTCTCCTGCAGCGTAGATGTGGTTGTCAGAGGTGGTGAAGTCCCTGTGGATAGAGATGGAATCCTTTATGCTGAGGCTTAGTCCTGCATCCTTGGCAAGTTCGCTGTTGGGTCTCACCCCAATGGCTATTAACACCATCTCTCCCTCCAGGTTCATATCCGGTGCCCTGACAACAAGTTTCTCCCCTTTTCTCCCTATGGATTCTATGGGATGTCCTGGAAATAGCTCCACCCCCTCTCTCTTTAATACCTCTTTTACCCTCTCAGAGAGTTCTCTATCCATCCAAGGGAGAAATATTGCATTTGGTTTTATCATCTTAACCCTTATGTTTCTCTTTACTAGGGCCTCGCTCATCTCCAGGGCAATATACCCCATTCCAATAATTACCACTTCCTTAACCTGTTTTTCCTCAAGGTAACTCTTTATCCTTCTTCCATCCTCCAGGTTTTTTAGGGTAAATACTCCATTGTCTCTATTCCCTGGAATATCAGGTCGTATTGCCTTGGCACCAGTGGCAATTAGAAGTTTGTCATAAGAGAACTCAAATTCTTTTCCCTCGTGGTTAATCCCCCATACCTTTTTGTTCCTTTTGTCAATCCTCTTTGCCTCATATCCATTATAGAGTTCTATTCCCTGTTTTTCCCGAAAGACTTCAGCCCTTCTCACCACCAACTCTTCCATATCCCGATTTCTATCTGCTATATTATAGGGCATTCCACAGGCACTATAAGATACGTCAAAGGTCTTTTCCACTACAACTACCCTCATATCCCTCTTTTTCCTCTTTGCCCTGGAGGCCGCGCTCATTCCTGCTGCGTCTGCACCAATTATTACGAAATTCATATATCCTCTCCTTGGAGTCTCTATCCTATTTTAAACATAATTCTATCTTTATATTCCTGCTGTTTGCCCCGATTCCACATGCTCACTGGTCTGTAATATCCCACTACTCTGGTATATACCTCTGTTTCCTCCCCACAGGTGGGACAGGTAAAGTGCTCTCCCCTTATGTATCCATGGGTCCTGCATACAGAGAATGTGGGCGTAATGGAGATATAGGGGAGGCGGGTATTGCTCATGGCCTTTATGATAAAATTCTTAAGGCTTTCAAGGTCTGCAACCGCCTCTCCCAGATATACGTGAAATACCGTCCCTCCTGTATAGAGGGGCTGGAGCTGGTTCTGGTGTTCCAGGGCAAGGAATACGTCTGTGGTATAATTTACTGGAAGGGCGGTGGAATTGGTATAATAGGGGACCTCTTCTCCAGAGGTGATTATATCCCTATAGAGCTTTTTGTCTATTCTGGCCAATCTATAACTTGCTCCCTCTGCTGGGGTGGCCTCAAGGTTGTAAAGATTGCCTGTTTCTTCCTGAAATCTAATGGTGAGCTCCCGCAGATGTTCCAGGGTCCTTTTCATCAACCTCAGACCCGCAGGGGTATCTATTCCCTTGCCCAGTAGATTTAGACATGCCTCATGTCCTCCTACCACTCCTATAGTGGAGAAGTGACCCTTTAGGCTATTCTTGAGATATCTTCTGGAGAAGGGAAACATCCCCTTTTCCAGGTTGTCAGAGACCCATTTCCTCTTAAATTCCAGGGATTCTTTTGCAAGGGTGGCATATTCAGTAATTAGATCCAGAAAGTCCTCTTCTCCCCGGGCAAGATAACCCAGTTTAGGCAGGTTCAGGGTCACCACCCCAATGGAACCAGTGAGGTCTCCTGCCCCAAATAGTCCCCCTGTGCGCTTCCTCAACTCCCTTAGATCCATCTGGAGCCTGCAGCACATGGAGCGCACGTCTTCTGGCTTTAGATCAGAATTTATAAAATTCTGGAAATAAGGGACCCCGTATTTTGCCGTGAGTTTCAGCAACAATTCCCCCACTTCAGAATCCCAGGGAAAGTCCTCTGTGACGTTATAGGTGGGAATGGGGAAACTAAATATCCTTCCATGATAGTCTCCCTCCAGCATTATCTCCAGAAATGCCCTATTTATCATCTCCATCTCTTTTTCATATTCACCATAACACTCTTCTCTGATTTCCCCTCCAATTATTACCCCTTCCTTGGCAATATGTTTTGGAGGGATAAGGTCAAAGGTGAGATTGGTGAAGGGTGACTGTCCTCCCCACCTGGAGGTGGTGTTCAGATTGAATATGAATTTTTGCATGGCCTGCTTTACTTCCCTGTAGGAGAGTCTATCTCTCCTCACAAAGGGGGCCAGATAGGTGTCCACATTGTTAAATGCCTGGGCACCTGCCCACTCATTCTGGAGGGTCCCTAGAAAGTTTACCATCTGTCCCAGGACAGAATCAAAGTGTCTTGCTGGACCAGAAGAACATCTTCCTTCCAGGTTGAACCCTTCCAGGAGAAGGTCTCTGAGACTCCAGCCTGCACAGTATCCCGCCAGTCCAAAAGAAAGGTCGTGGATGTGAATATATCCATGATTATGGGCGTCTCTTATCTCTTCTGGGTATTTTTCAAGGGCATATCTGGCCTGAACAGATCCGGAGAGATAAAGCATGAGACCCTGAAAAGAATGGGCCATATTGGCATTTTCTGAGACCCTCCAGTCCTCTCTGGAGAGATAACTATCTATGGTCCTCCCAATATTTAAAAAGGTCTCGGTCTGTGAGCGGAGTTGTCTCCGCTGTTCCCTGTAGAGGATGTACTTCTTGGCCACATGATAGAGCCTGTTTTCCATAAGGACCAGTTCCACCATGTCCTGGACTTGCTCCTGCTCTGGGATCTCAATACCCAGCAATTTTTTCTCCACCTTTAGGGCAAGTCGTTTTGCAAGTAGTGGATCCTTTATGCCACTGGCATTGAGGGCCTTTAATATGGCATTAGCTATCCTGGAAGTGGCCCATGTCTCCAGCCGTCCATCCCTTTTCCTTATCTGTTTGGGTCTATCTAATTTTTTAACAGTGTTACCTGTTTTTGTCTCTATTCCCTCCAGATACATATTTATCCCTCCTTGTTATCTTCATTATGGATGTGTCGTGGTTTTATATATTTTTGAATATAAAGCTCAAAACCCCTTGGCAAATAAGATCTTACCTCTTCTAGGTGTGTATCTGTCAAAAGCGGTACCTGGGTACATCGGAAGTAAAACATGGAAGGGTGGTCTTTTGCAATAGAAAATATGGCTGTTAACTTTTCCCGTATCTCTTCTCGACTAATAGCATCTCCTGTGAGTTGAGGATAGAGGTCATATGGACCTTTTACGTCAACTGCTACCAGGTCAACAAGCCCCTGTGTAAGGAGTTCTTCAACCACCTCTGGATGGCTTGCATTGGTATCCAGTTTTATTTTAAATCCCATTTCCCTCAGGGCCATAATTACCTTTTTTAATCCCCTTATATAAGTGGGTTCTCCTCCTGATAGCACCACTCCATCCAGCCAGGCCCTTCTTGCCTTTAAGAAGAATAGTATTTCTTCTTTGTCCACAGAAGGTATCTTCTCAGGGTGCTGGGCCAGGAGAAAATTATGACACGTGGGGCACTTAAAATTACATCCGCCAAAAAATAGGACACATACAACCTTTCCAGGCCAGTCACATAGGCTAATGGGCTCTATCCCCTTTATATGGTCCCAAGGATTAGTTAGTGTCTTATTATCCATAATCATTGGCGCATCATATAACACTAAAACCTAGTTGTGGGGTCCCTTTTCCCCTCTTTATTTCTACTTTTACCTTTCCTCCACTGGTTAGTCCTCCAAAGAGGATTTCATCGGTAAGGGGATCAGCTACTTCTTTTTGGATAAGCCTTTTAAGGGGTCTGGCCCCATAGTCAGGATCAAATCCCTTTCTGGCCAGATATTCTCTTGCCTCTTCTGTGAGCACCACCTCTACCTTTTTAGATATAAGCTGGGTATTTAATTCCCTTATGAATTTGTCCACGATTTTTTTCATAAGCTCCAGAGAGAGTGGTCTAAAGGGCACAATCCCATCTAGTCTGTTCCTGAATTCAGGGGAGAAGAATTTTTCTGCCGCTTTTATTCCCATATGAGATTTATCCTCTATCTCCTCTTTTCCAAAGCCAATAGAGGAAGATGACATATCTCTGGCCCCTACATTAGAGGTCATCAGAAGTATCACATGCCTGAAATCTGCTTTTCTTCCTGTATTATCTGTAAGGGTGGCATAATCCATTACCTGAAGCAGGATGTTAAACAGGTCAGGATGGGCCTTTTCTATTTCGTCTAGAAGAAGTACACAGTGAGGGTGTTTTCTTATGGAATCAGTAAGGAGTCCTCCTTGATCAAAGCCCACATACCCAGGGGGGGCTCCAATCAGTCTTGCTACAGAGTGCTGTTCCATATATTCGCTCATATCAAAACGCAAGAAGTTTATTCCCAGGACAGATGCCAGCTGTCTGGCCAGTTCTGTCTTTCCCACCCCAGTTGGCCCTACAAATAGGAAACATCCCACTGGCTTGTTGGGTTCCCTAAGTCCCGCCCGAGACCTTTTTATTGCCCTAACCACCTGTTGTACTGCCTCATCCTGGCCATACACCACCGCTAGTAGCTCTTTCTCCAGGTCTTTTAGGCGCTGTCTATCTGAAGTGGTAACCCGTTTTATGGGAACTCGGGCAATAGATGCCACCACATTCTCCACATCTTTTGTGGTGATTAGTTTTTTCTTGCGTTCCTTAAGGGCGTAGAAGGCTCCGCATTCATCAATTACATCTATGGCCTTGTCTGGTAAAAACCTTTCAGGGAGATATTTAATGGTGAGGTCCACTGCCGCCTCTATGGCTTTTTTTGTATATCGGATTCCATGATGTTCCTCATAATATTTCTTAAGACCCTTTAGTATATCTATTGTCTCATCTCTGGAGGGTTCCTCAATGTCTATTTTTTGAAATCTGCGAGAGAGCGCCCTGTCCTTTTCAAATACATTCTTATATTCTTCATAGGTGGTGGAGCCTATACACCTTATTTCTCCTGAGGCCAGGACAGGTTTTAATATGTTTGATGCATCCAAGGTTCCCCCGCTGGTGGCCCCTGCTCCAACCACTGTATGGATCTCATCAATAAAAAGGATCACCTTTTCTCTTTTTTGTTTTAACTCCTTTATGATCCCCTTTAATCTGGCCTCAAAATCTCCCCTGAACTTGGTCCCAGCAATAAGAGAACCCATGTCAAGGGCATATATCTCTGTATTTTTGAATTTTTGAGGTACCTTTCCCTGGGCAATCTTGAGGGCAAGCCCCTCTGCAAGGGCAGTTTTTCCCACCCCTGGCTCCCCCACAAACAGGGGATTGTTTTTTCGTCTTCTGGATAATATCTGAATGGTCCTTTCTATCTCTCTTTCTCTCCCGATGAGGGGATCAATGAGCCCCGCCTTTGCCCGCTCTACAAGATTCTGGGTATATTTCTCCAGATAGGAGTCCTTTTTCTTGGAGGACCTCTCTTCCTCTTTTGGCCCATGGGAGATGTATTCTAGGATGTCTATGCGTTCTATCCCCTGAGATTTTAAAAAATATGCCGCATATGAATCTTCTTCTTCCATGAGAGAGGCCAAGAAATCACCTGGCTCCACCTTATTCTTTTCTGCTGATTGTACATGAAAGATGGCCCTCTGTAAGACCCGTTGAACTGCCAGGGTCTGAATAACCTCCCGGCCCTGGGAATCAGGATATATCTCCAGATGGTCCATGAAGTATCTTTCAAGTTGTCCCTTAAGTCGTGTGGTGTTTACCCCACACCCTTTAAGCATTTCTGTTGCCTTGGCATCTAAAAGATAGGCATATAATATGTGCTCAAGTGTCAAAAATTCGTGCTGTCTTATCCTTACCTCCCTGATGGCCAGGGCAAATATTTTTTCCAATTCCTTACTCAACATCTTTAAACCTCTTCCATTGAACATTTAAGGGGAAATCCCTCTTTTCTGGCAAGCTTATGTACAAGGGCTACCTTTGTCTCTGCTATTTCCCTGGGATATATTCCACACACCCCTATCCCCTGTCTGTGTACATTTAACATTATTTGAACCGCCTCTCTTTCTGATTTGTGAAATACGGTCTTTAATATGTGGACTACAAATTCCATGGTAGTGTAATCGTCATTGTGGAGCAATACCTTGTACTGACGAGGTTCCTTTAGCTCTTCCTCTACAAAGCTATCTTCTTGGAGTTCTGGTCTATCAAAGGGATAACTCATAGGCCATAACTCCTTGTTTGTGGCGCCCTGCTATATCTTTTATGCATGGTTAGAATTTAGCCGCGGCGAATAGTGCCTTCCCCCATCTGGTTTGTTAACCAACTGGAGATAATGTTTCTAGTTTTTTGAGAATGCCTCTAATTATTTCTTTTGAGATGTTATATTCTATTTTGTCCTTCTTTTTACGGGGTGAGAGGATTTTATCTACATAGCCAGCTGTTTTCTTTTATGTTTTCTGCAACTACCTAGATAATAGTGATATAATATCAGTCCCTTGTAAAGGTCAAACCTAGGTAGCTTTTCTCCATTTCCCAAAAACAAAGGAGTCTTCCAGGGGGAGCCCCAAGGATTTTCTTTTTTTCTTGTTGAGCTCATGATAGGTCTCTTTCATGGCCTTTTCCCTACAGAGGCCCAGTCTTTCCGCCAGAGAGAGGATATCCCCATTTGATTCTATCTCAACAAATTTTCCAAAGGGAAGTACGTCCAGACATATCTTGACCTCATTTATTCTCCATTTTTCCCGAATCTTTTCATATTCCCCAATGGGCATGTAACCTAGTTCCCTGAAGAGGTGAATGGTATCTTTAAAATTGCTAGTCTCTATCTCATATTCTATGAAGGTCTTTACCTCTTCCTGTGAGGGAGATGGTCTTTTAAAGCATAGAAGGTTCTTTCCTGCTGCGCGTCTCAGCCTCAATAGTTTTCCCTCGGCGATAAGGCCTTTTTCTGGGGTATCCAGGACAATATTCTTTTCAAAATATCGTCCCTCAAGGATCCCTCCCATTTTTTTTATCCTTTCTCTCACAATTGTAAAGTCCTCTACTTCAAATTTTAATTCTCTCTCCAGCCCCATTTTTGTCCCTTCTCCATTTAACCCTGCTCTGCTGATCACTATAGGTGAGGATGGGTAAAATTTCAAATTTCTTGATTAGGGGGCTTGAATCCCGCTAACTATGGGACTTAAGATCTCTTTGAAAAAAAATTTTGAGGGGGCTTCCTAAAAAAGGAGAAATGCAATGCAAAGTTATAGTATACTTTTCCCTAAGTTGGAAGGAGCCTTTTCTGAGCAACCCCAACAGCCTGCTTTTTTCCCAGATGTTGGCCTGGATCAGTTAATAGAGGTCTTGCTTAAGGAGAGAGGGCAATATGATCTCAGGGAATATTTTTATCATCCCCTAGGGGAGGTGGAATCCATAACCTATCGTCAGGAGGTTATGCGGGATTTGGAGGATAGGGAGGTGCTTGATGCTCTCAGGAGATTTTCCAGCACCATCTCGCGGGTTCGTCAATATTTGGAGGGGGTAGAAACAATAGGATTTAAATATCACCAGCAGGGATGTTTTTTAGAGGCATCTTTGGAGTATATAAAGGCCTGTATTTGTCTGGAAAGAGAGCTAGCCACCTTGCCTCTGGCATCTAGGGGACTTGTGTTATTTAGGGAATATCTCCAGAGATATATTCATTCTTCCCACTTTTCTTCTCTCAAGGATAGGGCCCTGCAGATCCAGGAAATGCTCAGACGATTACGCTATTGTATAAAGATCGCTGGAAATGGTTTCCAGGTGTTCCCTTATGAGGGGCAGGAAGAATATACCCCTTATATAGAGGCTCTTTTTGAGAAATTTTGGGAAGAAGGAGAGGAGAGAGAGTTTTTTAAACTGGAGGAGACACAAAGGGGATATATGAACCATATAGAAGAAAAGATATTGGAATTTGTGGCCCGGCTATTCCCTCGGCCTTTTGCTCTTTTGGAGGATTTTTTTGAAGAAATTGATTGTCTTATGGATAAGACTATAGAGCGTTTTGATAGGGAGTTACAGTTTTATTTGGCCTACTTAGAGTTTATGGAGTCCTTAAGGAAGGAGGGATATTCTTTTTGTTATCCCGTTGTTACTTCTTCCAAGGAGGTATGTGTAACAGGGGGCTATGATGTATTTCTGGCTCATTCCCTGAGAGAGAAGGGAGAGAATGTGGTGTCAAATGATTTTTCCCTCAGTGGAGAAGAGAGAATACTCGTAATTACAGGACCAAATCAGGGAGGAAAGACCACCTTTGCCCGCATGGTGGCCCAGGTTCATTATCTTGCCTTGCTGGGATTACAGGTACCAGCCACCTATGCCAGGGTGTTTTTGTGCGATAAGATACTTACTCATTTTGAGAGGAGGGAATCTTTGACAAATTTTCAAGGTAAGCTGGAAGAGGAGTTGTTTCGTATCTATGAGATACTTTCAACATCCACCTCAAGGAGTCTAATAATCTTAAACGAACTTTTTTCTTCTACTACTCTCCAGGATGCCCTATTCCTAAATAAGGAGATACTCACTCTTATATCAAACCAAGATGCCATATGTGTATGCGTTACTTTTATTGAGGAACTATCTTTCTTGAATAAAAAGACCGTGAGTATGGTGGCCCAGGTAGAGGAGCACGACCCCACCATCCGTACCTTTAAAATAATAAGACAACAGGCCAATGGAATGGCGTATGCCTTTTCCCTTGCCCACAGACATGGTCTTACCTATGGTCAGATAAAGGAGAGGATAGTGAGATGAAGGTATTGTTGATGTATCCTGACAGGGATTTTGTGCTCCAAGAGGATTTTTCCCGGGAAAGGGAAGAGCTTGTGGAGGATATAGGGCTGAATGTGGTCTTTGAGGCCATGGCTCGGGGGGATGAATTTCTTTTTAAGGTGGCAAGATGTGCCCTCTTGAATATAGAGGGGGATAAAGACACCATTATATACCGTCAGGAGATCTTAAGAGACTGTTTGAATAATCCCCAGCTTCCCAAGAGGCTATATTCCCTTACCCAGGAATTTATGGAGAGACGCCAGAAGCAGTGGTTCTGGCTTTCTCCACGGTATGCAAGCCCTGGTTCCGTGTTAAGTGGGGCCAGGGGGATACTACGCTCTTCATTAGACCTTTTTAAAGAACTGAGAGAGATTGCAGAGAGGGGGATAGAGGTCACTAGCTCCCGGGGATTTACACGGTTTTTTCAGATGGTGTTGAAAGAGATGGATGATACCTATCTTTCTCTCATAAAAGAACATTTAGCTGTTTTGGAATTTGAAGATGGGACCCTTTTAAAGGGATGTTTGGGCCCCTGTAATATCCCTAGAGGTTATGCCCTAGTCTTACCAAAAGGTCGCAAACACAGGTGGCTTGATAAGCTAAAGATATTTCCCTCTTCTCAAGGGTTTTCCTTTACCCTCCATCCCCGGGACCATAATGGAGCCCGGGCCCTGGGAGAGATAAAGGACAGGGGAATCTCTTCAGTGGCCCTGGCAGTGGCCAAGGCGGCCTCTCACGTTGAGAAGTTTTTTAAGGCCCTGAAGAGGGAGATGGCCTTTTATATTGGTGCCCTTAACTTATATGAGAGTCTGAGAGAAGAGGGTGCTTGCATTTGTATGCCTGTGGTTTCAGAGGATGTTTTAGAGTATTCAGCAAGGCATCTTTATAATGTAGCCCTTTTGCTTGTAAAGAAAAAAGAGGTGGTGGCAAACGATGTAGATGCCTCCGCCAAGAATCCTGTTATTATCACAGGGACAAATCAGGGGGGAAAGACCACATTTCTTCAGGCTGTGGCCCTAGCCCAGATAATGATGCAGGCAGGGATGTTTGTAGGGGCTAGGTCTTTTATTTCCCATCCTGCGAAGGGTATCTTTACCCATTTTAAAAGGGAAGAAGATAGGACCTTTGAAAGTGGAAAGTTTGAAGAGGAATTAAAGCGAATGAGCGCAATCATAGATAAGATAAGACCAGGTGCTATGTTGTTTTTAAATGAGTCCTTTGGGGCTACAAATGAGAGAGAGGGGTCTCATATTGCCAGAGATATTGTTCTGGCATTGGTGGAAAGGGGTATAAGGATCTTTTATGTAACGCACCTCTATGAATTTGCAAGTTTATTTTATGAGAAATACCGAGACACCACTTTGTTTTTGAGGGCAGAGAGATTAAGTGATGGAACAAGGACCTTTAAGCTCGTGGAATCAAGGCCACTGCAGACCAGTTATGGACAGGACCTTTATAAAAAGATCTTTAAAGATCTTTTTTAAAAAAGAGGTAGGTGTGTTTTGAATTTGACAGAAAAGAGACAAGACCCTATCAAAGGAGATGAAAATCATTTCAGGAGGTAAAGGATTATGGATAGGGAAAAGAGACTTAAAGAGATAGTGGAGGGCATAGAACCAATAGATGGATCTTTTCTGGAAAAGGCTCGTGCCCATACAGCAGAGCTGGTAATGCCTCCACGGGCCCTGGGGAGGTTGCATGAGATAGCAGAGCGTATATGTGCTATCCAGCGGACAGAGAGACCTGATGTATCCAAAAAGAATATATTTGTATTTGCAGGGGACCATGGAGTGGTGGAAGAGGGGGTCTCCGCCTTTCCTCAGGTGGTTTCTCTGGAGATGGTAAAGTGTTTTATAAGGGGAGGTGCAGGGATAAATGCCATCTCCCGTCATGTGGGAGCTGATGTGGTGGTTGTAGATATGGGCATAGTGCCAGATTTTGAACCGGCAAGTGAAGAGGAGAAAAAGATATTCAGGAACATGAAGGTGAGGAGGGGTACCTCTAACTTTGTCAAGGGACCTGCCATGAGCAGAGAGGAGGCGCTGGAGGCCATTTTGAATGGATTTAAAGTGGCTGAAGAGGCCATTGAGTCAGGTGCCAGGATTATAGGTACAGGGGATATGGGGATAGGAAATACCACTCCCTCCTCTGCCATTGGATGTGTGGTTACAGGAGAGGGTGCTAAAGTAATGGTGGGCCCAGGAACAGGTGTAGATGAAGAAGGGATGAGGAAAAAGATCACAGCAGTGGAAAGGGGGATTGAGGTTAATCAACCAGACCCAGCCGATGGAGTGGATATATTGTCCAAGGTAGGTGGTTTTGAGATAGGGGGAATTGCAGGATGTATCCTGGCGGGGGCCTACTATAAGGTGCCTGTGGTAGTGGATGGGTTTATCTCCACAGCTGGGGCGTTAATTGCGGCTGTGTTGGCCCCTGTCTCAAAAGAGTATATGTTCTCAGGGCATTGCTCAGAGGAGCCAGGGCACAGGAGGATGTTGAGTCATCTTGGGCTCTCTCCAATCCTGGATCTAAAGATGAGGTTGGGAGAGGGAACCGGAGGAGCCCTTTCTATGAGTATAATAGAGGCCGCATGTAGGGTCCATAAGGAGGTTATGACCTTTGAACAGGCAGGGGTCTCTAAAGAATAGGGTGAGGAAGGGGTCCTTTTGGCCCCTTCTAAAGGAAAAAGAGCCTCTTGTGTATTTGTGTATAGATAGGGCCTCTTGTGGGGGAAGGGACCTTTTGTATGTCCTGGAGAGG
>Ga0256914_1002522_pt1 | contig 15172 bp, 11 predicted proteins | sample HulkmetaG_FD_191571 | JGI IMG/M metagenome (GOLD analysis project Ga0256914, IMG submission 191571) | Hydrothermal chimney microbial communities from Main Endeavour vent field at the Juan de Fuca Ridge, Pacific Ocean - Hulk | ecosystem: Environmental > Aquatic > Marine > Hydrothermal vents ... | reverse complement strand
ATATGAACAAAAAGCTCTATGACAACCGACGACATAAATAAAAAATTAAACAAACGGGCGGCATATATTTCCCTTTTGGGCGGAATAATAATTTTAACTACAAAATTTGTCGCTTATTTTATTACCGATTCAACAGCAATTTTTTCCGACGCCACGGAGTCGATAATCAATATTGTTGCTTCGGGCGTTGCATTGGCAAGCATAATCATAAGTGCTAAGCCCGCAGATAAAGACCATCCGTACGGGCACGGTAAAATCGAATATTTTTCGGCGGGATTTGAAGGCTTATTAATTGCAATAGCAGGCATAGTAATTATTTATTCGGGAATTGTAAAAATAATAATCGGAGCCACTCCTTCCAAGCTTGGCGTGGGAATGATTTTATTGGGTATTACGGCCGTGATGAATTTAGCCCTTTCCGCATACATAATGCGAATAGGGAAAAAGACAAAATCGCTTACTCTTATTGCCGATGCAAAACATGTGCTTGCCGATGTTTACACCAGTACCGGTATTATTGCCGGATTGGTAGTGGTTATGTTTACCGGAATTACCGTCTTCGATCCCATTATTGCAATTCTTGTTGCATTAAATATTTTAGTAACCGGATACAAACTGGTACGAGAAGCAATCGGCGGTTTAATGAATGAAGTGGATTGCAAAACAATGAGAATGATTGCCCGTAAAATTATAACAATACGAAAAACGGAATGGATTGATATACATGAATTGCGTTTCTGGAAATCGGCAAATAATATTTTCATCGATTTTCATATGGTGCTACCCTATTATTTTACTATAAAAGAAGCACATAAATCGGATGAAATTATTTTGCATGAACTCAATAGAGTATTACCCGGCACACAAGTTAAAATTCATTTGGATTATTGTGATTACGAATTGTGTAAGTATTGTGAATATGCGGAATGCAAAGAGCGACATGAAAATTTTTCCGTAAAAACGGAATGGAATCTTACTCGTCTTACGGGAAAAGGAATAAGAAAATTAAACGGCTTAAAAGAGCCTTAATTTATTATTTGCTTGAATGCATAAAGCATTTCTACTCCTATTTGCTCAAATCTTTCCGAGTATTTAGCCTTTTGTAATTTAGTGTTGTCATATTTTTTCGGGTCGTTGTATGTAATCGGAAATCTTTTCTCCGCTCCAATTACTACCGGACAATTTTTATCCGCCTCGGAGCATGTTATTATTGCGATAAAATTATTTTGAGGATTAAATTTATCAGAATAAATTTTTGAAAAACATTTTACCGGTTCAGCATCATTTGAATAACGAACAAAATATATCGGATTTTCAGTTTTATCATTCCTATTGATTATAAACCCCGCATCCGCCATTGCCTTTACAGCATTGGGGTTAAACGCTGTAATTTCCGTTCCTCCGCTAAAACACTTAAGATTTTTTATGCCGAAATATTCTGCCGCTGTTTGAGCCCACACTTGCGCCATTATACTCCTTCTGGAATTATGTGTGCAAATAAAAATCAGATTTACAAAATTTTCGCTTGTTAATTTACCGGATATATATTCGGCAAAATTATTCAATAATCTTTTTCGTTCTATTGAAATTTCGTTCTGTTTTTTCAATATTTTTTTCACTTCTTCATCAACGGATTTTAACATCATAACACTTCCTTGTTAAAATTATTTTATCAACCCGGTATCTTCGCATCTATCAACTTCAAACTGTAATGTAATATGTTCTATTCCGAACTTATGATGTAAAAGTTCTTCTATCAGTTCAAGTAATTTTTCAGTATCACTTACATACATATCGTTTACTTTTACGTGTGCTTCAAAGTGAATATCGTTTTCGTTTATTTTCCAAAAATGGACATGATGAATGCTAACAATTTTATCAATCTTTATAATCTCTTTTTCTATCTTTTTTATCGGTATCGAATTAGGTGCCGCCATCATTAATATTTCGATTGCTTCTTTAACAATTTCCCAACTCTCCTTAATTATATATATGGAAATTAACACCGTAATTAACGGGTCAATCCAATAAACATCGAAATGGTAAATAAAAACGCCTCCTATTATTACCCCTACGCTGGAAACGGCATCGCTAAACAGATGAAGATAAGCTGAGCGGATATTCATATTATGTTCAGCACCCGATTTAAGCAAGAGAGTTCCGGCAACATTGGCAACCAAACCTATTGCCGCAACAATAATCATTAGTTCTCCTTCTATCTTCTCCGGGTTGGCAAAGCGTTTATATGCTTCAAAAAAAAGATATAGACTAATACCAATTAAAACCGAGGCATTAAAAACAGCGGCAATAATTTCAGCTCGTTTATATCCGAAAGTAAACTTATAATCTTTAGGTTTTTTATTTAAGCGAATTGCAATATAACTTATTATTACCGCAATACCGTCACTAAAGTTGTGTAAAGCATCGGAGATAAGCGAAAGACTTCCTGAAACAATACCTCCAATAATTTCGGCAACAGTAATTGTAAAATTAAGTAATACGGTAATAAATAAACGCTTACCGCTTGTAGGGACATGATGTTCGTGATGATTGTGTGAATGACTCATAAAATAAGAATTATTGATGTTAAAAAATTAATCAGTAAATCTTTTTAAGTACTGTTCAAGTTCCAAAATGTATGAATTCCGGTTTGCGAGTTTACGAATCTCTTCCAAATTATTGTTAACCGCATCTTCCCCTTTTTTAATAATTTGTTTCGCATAATTAAAATCCGCCCAAGAAAGTTTTCGTACTTTCGGGCGTATCACCAAGTCGGCATTTTTCAATCTTTCTTTAGAAAGATGAAATGATGTAATATCTTCAGCTCTATTCAAGATTTCAATTATGTTTACCGGTTTATCTATTGCCTTAAGACAATGCGTTACATCAACGGCCAACACCCTATCTGCTCCAATTTCTTTTACTCTTCCCGCGGGTACGCTTTCGGAAGCACTACCGTCTATAAGGTAATAATCTTTTATTGTAACCGGTGGGAAAAATCCCGGAATAGCAGCACTGGCACGCACAACATTACGCAAACTGCCCCGTGTAAAATTTATTTCTTCTCCTGAAATTAAGTCGGTGGCAATTGCCGAAAATTTTATTTTTAATTTTTCAATTTTTGTATCCGGAATTTCTTTAAAAATTTTACGGGTAATTTTCTCATTAAAAAAAGAGATGTTTTGTAACGATTTAAAAGCTTTAATTTTGAAACTCATCTGCCCTATAAGGTCATCAAAAAAATGCTTGGTCTCTTTCTCTTCTTGCAATTCACCAATTTGTAATTCTTTAACAAGCGGACTTTTTAATATTTTGAACACATGATTTTCAACATCGGATGCATTTCCGTAATATGCATACAAACCTCCAATAATTGCCCCCATACTGCAACCTGTTATTGCATTTATTTTTATCTTTTCTTTTTCAAGTGCTTTCAACACTCCAATATGAGCAAGTCCGCGTGCACCGCCGCCGCCTAAGGCTAATCCGATTCCGTTCATTTTAGTATCCTGGTTATTAAAAGATTAAATGAAAACAGCAATGAGAACGCTTGTAATTATTATAACGGAAAATCCGGTAATCATCATTTTTTTTATCTCTTTGTTTCCCAATATTACCGCATAAATCATCTTTATAAAGTTGTTGCTTGTTGTGGCAAAAATTGTTGCAATGGCAATGGTTTCAACAGAAATTTTCAAACTTTCGGTTTGAAACAGATTTAGAATATAGGGGTCTATATCGGTTATTCCCACAACAAAAGAAAGAATGTTTACTCCGGCATCTCCAAAATTAGCAACAATAATATTTGTAAGTATTGCGAAGAACGAGAAAAGAGCTCCGAATATAAAAGCGGTTTTAAACTCAAGCGGGTTTTTATCGCTTTCCACTTCCAAATGATTGCTTAACACTCCCGTTTTTCTTATTTGTAAAAATGCCATCAAAATATCAACGACAATTAAAATTAAGAAGGGCCCGAGTAATTTAACCGCAACATCTTCGTTAAATATCCAAGCCAATAAAAGAATGCGTAAATACATCATTCCCGTAGCGGCAATTATTCCGGCGGCAATGTTACCGGAAACAGGGCCTGCGGTTTTGCTTTTTTTTGCCAGGATTATAGTTGTTGCAGTACTGCTATATAAGCCGCCCAATAAAGCGGTAATTATAATACCGGATTTTGGAAAAACAAATTTCTTTAATAAATAACTGAAATAAGAAATTCCTGAGACAGCAACAACAGAAAACCAAATTTGGTAAGGGGAAATATTAATTACTTCCGAAAAGGGTTTATGGGAAAGGAGCGGAAGGATAATTCCCGCAATAATTAAAAATTTTGCAAGGATAATAAATTCGTCATTACCAAAATTCTGAGAAAAATTAAACAACTCTTCTTTTACTTCCGCCACTATTATTACTGCAACAACAACCAACAAAACCAACCAAACCGGCTCAATATAAATAAGGGGTGCAATGGAATAGGTAATTAATGCTATCACGGTTGAAGTAATTCCGTAATTCTGGGTATGTTTTATTTTACTAATATAAGCCGTCAGTAAAAAAGCAAACAGCCCTATGCCTCCGATAATAAAAAGAATCTTATTTTCTTTATCGGTTATAAATAATATAAAACCCAAAATACCGATAAGCGTTAATGTTCTATCGGTTCCTACGATAGTGCTTACCTTAACCCCAAAATGTTGCTTGCGTTGCTCTAATCCTATTAATAACGAAAAAAGAGTTACCAAAATAAAATTTTGTAAATCAATCGGTAATGTGTTTATTATTTCCATTTCTAATCAGATAATTAATAATTATTAAATACAATTTATCCTTTTAAAAGGGTATGAACTTAATAAATTTTGCTCAATATTACAAAAGAATGTTTATACGCATTCGGATAAAATCAGTTTTCCCGTTCAAACAAAAGGGAATTAGAAAACAACTTAACGAATATATTATCCTCAAACAAAAAGCATCAAATTCAGACAGCGGATTGTAAAACTTACGCAACCGTTTATTCAGCGAAGTTATGAATTTATTCACCCCAACCCCCTTTCTATTATTCCATAATATTTACTATTTTTATGGTTGAGAATAAAGGACTGCAAAACATACGGAAATTAATTTGGAGCAAATAAACTTCCATAAATTACTTGAAGATACTTACGACCACCTTTGGAATGGAAGAAGCAGGCTTGCCTTATCCAACGCAAAAAAAATATTTAAACACTTCCCCGATAACAGCGAAGCCTCCGTTGTATTGGCTTGGGCGTTGTTAGAAAACGGTTATCCCATAAAAGCATTGGAATATGCCGATTTGGCCTTGCAATTAAACGGCAGTAGTACAAAGGGCAAAATGATTAGAGCTCAAATTTTACTTAGATTAAATATTTTGGATGGTGCAGCCGAAGATTTTCAAGCTTCCATTAAAAATCAAAAAAACTTTTTAGGAAATTCATATGTTGAATACGCGCGTCTTGAAGCAGGCAAAGGGAATTTACAAAAAGCATTAAAACTAATAGACCTAGCTTTGTTTATTAACCCGGGGATAAAAGAAGAAGCAGGTGCAATAAAAAAACTGCTTATATCCGCTATGGAAATTAAAACCAACAAAAAAAATTTAGATAAAAAAAATCTGCAAAATTATTTTAATAAAACTGCCGCTGCTCTAAAAAACAAGGATATTTGGTTTGTAAATATTATTGCAGAAAATATTTTAAAAAATAAATCTCTTAAAGAATTTCATACCGATGCCGAGTTGATTAAACTTGAAGGGTTGTTCCGTTCATTCCAATTTAAACCCGCCATAAAAAAGGCGGAAGAATTAAAAAGCCGGTTAGGTAATAATAAGCAGTTTAAAAAGATTTATGAAAAAATTCTAAAAAAGAAAAAAGCACAAGAAACAATTGCCGAAGAATTGGAAAAAGAGTTTAACGAATTCAAATCCCCCTTTCCAATCCGTCAAGACAAAGATTTAACCGAGAAGAAACAAAAACGAAGAACCGACGCCGTCTTTTTCAAGAATAATAAAGTGGATGTGTTTTCACTGAAAATTTTCAATCAAACCGAAGAAGAAGTAACCGGCAAACGCAGATATTATGAACAACTTTCAGAAACAAATTTGCAAAAAGTTGGACTGGAAATAATTTTTGATAATCCATTTTTTAATAAATCGGAAAACGATTATAAAGCCAAAGCAATTTGGTATTTAAACAATTTTGCAGTTTACAAAAAAAACTTTTTATTACATGTACCCAAAGACTGGGATACCGTAATTTTTACTCAAACTGCCGAAGCCAAATGGTTACGCGGACAGGCAAAGGCAGAAATTTATATTGAGAATTTTAAAGTTTGTGAAAAATGGTTTGTGATAGATTCTCAAAGTATATTATATAAATCGGAGAAAAAGGAGAACGGTCTTAAATTATCAACATCCTCCGATAACGAAGTTACCGAAAATAAAGAGACACAAGCCGAACTACCCCCTGCACGCCCCCTTGAAGAATTACTTAGAGAATTAAACGGTTACATCGGGCTGCACAATATTAAAGAAGCAATTTATGAATTTATAAATTATCTAAAATTCCAACAGGAACGAGAACGTAAAGGGCTTTCTGGAGGCAGAAAGTTTTCAATCAATGCTGTTTTTGAAGGGAATCCCGGAACCGGAAAAACGACTATCGCACGTCTTTTAGGAGAAATTTTCAGAGCAATGAAAATTGTGGAGAAAGGGCATGTTGTTGAGGTTGACCGTTCCGCTCTTGTGGGACAATACGTAGGGGAAACCGCACAAAAAACCGATAAATTGATTGAAGAAGCAATGGGTGGAATCCTTTTTATTGATGAAGCTTACACACTTGTAAAAAAAGGAGGCAGCGGGCAGGATTTCGGGCAGGAAGCAATAGATATTCTTTTGAAGAGGATGGAAGATAAAAAAGGGGAGTTTGTTGTTATTGTTGCCGGTTATCCCAAAGAGATGAAAGCTTTCATCGAATCTAATCCGGGCTTAAAATCTCGCTTTAATCATACATTTACTTTTGAAGATTATACCCCCGATGAACTTCTGGAAATATTTACAAATACGGTTTCAAAAGAAGATTATCAAATAAACGAGGATGCAAAGGAAGAACTTAAAAAAGAATTTATTCGTCTTTACCGTAAACGCGATGCTACTTTCGGCAATGCCAGACTTGTTATTCAAATCTTTGAAAAATTAAAAATTCAATTAAGTAAACGTGTTGCAAAATTAAAGGAAGAAGAACGAACCAAAGAACTTCTTTCCACTTTTATACTGGAAGATATTCATCATACCCTTTATTTAAAAGAAAATACGGATGTTCAACTTCCCGTTGACGAAGAAGCTTTATCCGAAGCCCTTGGAGAATTAAATAATCTCTACGGTTTACAATCAATTAAAAATGAAGTTGCCGATTTGGTTAAGTTGGTTAAATATTTTATACAACAAGGAGAAAATGTTCGCAATAAGTTTAGTGACCACATACTCTTTCTCGGTAATCCCGGAACGGGTAAAACTACCGTAGCACGTATAATAAGCAATATTTATGCGGCTTTGGGTATTTTACCGAACGGACAATTAATAGAGGTTGATCGTTCCGGGCTTGTGGGGTCGTATGTAGGTGAAACAGCTCAAAAAACCACAGCGGTAATTAATTCGGCAATGGGCGGAACACTTTTTATTGACGAAGCATATGCTCTTACTTCCAGTGGCAGCTCCAACGATTTCGGAAAAGAAGCGATAGACACCTTGTTAAAACGAATGGAAGATGACAGAGGTAAATTTATTGTTATTGCTGCCGGCTATACAAATGAAATGAAAAATTTTATAGCAAGCAATCCCGGTATGAAATCCCGTTTTACAAAAACCTTTCTATTTGAGGATTATACTCCGGATGAATTAATGAAAATAGCAAAATTTTCCATTGCCAACCTCAATTTGGAACTAACACCCGAAACAGAGGAGGCACTCAAAATTCATTTTGCCGTTCTTTATTCCAAAAGAGATAAACATTTTGGTAACGCACGTATTGTGCGTAATTTGTTGGAAAAAATTAAGAAAAAACATCTGCTACGCATTGCCGAAGAAGAAGACGAAACAACTAAAAATAAAATCGTTCTTGCCGATGTTGAAGACTTTATAGAAACAAAAAATATTGCTAAAAAATTTAAACCCAAGAAAAAAGACTTCTTAAAAATTTTACTGGCGGACTTACGAAATTTGGTGGGACAAAATTCCGTAAAAGAAAAAATTGATAAACAAATAAAGTCATTACAAGTAAGTAAATTACGTGCGGAACGCGGTTTAAAACAAGTGGGAAAAAACTTAAATGCTCTTTTTATAGCCAACCGAGGCACCGGAAAATCTAAGATAGCGGAATTACTCGGTAAAATTTACAAGGAATTAAATTACTTAAAAAACGGACACCTTGTTGAGGTTAAAGGTCGCGACCTGCTTGCCGCAAATGAAGAACAAGCATATAAAAAGGTGGAATATCTTATTGATAAAGCAATGGACGGAATTTTAGTTATAGATAATCCTACCCCGCTTTACGAACAAGAAAATTTAGCTGAAATAATATTTGAGAATTTATCTTTATTTGCAGAAAAATATTTCGGGAAACTTGTTATAATTATTGCCGGCACCGAAGAAGAAATTGCCAAGTTAAACGAAATAAATATAACAACAGGATTAAAATTTAACGAAACATTCTTCTTTGACGATTACTCACCTCGTGAACTGCTTGATATTTCCGTTCATTTGGCAGCCGATAATAATTATATACTCGACGAAGGGGCTCTTCAGGAACTTATGGATTTATATCTTTGCGCGCAGAAGTCCAATTATCAAAAATATCAGAATATTCATTTGGCCGAACATGTTTTACTAAAAGCCATAAGCAATCAAGAGGAAAGAATATCGTCTCTTTACGATTTAAGCGACGAAGCATTAAGCACAATTATTTATGAAGATATTGCCCCGGTAAAAATTGATGATTTGTAAAAATATCTTCGGCAATTAATTAAATATGAATTAATTGCCGAAGTTTTATAATTAAAGATTCTCTTCAACTTCCGTAAATTTAATATTTAAACTTTCCAGTTCCTTTAATACTTTCGTATATATTGCAGGGTGTGTGGGAATATGTGTGCCGGTCAATGGCAATTCACCAAGTAGAATAAGCTTTGCCGCTATTCCGGCCGGAGCCCCTACGGTTTTTGCTATCGCTGTTATTCCGTCCGGTTCACCATAATCAGTTAACGTTGAAATATATCTTACACTTTTCTCTTGTTCCGGAAACTCTGCTTCCAGCTTATGCATAAGCACAACCATATCTCTTTTCCCTTTTGGCAACGGGAGTTTTTCGCTCATTAATTTTTGCATTACATCGGTAGAGGTTTTAACATTGCCGCCAATTTTCACTTCGTCAAAAAGACCAAGCCATTTAAGTTTCTCCATTATAATACCGGTAGGAGAAATTTTTAAAAAGTTTGCTATTCTGTTTTCCAGTTTGTTACCGTTGGCATTCAACGGAACAAACATTTCCGTATATTCTCGGTATGTCATTTCACTTAATCCCGGAATAGTTAGATGTTCATTAGGCAAACCCAACTTTACTATTTGCGACCATGTTTCTCCCCAGCCCGGATATCTTAAAGTTCCGCGAACCATTGTTTTCACTTTTTCAAGTTTAAACAAATCCTGATATACCATGGAATCACGATTTGGATATGCTTCCATTGTTCCCACACCGTCAACTTCAACGGGCCACGTTCTGTTAAAAAGTTGATTATAAGGCAACATCTTCAACTTGCCTTCTTCCATATATATGGCACCGGTTTCTCCGGCCATTACTACATTGCGCGGATTCCAGGTAATACAATAGTCAAAAGGATTTGATTTTACATCCGGTGCGGGAACCGCACTTCCATAAGAGACAAAACTGGTAATATAACCACCTTCATTTCGTATTTTTTGTATTAGCAACATTGCAGACATGTGGTCTATACCCGGATCTAATCCCATTTCATTTAAAATTAAAATCCCTTTACGCTGTGCATCTTTATTTAAATCCGCCACTCTCGGATTTTCGTAGCTTGCGGAAATAACCGACTTACTGTGCGTTAAGCAATCCAAAGCAATTAAATATTGAAACGGCGGGGCTAGTAAATTAATCACAATATCCGATTTTTCAATCAAAATATTTCTTAATTTTTCGTCATTTACATCAAATTGTATGGCTTGCCCTTTCGGATGCCCGTTTACCTTTTGTTTGGCAACTTCAAGATTATAATCGGCTACAGTTACAAACCAATCATGTTTTTCCGCTTCTTTTAACATGTAAGAAATAAGAAAAGGTGAGCTTTGTCCCGCTCCAAGAATTAATACATTTTTCATTTTTTATCCGGTTATTATAATGATTAAAAAAACTATTTTTGTTTTTCTAAAATAGGTTTTTCATATAAAATCTAAAAATTATTTTTTTTGATTTGAAGTAATTTCATAATGTTTTTTTGACAAAAATCAAAACATGTTTTCATTATCCAAATTTGATTCTTACATCGACAACTGTAAAATTATTATTATAATCAACAATTACCGGATTAAAATCAAACTCCGTTATATTTTCAATTTCAATTATCATTTTGGCGGTATTTCGTATTATAGAAATCAATTTATCAAAATTAACAACCGCTTCCCCTCTAACGCCCGCAAGTAATTTGCCCATTTTAGTCGACAAAATCATTTCTTCGATTTCTTCTTCTGAAATATACGCTGAACGTATTGCGGTATCTTTTAATACCTCTACATATTTACCTCCGCTGCCAAATATTATTATCGGACCAAAAGATTTATCACGATATCCGCCGAGTAGTATCTCATGTTTACCATGAATAAATTGTTGAATCAAAAAAGAATTTGCAGTAATACCGTGTTTGGAAAAATTTTTTTCTATTTCCTTTGCAGCCGAAATTACTTCGGCTTTAGTTCTTAAATTTAATTTAACCGCATTTAAATCGGATTTGTGAATTACATTCTCGGAAATTCCTTTTACAACAACCGGATAAAAATCTATATTAATATTTGCAAGATTTGCAACGGGGATAATTTTTTCATTAACCAAAGGAATCTTATATTCTTTGCACAATCTTTCAACCTCATTCGGCCCTATAAAACCCGGAGGAAAAGAGATGCTTTTTTTATTTTGTAAATTATTTAGCTTGTAAATTGTTTCTTTTTTTTCTTTCCGTTTTTTATTAACGGATGAATAAAAAAGCATGTTGGAAAGGACTTCTGCCGGTTCTTCGGGATTACGATAAATCGGTTTTCGCGGTTCGGGCAACATTTTATACTCATCCCAAAATTCGGGCAACGGCATTATAACTTGTAAAACGGGTTTTGAAGAATTTATGTTATTAATTGCCAAAGCAACCGGTAATGCTTTTACCATTACCGGTTCAACAAACAGAGAAACCAAAGCATCCACATTTGGGTCGCTTAGCACCGTTTGAATTACGGCGGGGAAAGTTTTTTCATCTCCGTGCGGAAGTAAATCAACGGGATTGTTTATACTTCCCTCCGGATGAACGATTTCGCGAAGTTTCTTTTTTGTTTTGTCGGAAAATTCCGCAAGTTCCAATCCTTTTTTTTCAAGTTGATCGGTTAGTAAAATTGAGGGCCCGCCGGCATTTGTAACTACAGCTATTCTGTTTCCTTTAGGAACAGGAAATGCTTCGAATCCTTTTGCCGTATTAAATAATTCGTTAACGGTTTCAACACGTATTATTCCCGCTTGTTTTAGCAAAGCGTTTACAACCTTATCTTCACTGCTTAAAGCACCCGTATGTGAAGATGCGGCTTTCATTCCGCTTTTTGTTCTTCCCGCTTTTAAAATTATTGTGGGTTTATTTACCTTGCCGAGTAAAAAAGGTTTTATAAATTCAAATCCGTTTTCAAAACTTTCCAAATAATATGTCAACACCTCAATTTCATTATCTTCAAGCCAGAAGCGAAGAAAATCGTTTTCATTCATATCCGCCTTGTTTCCTACGCTGATAAAATGAGCAAACTTCCAATCCGTTTGTCGTAACGAATTCAGTATCATGGCACCAAGCGCCCCGCTTTGCGACATATAGGCTGTTTTCCCTTTCGGAGGCATCTCTTTAATAAACGTTGCATTTAAAGAAACGTTGTACATTGTATTAATTACCCCCATGCAATTGGGCCCTACTAATCGAGCGTTTTGCCGTCTTATTTTTTTTACAATTTCCTTTTCCAAAATTTCCCCCTCTTTACCGGTCTCTTTAAATCCCGCAGTTACCAAAATAATGGATTTTACATTTGCAGTTAAAAGTTCGTCAATAACGCTTAAGACAAATTGTTTCGGGACAAGAATTATAGCCAGGTCTATTCTCTCTTTAATATCTTTGATTGACGTATAACAACGAAAGCCGTGTATATCTTTTGCTTTCGGGTTAACGGGAAAAACTTTCCCCTTAAAATTAAAGTGTTTTAACGTTCCCAAAATCTCGTAACCAATGCTGAGTGGTTTGGAGGAAACTCCTATCAAACAAACGGATTTAGGATAAAAAAAATTGTAAACAGATTGTTCCATTTGAATTTTCCTTTCTTCTAATAGTTTAAAGGTAACAAAACGGTAGTTTCTTCCAAAATAATTTTTTATTACATAAATTCATATTGGAAAACTTTTTTTAACATAATGCGTCTAACTCTACTCACAAATGAAGGAGATAAAAATGAAAAGGGAATTTATAATTAAGGTTGCATTGTTATTGATGGTGTTTTTTTCATTTTCACTTTTTGCAAACGATGCGGATTGTGGTAATGACGTACATAAAACCATTACCGTTGCTCCGTTTACAGCTATTAATGCTTCTAAAAATTATGATATAGACGTTGTAATAGGTAAAGCCCAATCCGTAGTTATTGAAACTACCGAAAAGGCTTTTAAACATCTTAAATATTATGTAAAAGATAATACTTTGTATTTATCTACGGTTGACGATATTAATATTTCCGATGATGTTGAAGTGGAAATAAGAATACCGGCACTAAATCGTGTTGATTTATCCGGGGCTTGTGAAATTGATGTAAAAAACATTTCCGGAAATTCTTTCAGTATTACTGCAAGTGGAGCATCGGAGGGAGAGTTGCAGGGAAGTGTAACAAATCTCTATTTGAGCTTATCGGGTGCGGCGGAATTTGACACAGAAGATCTAAAAGCGAAAAATGTTACGGTTCATGCAAGTGGAAGCTCGGAATTAGATGTTTTCTGCTCGAACTCATTAAGTTTAAATGTTTCCGGCTCAAGTAAAATTACCGTTTACGGGCACCCGATAAAAGTTGAATCGAATACGAGTGGAATAAGTTCTGTAAAATATAAATGATTTGATTATTTTTGTATATATAATAATCGAGGAGAAAATATTGAGCATCCCGAAAGTAAGCATTGTAATGGGAAGTGATTCCGATTTGGTTATAATGGAAAAAGCAATTGCTGTAATGAAAGAGTTTGAAATTCCTTTTGAAGTAAAAATAATTTCGGCACATCGCACACCCGATGTTCACGCGGAATATTCGAAGACTGCAGCAGCACGTGGAATAAAAGTAATAATTGCGGCGGCAGGTATGGCGGCACATCTTCCCGGCGTTACCGCCGGTCATACTCATATTCCCGTAATAGGTGTACCGATAAAAGGAAAAAGTTTTGACGGCATGGATGCACTTATGTCAATAGTACAAATGCCTCCGGGTATTCCGGTTGCAACCGTCGCTGTTGACGGAGCAAAAAATGCGGGCTTGCTTGCCGTGCAAATTTTGGCAACTTCCGACGAGAAATTAGCTGCCAAATTTATTCAATATAAAAATGATATGGCAAAAGCCTCGATGAAAAAAAATGAGAAATTAAAATATTAAAGAAAAGACTGCCGGCAAGGGCAGTCTTTTTTTTTATAACGGACAATAATTAATCGCTGTCCTTTTTCAGTTCGTTTTTCATCTCCCAAAGTTCACCCCATTTTTCAAGTAAATCCCATGGATAAAGTCCATGGTCGTACCCGTCTCCCCAAGTTATTTGAATTGCGTAGTTCCCCACAATCTGAATATTTTTAATATCGTATTTTCCAGGTTTATCCGGGCCTTGCGGTTCGGGTTCGTAGTGTGTCCAAAGAATTGTTTCACCTTTATTGGAAGCATCGGGCGATTCATCCCGCATAAATTTAACAGGTATTTTGTGTACACGCCCGTCTTTCCATTCAATTAAAAGCATATTGTCATCGGTTCTTTTTATTTTTTTTGGTGTTAACATAGTTCCCTAACATATTATTAAAAATTTGTTAAAATAGTGCACTGTAATCTGGGTCAAAAAGACGTTTATAATTAGTAAGAGCGTAGGAATCTGTCATTCCGGCTAAATAATCGCAAACAAGTCTTGCTCTATCTGTTTCATTTGTTTCGCGTTTAATCAAATTATTTGTAAAATCCGGTAATAACTTTATTCCTGTTACTTTGGATATATAATTTTCGTAAAATACATTAAACATTTTTTTTATCATATTATCTCCCTTAAATTCCATCTGATGTAATTGGGGAGAATGAAAAACCAAATCAACGGCAATTTTTTTATACATTTCAATTCGTTCAAATTTTTCTTTTTCAACTTTTAATATATATTTATAACGGTTAGTTAAATCATCCATAAAAGTTTCCCGTTTTTCCAATGAACATGCAAGAATAAATTCCCCTATCTCCGAACCGAATTGGGATTTGTATCTTTCTTCTTTAATCCAACTCTCGATATTATCCAATGATTTTTGCTGTGCTTCCGATAAAGATTTACGGTTGTTTTCGCGCCACTTTCTTAATTTGGCAATATTAATAAATCCGCCGGAAATAGAATCTACCAAATCGTTTACCGCATAAGCGGTATCGTCGGCCCAGTCCATTATTTGACATTCGATACTTTTAAAATTATTTAATGCTTTCGGGTTGTTAAGTTCGGAGGGAATATCCTTTCCTCCAAATACAAAGCTGATATATTTTTGTTGGTAATCATAAATAAAATGGTTTTTGGGATTATTAAATTTTGAATAAACCGATTTATATTTAAGAATAGCATCAATAAATGCACGTGTA
>Ga0256914_1002521_pt1 | contig 15173 bp, 14 predicted proteins | sample HulkmetaG_FD_191571 | JGI IMG/M metagenome (GOLD analysis project Ga0256914, IMG submission 191571) | Hydrothermal chimney microbial communities from Main Endeavour vent field at the Juan de Fuca Ridge, Pacific Ocean - Hulk | ecosystem: Environmental > Aquatic > Marine > Hydrothermal vents ... | reverse complement strand
GGGGATGACGCTGCGTTGCTGGAGGTTCCTGTTGGCAGGGAACTGGCGGTCACCGTAGATACCTTGGTGGCTGGCATCCATTATCCACAATCTACGGCTGCTGCTGATGTGGGCCACAAGGCGCTTTCGGTAAACCTGAGCGATCTGGCGGCGATGGGTGCGGAGCCTGTCTGGGCCACCCTGGCATTGACTCTTCCCTCTGCCGACAAGGTGTGGTTGCGTGATTTTGCAGACGGGCTGTTTTCGCTGGCGGACGTGTTTGGAGTGCAGCTGGTGGGGGGAGACACCACTCGTGGTCCGGTGGCTACTGTGACGCTGCAGTTGCACGGTCTGGTGCCAAAAGGGGAAGCGCTACGTCGTAGTGGTGCCTGCAAAGGAGATCTTGTATGTGTTACCGGGACCTTGGGTAATGCTGCTCTGGCGCTGCGACTCATGCAAGAGGAGAAACCGGTTCCCGAGGTATTGCGGCAGTGTCTGGACCGGCCGACACCACGGGTGATGCAGGGAATGGCGTTGCGGGGGCTGGCCAGCGCGTGTATCGATATCTCAGACGGCCTGCTGGCGGATCTAGGTCACATCCTGGAGGCGAGCGGTGTGGGCGCCCGGCTTGAAGTGGAGCGGCTTCCCCTCTTGGATACCTATCTGGATTCTCTGGAACCTTCGGAGGATCGTTACCGGCTGGCAGTCTCTGGCGGAGATGATTACGAACTCTGTTTTACCGTACCACCACGCAAGGTGAAAGATTTGCAACGCCGTTTCGGGCGACGGGGGTGGCACTTTACAACGATTGGGGTGATCGAAGCGGAGCCCGGGTTACGTTGCTTGCTGTCCAACGGCGAGGAGTACTTCCCGCCAGATAGGGGATACGACCATTTTGCCCGACCCTGACAGAAAGACCATCCCGGCGCGGATGCTGCGTAATCCGGTCCATCTCCTTTCCTTCGGATTTGGCAGTGGACTGATACCGTTTGCACCGGGAACCTTTGGCACACTGGTCGCTGTTCCGCTCTATCTGCTGGTCCAACCCCTTTCTCTACCTGCCTACCTGCTGCTGATCGGCGTGATGTCGATCGCTGGGGTGGTGTTCTGTACCTATACCAGCCGTGCACTCGGCGTGCATGACCATGGCGGTATCGTCTGGGACGAAATAGTAGGCTATTTCGTCACCATGACCGCTGCACCGATGGGGTGGGAGTGGTTGTTGGCAGGTTTCCTGTTGTTCCGGCTGTTTGATATCTGGAAACCATGGCCCATCGGCTGGCTGGACAAAAAGGTCTCTGGCGGCCTCGGCATCATGCTGGATGATGTACTTGCGGGAATTTACGCTTTAGCAGTCATGCAACTTGTGACCGCGTTCCTCTCGGGATGAAATGCTTGCCACCTGTTGGTCTGTCCATCAGGTCCGGTTGTAAAATTGATCTGCCAGCTGCCAAAGCCGATCGGTCCGCTCGTTGATGCTCTTGGAGTCCTCAGCCATTTCGCGAACGTTGTCGGAGACCACTTCAGCCCCTTTGCGGATGGTGATGACGTTTTCGTTGATTTCCGAGGTAACGGCGCTCTGCTCCTCGATGGCACTGGCAATCATGGTGTTCATTTCACTGATATTGACCACCATGCCGTTGATCTCTTCCAGTAACTCACCCGCCTTGTATACCTGTTCAACCCCTTGTTTCGCTTGATTGCGACCGTTTTCCATTTCGCGAACTGCATTCTGGCTGCCTTCCTGCAACCGTTCAATCATGGCCTGGATCTCCTGGGTGGACTGCTGGGTACGATTGGCCAGGGATCGGACCTCGTCGGCCACTACTGCAAAGCCTCGACCTTGTTCGCCAGCACGTGCAGCTTCAATCGCGGCATTCAGTGCCAGCAGATTGGTTTGCTCGGCGATATCGCGGATAACGTCCAGGATCTTGCCGATGTTTCCGGTTTCTTGTTGCAGTCCCTCGAGGACGTTAGAAGCATTCTCCACCGTCTTGGCGATATGGTCGATATTGGCGATGGTATGGTCCACCACCTGTTTGCCGCAACTGGCCCGTTCACGAGCCTTTTGGGCCGCCTGGGCGGCTTCACTGGTATTTCTTGCCACCTCCTGAATGGTGGAAACCATTTGATCCATGGCGGCGGCTACTTCTTCGGTATCTTGGAATTGGTTGGCAACCTCTTTTGCAGAGTCAGCCAGTTTTCGTTGCAGATCTTCGGCTGCTCCCATCATGGACTGCGCGGAATCCGCGATGCGTCCTATGATGCCTCCGGCTTCTGATTCAAGCACCTTCAGGGCCAGCAACAGTTGTCCTGCTTCGTCGCTTCGACCCGTGTAGATAAACTGCATCAACGGGTTGTCCACCAATTCCTTGGCTTTGTATGTTGCCTCGTTGACGGGCCGTAGCAGTAATCGAACAAAAGCGGCGCCAATACCTGCTGACAACAGACTGCCCGTAACAATGGCGAGTAAATTGCCCGGAGCCACCAGGGTTGCGCCCAGAAGTGGAAGGAGAGCTATGCCAAAACCGGTTGTCAATTTTGCATTGAGTGATACGGTCCGCTTTTTCACTCCTTTGGGGGTTTCGCCTTCACGCAGGGCGGTATATACCTTCTCTGCCCGTTCCACGAGCTCGCGGGCTGGCTTTCTGCGCACCGATTGATATTCATGGATCTGGCCGTTCTTACGAATCGGTGTGACATAGGCATCTACCCAGTAATGATCTCCGTTGGCGCAGCGGTTCTTGACGATACCCATCCAGCTGCGGCCCTGTTTGATATTGCGCCAGAGGTCTTCGAAAGCAGCTGGTGGCATGTCAGGATGGCGAACTATGTTGTGGCTTTTACCTAGTAATTCAGTCTGTTCAAAGCCGCTGATTTTAATGAAGTCCTCATTGACATAGGTGATGATCCCTTTGGGATTGGTGGTGGAAAGGATATTGGCGGTCCGGGGAAAATCGATCTCTCTCCCTGTTACCGGGTAGTTCTTTTTCATGGTGCGCTTCCTGACGTGAGACGTAAAAAATGTGCAAAAGGCAGACGTTGTTCCTTGGTTATCGGGGAAATGAAGCTTTTCTTTAGATCCCGTGACAGTTTTTTTACAACGCGATATCGCAAAAAGCCAATGTTTTTCACGAAGTTGCTGGCCGTTCAAAGGGCTGTGATACCCTCCCTTTCTAGCCCTCTTGCCCCAAACTGCTCTATGCTTTCAAAGTGAGGCAAAACTTCCCTGAGGCGTTCCATGGTATCTAGGCATGTCCAACTGACCGGTGTACTTCTGGTGGCAATACTGGCCGCTGTGGCAGGAATGGTTTGGCTCAGTTATCCGAAACCGGTGGAGGTGGCAACCCGTGAGGTGGAAAAGGGGATGGTACGGGATACGGTCGCCAATACCCGCGCCGGGACCGTTAAGGCCTGTCACCGAGCCGGACTTTCTCCTCCCGTAGGGGGACAGATTGCGTATCTGCCGGTAAAGGAGGGGGATAGGGTCTCTCGGGGAGAGGTGTTGATGGAGTTTTGGAATGCGGATCGTGTGGCCGAGGTGACGCTGGCGCGCAATGAGCTGGCATCAGCACAGGCGCGGGCCCGGCAAAGTTGTGTGCTGGCGGAGGTCGCCGAGCGGGAGTCGGGCCGCCTGCGCAGGCTGTTGAAGTCTGATCTGGTTTCTGATGAGGCGGTGGACAAGGCGGATGGGGAGGCCCGTGCCCAACGCGCCGCCTGCCAGGCGGCCAAAGCTGCCATCGGGATCAGTGAGGCCCGCCTGGAACTGGCAAAGGCGGTGCTCGAGCGTACCCGCCTTACTGCACCGTTTGATGGTGTAGTGGCGGCAGTGAACGGAGAGCTGGGCGAGTTTGTGACCCCTTCACCGGTGGGGGTGCCGACGCTGCCGGCTATCGATCTGGTAGATATTGACTGCCTCTATGTCTTGGCTCCTATTGATGAGGTGGATGCACCGCAAATCCGCGTGGGGATGGCTGCCACAATCGCCCTCGATGCCTTTCCAGGCAAGCGTTTTCCTGGCAGGGTCCGAAGAATGGCACCTTACGTACTGGATGTGGAGAAGCAGGCGCGCACCGTGGACGTCGAGGCGGAATTCGGTGACACCTCCGAGTTGGAAAATCTGTTGCCGGGCTATAGTGCGGATATCGAAGTGATTCTGGCGCAAAAAGAGAGCGTGCTGCGCATTCCCACCGAAGCGGTTCTCGAGGGTAACCGGGTACTGGTGCTGGGTGTTGATGGGGTGTTGCAAGAACGAAAGATCACGGTCGGTCTGAGTAACTGGAGCTGGACCGAGATCACTAGTGGCTTGAAAGAGGGAGAAGAGGTGGTCATCTCCCTGGATCGGGAAGGGGTGAAGGCGGGCGCATATGCTGTGCGGGAGCAGCATGATTGAACTCTCTCACATCCACCGGGACTTTCAGGTGGGAGACCAGGTGGTTCATGCTCTGGATGATGTGAATTTGACGGTTTCGGCGGGGGAATATCTCTCCATCATGGGGCCTTCGGGTTCAGGCAAATCGACCCTGTTGAATTTGATTGGGTTGCTGGATCGGCCCACTTCCGGCACTTATCGGCTGAATGGGCAGGATGTCACCGCGTTGAGTGATCGGGAGCAAGCGGAGGTGCGTAACCGGCAGATTGGGTTCGTGTTCCAGGCATTTCATCTAGTGCCGAGATTGACGGCGGCAGAAAATGTGGAGCTGCCATTGATCCTTGCCGGAGTTCCGCCGCTACAACGCCGGAAGCGGGTAAAAGAGGCGTTGATGGCCCTGAACCTTTCCGATCGGAGTCATCACAAACCGGAGCAGCTCTCCGGCGGGCAGCGGCAGCGGGTCGCTATTGCCAGAGCTGCGGTAATGCACCCAGCGGTCCTCCTGGCCGATGAGCCGACCGGTAATCTGGACCGCAAGTCGGGACAGGACGTGATAACCATTCTCGAACAACTCAACCGGCAAGGAATCACCCTGCTGGTGGTGACCCATGATCCGGAGCTGGGACGGCGGGCATATCGTCGGTTGAGAATGCGAGACGGTCGGCTGGAGAGCGACAGCGGAGGAGCGGATGACGCCGGGTGATGTGCTGTGGTTTGGCTGGGGTGCCCTGCGGGGCTATCCGCTGCGCACCGTCCTGATGTTGATTGCGATGGCCATTGGGGTGGCTGCGGTGGTGGTGCTTACCTCTCTAGGGGAGGGGGCGCGGCGGTATGTGGTGGGAGAGTTTGCTTCTCTCGGCACCAACCTGATCATTGTTATCCCGGGGCGCTCAGAGACAGCCGGAATCACCCCCACCACCTTGATGGGAGAGACCCCCCGCCCCCTTACCCTGGAGGATGCCATGGCGCTGAAGCATAGCCACCATGTTCGCCGGGTGGCTCCTCTCAACATTGGGTCTGCCAGAGTGAGTTGGCGAGGGCGTGCTCGTGATGTAGCTATTCTGGGCTCCAGTGCCGAGCTGCTGACACTGCGGCACTGGCGGATGGCGCGAGGGCGATTCTTGCCCCCCATCGAATTGGATCGTGCCGTACCAGTGGCAGTAATCGGAAAGAAGATCCGTGATGAGCTGTTCGGCGCGCATTCGGCAATCGGGGAGTGGCTGCGCGTCGGAGATCGCCGTTTTCGGGTCATCGGGATCCTGGCGCCACAGGGACATTCCATGGGGACTGATGTGGACGAGACGGTAATCATACCGGTGGCTTCCGCCCAGCAGCTGTTTAATACGCCGTCGTTGTTTCGTATCGTGGTAGAGGCCAACAGCCGGACAGCGATTGAGCCGGTCAAACGGTTTATTGTCACTACGCTGCAGCAGCGCCATCAAGGGAAGAAAGATGTGACAGTGATTACTCAGGATGCGGTGCTTGCCACATTCGATCGCATCCTGGGAGCATTGACCTACGCCGTAGCAGGGATTGCAGCAGTGAGTCTGGGTGTGGCAGGGATTTTGATCATGAACGTCATGCTGGTGGCGGTTTCCCAGCGCACCGCCGAGATTGGTCTGCTCAAGGCGCTGGGAGCCACGCGTGGGCAAATTTCGTTGTTGATCCTGGCCGAGGCAATGGTGCTCTCCTTGCTGGGTGCTGGTGTTGGCTTGTTGATGGGCGAGCTAGGTTCGGTCGCCATTCGCCGGTTGTTTCCTGTCGTTCCTGCTCATGCTCCTTGGTGGGCAATAATTGCGGCCGTACTGGTGGCGCTATTTGCCGGATTGCTGTTTAGCCTATTGCCAGCGCGCCGGGCAGCAAGGCTCGATCCCGTACTTGCCTTGTCACGCCATTGAGCCATGTTGACTCGCGACCTCTTCCGCTTCACCACCACCTCACTGATGGCCCACCGTTTGCGCAGTTTTCTGACTACGCTGGGGATTGCAGTAGGAATTGCCGCCGTGGTGCTGTTGACCTCCATGGGAGAGGGATTGCGTCAGTTTGTGCTTTCCGAGTTTACTCAGTTTGGGACCAATCTGGTGGCGATTAACCCGGGTCGTGCCATTACGGCAGGCACCAGCCTCGGGGTGTTCGGCACGGAGAGGCCGCTGACTATCGAAGATGCCCAAGCCCTGAAACGCCTGCCCCATGTCCGGGCAGTGGTTCCTTTTGTGCAGGGAAATGCTGAGGTTGAAGCGGGAAAGCGGCATCGACGTACTACGATCTTTGGAGCGGGAACCCAGCTGCCTGACGCCTTCAGAATGAGGATTGCTCTGGGGCGCTTTCTTCCAGATGACAACCCTGTGGCGCCGCGTGCCTTTGCCGTGCTTGGCAGCAAGATGCGTGAAGAGCTGTTTGGTGAAACCAATCCGTTGGGACAGCGGATTACCATTGGCGGGAATCGCTATCGAGTGATTGGGGTGATGGAATCGAAAGGGACTGTATTGGGGTTCGATCTCGATGATACGGTCTATATTCCCGCCGCCAGAGCATTGGCTCTGTTCAACCGTGAGAGCCTGTTTGAGATTGACGTACTCTACCGCGAAGGGATACCGGCGAAACGGGTGGTGGAAGAGATTCGTCGCACATTGGAAGCACGCCATGGACGAGAAGATTTCACTATCACCACACAGCAGCAGATGCTGGATGTACTGGGTTCCATTCTGGGGGTGTTGACCACTGCTGTTGGCGCGTTGGGGGGGATTTCATTGTTGGTGGGTGCCATTGGCATTGTTACCATCATGACTATAGCCGTCACCGAGCGAACTGGCGAGATCGGGCTGTTGCGTGCTTTAGGAGCAAGGCAGTCGCAGGTTTTGGGATTGTTTCTGGGCGAAGCTGTGGTGATTGCGGCACTGGGTGGTTTGGCCGGCCTGTTGCTGGGCTTCGGGATCGCTAGATTGCTGCAATTGGCGTTACCAGTCCTGCCGGTGCATACACCGCTTGGCTATGTGGCAATGGCTGAGTTGATCGCTGTCTCGATTGGCTTGCTTGCCGGGGTGCTTCCTGCCAGTCGTGCTGCACGGCTTGATCCGGTGGAGGCGCTGCGTTCGGAGTAGGGCTGTGGGGATGGTAGACTATCGCACATGAGCCGAAAAATCTTTCCAATGATTGCCGTTGTGCTGGGGCTGTCGCTCTATCTGCTGCTGTGGCAGGCCGGTGCGTCTAATCCCGGCGGCGGGCTCTCTCTGCCCGTGCTGACCCTGCTGTTCATGGCGGAGTTGGGATTCTTCGTTACCCTGGCGGGTGTGGTGGCCGGTGGCTTGAGGCTGTTGGAGGAGGGGTTCGAGTCGCTTCTTGCTTCTGCGGTGGTCGGCTGCGCCATCCTTGCTGGCGGGTTGTTTGTTATGGGATTGGGGCTGTGGAAGCTGGTCACCCTGGAGGCCCCCTGACGCAGTTACGAAGGAGTACGCCATGTTCTGGAACCTCTTCATGCACGCCCTTATTGGATTGCTGGGGCCTGCTTTCTTTACATTGACTCCCCAAGGGATTGGCCTGGCGATTCTGGTGACCTGTGCCACTCAGGCGGTGGACCTGCTGCGCATCAAACGGGAAATGCTTGAGGAGGTGGAGCAATTGCCGAAGAAGGAGCGCGAATCGGCTCGGCAGGAGCTGGAGTCTAACCTGACCTCCAAGTTGGCGGGGATCTTTGCCAGAAATGTGGCGATGTATTCTGCACTCGTCTTGATCGCGGCGGAGATCTCGCGATCCACCGGCTGGCTTCCCCATTGATTGCATGACGAACCCCGTGATCTCCAGTCGATTGCCAGCGACGCTTCGCGCAACTGTAGAGGAGCGTTGGACAGCATATCGGGAGGCTTGTGATGCTGCAGGGTTGACGCCATCGGAGAAGCTGCTCTCGTCTCTGCCTGTGGTATGGGCCTGCAGTGAATTTGTATCGCGCAGCTGTATCCATTCTCCCCACCTGCTGGAACAACTCGTACAGAGCGGGGATCTTTGGCAATCCTATCCTGAGAGGGGATACCGCAAGCGATTGGCATCCCAACTGGAGAAGGTGGGGGATGAGACGACTCTGATGGCGGCGCTGCGCACTTTTCGCCGCAGGGAGATGATGCGCATCGCCTGGCGGGATCTGGCTGGCTGGGCGGAACTGGAAGAGACTTTGCGGGAGCTTTCCGCGTTGGCCGAGGCATGTATTGAAACGGCCTTGGAGCGGCTCGACGGGTGGCTGCGCGCCGAGCTGGGAACCCCTTCCGGCCCTGACGGAACTTCCCAATCCCTGGTGGTGCTCGGTATGGGCAAGCTGGGGGCTGGTGAGCTCAATTTTTCATCTGACATTGATCTCATCTTTGCCTATCCCGAGGAAGGGGAGACAAGAGGCGGAAACCGTAACGTTAGCAATGAGCGCTTTTTCACCCGGCTTGGCCAGGACCTGATCCGGGTGCTGAACGAACCCACCGCCGACGGCTTCGTGTTCCGGGTAGACATGCGGTTGCGTCCGTTTGGTGACAGCAGCCCACTGGTCTCCAGTTTCGAGGCGCTGGAGAACTACTACCAGATCCACGGTCGGGAATGGGAGCGTTATGCCATGGTCAAGGCAAGGGTGGTGGCCGGGGATCATTCCGCGGGGCAAAGGCTGATGGCGCTACTGCGTCCTTTCGTCTATCGCCGTTACTTGGATTATGGCGCTTTCTCCTCTCTGCGGGAGATGAAACGGCTAATTGAGAGCGAGGTGCGCCGTAAGGGGATGGAGCACAATATCAAGCTTGGGGCTGGAGGAATTCGGGAGATCGAGTTCATTGGCCAGGCCTTCCAGCTGATCCGTGGCGGACGGGAACCGGCCCTCCAGGAGCGTCGGATTCTCACGGTCCTGGAAATGCTTGGCCAGAAGGGGTTGCTGCCCGGATATGTAGTGCGACAGTTGATCGATGCCTACCGGTTTCTTCGCCGTACTGAACACCGTTTACAGGAGTATGCCGATCAGCAGACCCATACCCTGCCAGTGGAGGAAGGTGGAAGGGAACGACTGGCCTTCAGCATGGGGTTTGATGACTGGGACAGGTTCAGCGAGGCCCTGGAGAATCACCGACGTAACGTGCAGGAGCATTTCGAACAGGTGTTTGCTGCTCCCCAGACCCGCCATGCCGAGAGTGACGAGCTGGATCTGAGCGGGGTATGGAGACAGGAACTGGAGTTGGAACAGACGCTGCAGGCGTTGCGTGCAGCAGGTTATGAAGAGCCGGAGGCGGTGCAGCGGCAGCTGGATCTGCTTTACCGCGGACGTCGCTATCAGTCGCTCAGTGAGCGGGGCAAACAGCTTATGGACCGGCTGATGCCGTTGCTACTGGGTGTAGCGGGTCGCATGGAACAGGCAGATCTGGCTCTGGAGCGGGTGCTTCAGTTGTTGGAGCAGATTCTGCAGCGAACCGTTTACCTTTCCTTACTGGTGGAGAATCCTGTCGCCCTCTCACAATTGGTAAGATTATGTGCTGCAAGCCCGTGGATTACCCGCCAACTGAGCCACTACCCATTGTTGCTGGATGAGTTGTTGGATCCACGCCTGCTCTATTCTCCTCCCGGCAAGGAGGAGCTGGAGGCGGAGTTGCATCAGCGTTTGCTGTCACTGGCCGAAGATGACCTGGATGGGCAGATGGAACAGCTGCGCGGCTTTCGTCATACAAACGTATTGCGGGTCGCGGCTGCGGATGTGATGGAAGCCTTGCCGCTGATGGTGGTCAGTGACCATCTGACCGATATTGCTGAAGTGGTATTGGAACAGGCCCTGGAACTGGCCTGGAACCATCTGGTGGCGCGTCATGGGCGTCCCCCCGCTGCAAGTGATGAGAAAGGGTTTGTAATCATTGCCTATGGCAAACTGGGGGGGATCGAGCTGAGCTATGGTTCCGATCTGGATCTGGTATTCATCCACGGCGGTGAGGAGGGGGAGACCGATGGTGCACGGCCAGTGGCGAGCAGCGTATTTTACGCCCGGCTGGCGCAGCGGATCATTCACATCCTGACTACCCAGACCGCCGGTGGAATGCTTTACGAGGTAGATACCCGTTTGCGGCCCAGTGGTGCCTCTGGTCTATTGGTAAGCAGTTTTGATGCTTTTTCCCGATACCAACGTGAGAAAGCGTGGACCTGGGAGCATCAAGCATTGGTTCGGGCCCGGCCAGTTTGCGGAAGCGTTACCCTTGGGAAGGAATTCCAACAGCTGCGGCGGGAGGTGCTATCGCGGCCTCGTGACGGGGAGAGCCTCCGCTGCGAGGTGTTGGAGATGCGCCGCAAGATGTACGAGGCCCATGCTGTCCGGGAGCCGGACCGGTTCCACCTGAAGCAGGATCCGGGAGGTATCACTGACATCGAATTTATGGTGCAATATGCAGTTCTGGCTTGGTCGCACCTTCATCCGGAGCTGCTCGATTACACCGACAATATCCGTATCCTGGAGCGGCTCGGCCGGGTGAGACTTCTGGCTCCGGAAGAGGCAGAGTTGCTGGCCAATGCGTATCGGCTCTACCGGGCCCGCCTGCATCGCCTGGTACTTCAGGAAGCTCCACCGGTAGTGGCGGCCGGTGAGTTTGCCGTACAGCGAGACGGTGTTATCCGTCTATGGCAACAACTGATTGAACATAAAGAATCGAACGGTAAGGAGTAGAACAATATGTCGATGGCGGATCGCGATGGGGTTATCTGGATGGACGGGGAAATGGTTCCCTGGCGCGAGGCCAAGGTTCATGTGTTGACCCACACCCTGCACTATGGGATGGGTGTGTTTGAAGGGATCCGTGCCTATCAAGGGGATAAGGGAACCGCTATTTTCCGCCTGCAGGACCATACCGATCGCCTGTTCCGCTCTGCTCATATCCTGGGAATGGGCATTCCCTATGATCGGGAAACCATCAATAGCGCCATTTGTGCAGCGGTGAGTGAAAACAACCTCAAATCAGCCTACATTCGCCCGATGTGCTTCTATGGGGCGGAGGGAATCGGCCTCCGTGCCGACAATCTGCGAGTCCATGTCATGGTGGCTGCCTGGGACTGGGGCAAATATCTGGGTGAGGAGGGGATGGAGCAGGGAATCCGTATCAAGACCTCTTCATTTACTCGCCACCATGTCAACATCACCATGTGCAAGGCGAAGGCCAACGGCAACTACATGAATTCGATCTTGGCGTTGCAGGAGGCGCTTTCCTGTGGTTACGACGAAGCGCTTCTGTTGGATCCGGAGGGTTATGTAGCCGAAGGGAGTGGCGAGAATCTCTTTATCGTACGGGACGGTGTAATCTACACGCCCGAGCTCACCTCCGCCCTGGAAGGAATCACCCGCGATACCATCTGTATCCTGGCCGAAGAGATGGGGGTTCCGGTTCGGGAGAAACGCATCACCCGCGATGAGGTCTACGTGGCGGATGAAGCATTCTTTACCGGCACTGCTGCCGAGGTGACACCCATTCGGGAACTGGACAACCGGCCCATCGGCAATGGCAGCCGGGGGCCTGTCACCGAGCAATTGCAGGCACTCTATTTTGATGTGGTGCATGGTCGCCGCAAGCAAAATGCCGACTGGCTGACCTTGGTGTGATGTCCAGGGCGGCCTTCATTGACCGCGACGGAGTCATCAATCGTGAGGTGGAATATCTCCATCGTATCGAGGATTTCCGCTTCATCGATGGAGTGTTTGAGGGTTGCCAGCTGTTAGCGGAAAATGGTTACCGGCTCGTGGTGGTGACCAATCAGTCCGGGATCGGGCGTGGCTACTATGGCGAGGAGCAGTTCAAAAGATTGACCCGCTGGATGGTGGCGCGTTTCGCTGAACGTGGTATCGTGATTACCGGCGTGTATCACTGCCCGCATCATCCAAGACAGGGGATCGGTGATTATCGGAGAGCCTGCTCGTGTCGCAAGCCGAAACCGGGAATGCTGGTGGTGGCTGCAAGGGAGCACGATCTGGACCTCTCCCGTTCCCTGATGTTTGGGGATAAGGAGGCGGATGTGGAAGCAGGCCGTGCGGCAGGGGTCAAGGCAACGGTTCTGGTTCGCTCGGGTCACCCCATCGATGAGCAGGCTACCCGGGCCGACTACGTCATCGACAGCCTGGGTGATCTCGGGGCATTGCAGAGAATCGTGGAACAGGAGGCTTGAATAATGGCTGAACAGAGTGTGGTAACGGCATCGACAACATCGACGGCGGCCCGTCAGTATCGAGTATCCCACAGTGACCTCCCCCTGGCTTGCCCCAATCGCTTGGTGGGAGATGGCGTGGCCCATCCTCGTGTATTCCTTGAGTTTGATATCGAAGGTCGGGCAGTTTGTCCCTATTGTGGTACCGAGTACCTGCTTGAAGAGTGATCCTTGCCTTTTTATCCCACGGTTTCCGCTGGTCAGTGCAAGATGTATCGAGAAGTGGGGTAAGGGAAATCCTCTTGAGTCGGCGAAAAGTCTTGGTGCTTCTGCAAATGGTTTTGTTGACAAGGCACCGTTCACCGGCTGGAACAGCCGGCGAACGGTAAACGGTTGCAGGGGTTACCGCCCTATTCCGTAGTAATCGAATCCCAATGAACGGACATGGCCGGGATCGTATTGGTTTCGGCCATCAAAGATGGTCTTGCCCTTCATCAGCCGTTTGATCTGATCAAAGTCAGGATTGCGGAAGGGTTTCCACTCCGTAATCAGGACCAAGGCATCGGCATCCGGGAAAACGTCATATTCACCCTCCACGAGCTGCAAATGACCGTGTTCAAACCATTCTGCGGGCAACTCCCTGCGAGCCACGTCCATCGCCACCGGATCGTAGGCCCTGACCTTGGCGCCGCGGCCGATGATATCGTGCAGCAGTACCTTTGATGGAGCCTCACGCATGTCGTCAGTACCGGGCTTGAAAGCCAAGCCCCACAGGCCAAAGGTAAGGCCGCTCAGATCATCGCCGTAGTGTTCGACAATCTTCTCGAACAGGCGGTGCTTCTGAAGCTCGTTGCGCTCTTCTACGGAGCGTAGTACCTTCGGCTCGATTTCATGCTCCTCTGCCATCCGGATCAGTGCCTTGACGTCCTTGGGGAAGCAGGACCCACCGTATCCGGCACCAGGATAGATAAAAGAGAAACCGATACGGCTGTCGGAACCGATCCCGCGGCGCACATTCTCCACGTCTACCCCCATGGCGTCACAAAGCCGGGCAATTTCGTTCATGAAAGAGATCTTGGTGGCGAGCATGGAGTTGGCTGTATACTTGGTCATCTCCGCATCTCGAACCCCCATTACTAGCGTGCGCTCGTGATTTCTGTTGAACGGAGCATAAAGGTCCCGCATGATCTTGCTGGCGCGCTCGGAATCGGAGCCGATGACGATGCGATCGGGATACATGAAGTCGTCAATGGCTGCACCTTCCTTGAGAAATTCGGGGTTGCTTACCACATCGAACTCGATAGAAACTCCCCGCTTGTCCAGCTCTTCCTGAATGGCAGCCCGCACCTTGTCAGCGGTGCCCACTGGTACCGTGGATTTGTCCACCACCACGCAGTAGTCGGTCATATGCTGTCCAATCTCTCGGGCGACGCCTAGTACATATTGCAGGTCGGCAGAGCCATCCTCTCCCGGTGGTGTTCCGACAGCTATGAAATAGACATTTGCCCCTTTCATCGCCTCGGCCAGTGAAGTAGTAAAATGCAACCTCCCTTGGGCATGATTGCGGAGCACCATCGGCTCCAGCCCTGGTTCGTAGATGGGCAGAATTCCCTTTTTAAGACCCTCGATCTTCTCCTGATCGATATCCACACAGGTGACGATGGTGCCCATCTCCGCGAAACAGGTGCCGGTTACCAGACCGACATAACCTGTACCAACAACAGCGATTTTCATCTGAACCCTACCTTTTGTTTGTAATTTAGCAAGTTATTATTTTCCCTCTCGGGGCGCGGATACTATATCCCACTCGTCCCGTCTTGACAAAAGTTGAGCCTGTATCGTTACTTAACGCAGCTTACGGGGTGATGTCTGTTGCATCGAAGGTATATCCAAACATCTTGATGTCGGTGTGGAAGTGGTTGGCCACCATTTCTGCGGTGGTATCGTCATAATATTTCCGGTAATCGTCACGATCGGTGGCTTTGCGTTTGTGGGGAAGTACACGGGGCAGGACGCCGATTCGTCGGCATACCTCTTCGAAATCCTCCTGTAGATTTTCGTATTTGCCGATGAAGTCCACCAGGAGGTTGCCTTTCAAATCGATTAGATAATCCGATTGAAGCTGGATGGATGTGTCAATGTGATATTGATAAGGGCGCTCTGGATCCAGCTTCCAGCGAATGAAGGCGGGAAAGTCGGTGATTCCCTCCATCAAGTGAGGGCGTTCCCGACGGATGTGATGAAAGGAGCTGACCTGGAGATCCCAGGGGTTGCGTACGAAAGCAAACTTGAATAGCCGTTCGAACAATTCCCGAGGCAGCATTTCCTGTGCGGCGATGATGCGGGCATGGCGGGGAAACTTGGAACCGATACGGTGGCCGGTGAGATGGCTCAGACGGCTGCAGATGAACTGAGGGAGATAGAATGGATCGCGCCAGCGCAGGGGTTCGAGGGCGGCACGTACGCTGGTGCCGCCGGTCTTGGCAATGTGCACGAACAGGAAATTGTAACGATTGGAGAGAAGCATCGCAGCGTTCAGTGATCAATGGTCATTCCCAAAGCGCCCAGGTAGTTTCGAACACTCGCCTCAACGGTATATTGCTCCACCGCTCGTTGCAAGTATGCTTTGGGAAGCGGATCGTTCAATGTTCGTTCCATGGCTGTGGCCAGAGCTACAGCGTCGCCCACGGGA
>Ga0256914_1002520_pt1 | contig 15176 bp, 14 predicted proteins | sample HulkmetaG_FD_191571 | JGI IMG/M metagenome (GOLD analysis project Ga0256914, IMG submission 191571) | Hydrothermal chimney microbial communities from Main Endeavour vent field at the Juan de Fuca Ridge, Pacific Ocean - Hulk | ecosystem: Environmental > Aquatic > Marine > Hydrothermal vents ... | reverse complement strand
TATGACGAACCCGTAACCACATCGTAAGTACCTAACAAAAGTCGCATATTTTTATTACTGTTCACAAGAACCGGATTTCTAAGAACATTCAATTTGTAATCGCTCTCTATGTCGATTTTTTTTAAAACCTTACCTTTGGTGTTAAAAGCAAACAACTTGTCGCCCTCGAAATATTTACCTTTAAAAAACTTGGCAAAAACCAAAAACTCATCTCTTACGGCGTCGTATGCCACCATCTCCAGATGGACGTTTTTCTCCCTGTCGAATTTAAACGGGATAACATTTCCGGAATTTATATTCAAAAAGAGCACATCGGCTTTATCATCATCCAAGTCGATACCGATAGAAGCCGTTTCTCCGTGAAAATCAAATCCTTTTATAACCGTGTTCAAGGGCATGGTTCCCGTAATTTGGCTGAATTTTGCAGTAGAAATATCATATTTTACCAATTCGTAAAAACCGTAATCCGACTTTACTTTTGACGAGTTTTTAAAAAGGAGCAACAAAGTATTTCCGTGCCGTTTTTTAGCGGCAAAAATCAATTTGTTTGTCAAAGGCAAAAAAGTAAGCCATTTCTGTTTCAATTTGGTATCGAAAAGTCCGAAATACCATTTGCGTTTACCGTTTTTATTAATTTCATTGCTTTCGTAAAAAATCAAAAAACCGTTTTTCTCCAAAGGGACGAGATGATAACGTTGAATGTTGAGATTTGCAGGAACTTCAATACGCAAAACACCCTTACCCTCCTGGGCTGAGGTTTGCACATAAAACAAAATGAGGAAAACGGTTATTATTATTGTAAATTTTTTCATTAAAGCCATATTAAGCATAACGCAGGTAAGCAAAAATAATTATAATAGCAACAAAACTACAAATAATAGAATAATTACATATGCCAAGCTGACGGTTTCCTGGTTTATGTGAATATTGCCGTTTAACCTAATATTATTACTTTTGTAAAAATATAGAATTGGAATAATGAACGAAAATTTGGACGCCAAAGGAGAACATTTGTCGAAAATAGAGTTTGAGATTGAGAAGGTTTTGCGGCCGAACCGTTTTGAAAGTTTTGCCGGTCAGCCCAAAGTTGTCGAAAATCTCAAAATATTTGTAGAGGCAGCCAAACAGCGCGGCGAAGCGCTCGACCATGTATTGCTGCACGGTCCTCCGGGTTTGGGCAAAACAACCCTTTCGCACATAATAGCCAACGAGCTTAATGTGAACATCATAACCTCGTCGGGACCCGTACTGGACAAGCCGGGCGATTTGGCAGGGCTGCTTACCAATTTGGAAGAAAACGACGTTCTGTTTATTGATGAGATTCACCGTTTGAGCCCTGTTGTGGAAGAGTATCTCTACTCGGCAATGGAAGATTACAAAATAGATATAATGATAGAAACCGGACCCAACGCCAGGTCGGTACAAATAAATTTAAGTCCGTTTACCCTCATTGGCGCCACCACACGTTCGGGATTGCTTACCGCACCTTTACGTTCACGTTTCGGAATAAATTCAAGGTTGGAGTATTACGATACCCCTACCCTTGCAGGAATAGTTAAACGGTCGGCTTCGATATTAAAGGTAGAGATAATACCCGATGCCGCCACCGAAATTGCCGGACGCAGCCGCGGAACACCGAGGATTGCCAACTTGTTGTTGCGCCGTGTTCGCGATTTTGCCCAAATAAAAGGCTCGGGTATAATTGACAAGGAGATAACCCAACATGCTCTCGAAGCCCTTAATGTTGATAAGTCGGGACTGGACGAAATGGACAACAGGATTTTGGCGACAATTATCGATAAGTTTAAAGGAGGCCCGGTAGGTATTTCCACAATAGCCACAGCCGTAGGCGAAGAGGCCGGAACAATTGAAGAGGTTTACGAACCGTTCCTTATTCAGGAAGGATACATCATGCGAACTTCACGCGGACGCGAAGCTACCGAACTTGCTTACAAACATCTGGGAAAAATAAAAAATCCCCAACAGGGAAAACTTTTTTAGCCTCCTTATTTATATTCCTAACCCCTTTTTTGTTATGCCTTTAACAAAACTGATGACAGAAAACCTAACCCGGTCGATACACGACAAAGCAATGGAATTGGGTTTTTCGGATTGCGGTTTCTCAAAGGCTGAACCTGTTGACCATACGCACAAGAACTTTGTGGAAAAGTGGATTTCGAAAAAAAAACACGGCACAATGCAATGGTTGGAACGCAATAAAGATAAGAGGTACGACCCCCGCCTGCTTTCCGAAAACGCAAAAACAATTATCACTGTTTCGTATAACTACTTCTCAACAAAAAAATTTTACGACAACAACAGCTATATAATTTCGAAATATGCTTACGGCAAAGATTACCATTATGTTATAAAAGATAAATTAGGTCTGCTGCTCTCGTTTATTGAAGAGAAAACGGGAAAACGGAAGGCACGTATTTTTGTCGATTCGGCACCTGTGCTCGAACGCTACTGGGCACAAAAAGGGGGATTGGGTTTTACCGGTAAAAATACATGTTTGATAAACCGTAAAAACGGCTCCTTTTTCTTTATAGGCTCTTTGATTTTGGATTTGGAACTGAACTATACAAAAGCGGATACCGCAAACTATTGCGGAACTTGCACCAGGTGTATTGATGCATGTCCCACGCAAGCTTTGAAGCCTTTCGAAATTGACGCCAACAAATGTCTGTCGTACATCACAATAGAGTATCGCGACGAAACCATTCCCGGCTATTTCAAAGACAAAACCGCCAACCGCATTTTCGGATGCGACATATGTCAGGACGTATGCCCGTGGAACAGGTTTGCAAAGCCACACAACGAACCGTTGTTCGAACCCGAAGACGAATTATTAAAAATGACAAAACAGGACTGGGAAAAACTCGACAAATCCGGCTTTAAACGGCTGTTTAAACATTCCGCCGTTAAGAGGGCCGGATACCACCGGTTGATGAGAAACATAAAATTTAATTCAGGTTCAAAGTAAAAAAGTAAGGAATACGGGCTTGGACACCTTTCATGTTTTTCAAACGGTTTATGTTATCAAAATAGGATTTGTAATCACCCAACTCATCTCTTACCAGTCTGACCTTTGCCTCGTCGTTTAACTCTTCAATAAGTTGTTGCAAAAACTCTTTCCGTTTGGGGTACTCGCTTATTAAATAATCATTGCCAATACCGGCTTTTGCAGCTGCGTAATCCATTGCATTTTGCAAACCGCCCAAACTATCGACCAAACCTATCTTCAAACCGTCTTCACCTGTCCACACCCTTCCTCTTGCTATGCTGTCCACATAATTTTCGTCGAGATTTCGTGTTGTTGCAACAAGTTTTACAAAGCGGTTATATATATCGGTAATTGAGTTGTTTAACCTCTCTTTCTGCAAATCGTTCATTGGTTCCATTACATCGATAAAGTCTGAATTTTTGTTTGTCATTACCTTATCGAAGGTTATTCCCAATTTATTATTCATAAGCCCTTTAAAGTTTGGTATTATTCCGAAAACGCCAATAGAACCGGTAATGGTAACGGGTTGGGCAAAAATAAAATCGGCATTTGTTGATATCCAATAACCTCCCGAGGCAGCCACATCGCCCATCGAGACAATAAAAGGTTTTTCTTTTCGTGCCAGTTCCACTTGACGTCTGATAACATCGGAGGCAAGGGCATCGCCGCCAGGCGAATTGACACGCATAACAATTGCTTTAACCCTTTTGTTTTTTCGTGCTTTCTCTATTGCTTTTGCCAAAGTAACGGAGCCTATCGTCCCCGGAGCACCTTTTCCCTGAATAATGTCGCCGAGAGCATAAATCACAGCTATTTGATTGCGCGATATCTTTTTCTTTTTACCCTTGGGTTTTACATGCATATACTTGCCGAAACCGACATAAGCCAAGCTGCCACCCTTTTTAACACCTGTTTTTTTCTTTAAAATATCAATGACCTCATCCCTGTATTTCAAACCGTCAACAAAATGATATTTCACAGCATTTTGCGCTCCGGTAAGTTCCAAATTATCGGCTATCTTATTCAAATCGTCAATACTGATATTGCGACTTACCGACAGTGCCGCAAGCATTTTACCCCAAATACCGTTTAACAGTTCTTTCATCTGTATTCTGTTGGCTTCACTCATTTTTTCAAGCATCAGTGGTTCAACTGCGCTTTTGTATTTGTTATCGGGACCTCTTATTATTTGTATTTCGATATCCAGTTTGTCCAACATGTTTTTCATAAACATTATTTGAGCATTAAGCCCTTTAAACAATACCATACCTTCGGGATTAAGGTAAATTTCGTCGGAAAGACTGGCCAAATAGTATGCCGACTGGCTGTAGCCATTTGCATAGCTTACAATAAATTTTCCCGATTTTTTAAAATCGAGCAACTTGTTACGGATTTCCTCCAACGTGGCAGCTCCCGCCTGAACGCTCTCCATGTCAAGAAAAATTCCGTCAATATTGGGGTCGTTTTTTGCCTTTTCCAGATTTTTTATAATATCATTCAGACCTACCGGCTTTTTCGACTCGAAAGTGGTAAAATCAAAACCTTCGAAAGGATTTTTCGACCCCCTGTCCATAATGGGGGTTTTCCATGCAATATGTAATACATTATGGGGTGCTATTGTGGTTTCGCGCTCTTCCGACATCGAAATAACAGAGGCAACCATGCCTGCAAAAAAACCGAGAATTAATATTATTACCAATAATGTTCCCGTAAAGGAAGCTAACAAAAATTTAAAAAACTGTCTCATGATTAATGATTTTAAAAAAAATTTTGACACTACAATATTAACAAATATGTGTTAAAAAGAAAGCGCAAAAACAAACTTTTTCCGAACCTATTTTTGTCAATTTTAAAACATGAAAATATTGTTGAGAACAGCTGTTCGCAAAAGAGGTATTTTTATCAAAATTTCTCTCACTTTCGGCATTTTGATATTGAGCGGTAGTGTTCGCATATTTTCCGAAGAACATATTTCAAAGCCAAAACAGGCTGAGTTATTTTCCGGCACACCATATTCACCACAAATTAAAAAACTTGAATTTTTTCCAACAATACCTATACACGAAATCTATTTAAGAGCCCTTAACAATATACGTACATATGAAAAGCCCGCTCCCGCCATTGTGCGAAGAATAAAAAGATATAAATTTTCGACCGGCATAATGGGAAACGGGATTACGAGCGAAAAACGCCTTGCCGAATTTTTATACAAACACAATAAAACCATATCACCCGACAGCGCCGGCAAAATAGCATCACTTTACATAAAAGAAGCGACATCGGAAGGGGTTAACTACGATGTTGCTTTTGCACAAATGTGTTTGGAAACAGGTTTTCTGAAATTCGGCGGAGATGTAAACAAAACGCAAAACAATTTTTGCGGACTGGGGGTAACCGGAAACGGCAACAAAGGGCTGTCTTTCCCTTCGGTACAAATGGGAATTAGAGCACATATTCAACACCTTAAAGCATACGCATCAACGGAAAAGCTTAACAACGGTATTGTTGACAAGCGTTTTAAATATGTAAAACGGGGCAGCGTGAAAGAGATTACACAACTGAGCGGAAAATGGGCTTCGGACCCACTGTACGGAATAAAAATCAAAAACCTGTTGAAACGTTTGACAGGATTTATACATAAAAACAACCAAGAGTTTTAGCCCGGCATCTCATTTTTACCAATCGGCATTTAACCGTGATTTTTCAATAAGTAGCCGCACCGCTAAACGGTTTTACGGTGCCTGAAAGTGGCAAACGATAACATAACCGCAGCATAAACGGCCAAACTGTAAAACTGCTCTTGAAAATCGGAAAATGATGAGCCCTTTAACATTATCATCCTGTTTATCTTGATAAAATATGCCAACGGATTTAAGTAATCGAGATACTGAGCCCACCGGGGCATACTCTCTATCGGTGTAAACAAGCCGCTCAGCAAAATAAAAATCACCAAAAAGAAATAGGAGACGAACATGGCTTGCTGCATAGTTTCGGTAAAAGTGGATACAAACAGCCCAAACGACAATACAACCACAAGATAAACCGATGCCACTCCGAGAAGCAAAAACACGCTGCCTTCGATGCTTATGGAAAATGCAAAACGTGCCACAGCCAATCCGAGTAACAAATCGAACATTGCAATAATCCAGAAAGGTATCAGCTTTCCTGCAATAAAATGAAAACGGTTTATGGGCGCCACATTTAATTGTTCAATGGTTCCAACCTCCTTCTCTTTTACTATGTTCATTGAGGTTAGTATCATACCTATTATGGTAACCAGCAAGACCAAAATTCCGGGCACCATGTATGTTTTGTAATCCAGTTCGGGGTTATAACGGAAACGGGGTCGCACTTCCACAGGTAATCCCCTGCCTTTTAAGGGGTTGGTTTTAACTATGATATCTTTGTTAAAAGTCATAATTATATTTAGGGCGTAGCTGTTCATCAAACTTGCGGCACTACCGTTAATGGCATTTGTAACCAACTGTATTTCCGCTCTTTTTTCATTGGTCAGGGATTTCGAAAAATATTCAGGAATAACAATAATCTGATCGGCTTTGTCTTTTTTCAACAAATCTTCGGCTTCGGCGTAATTTGCGGTTTGAGCCGCCAATTTGTAAAAAGGCGAACCGTTAAACCTGTCTATTATCCTGTGGGAGACACCCGACTTATCAAAATCAACGGCAACAAGGCGTACCATTTTTATCTCGAACGTGGCGGCATACGAAAGCACAAGCAGTTGCATAACGGGCACTATCAATATCATCGGTAGCAGAGCCTTGTCTCTGAAAACCTGAATAAATTCCTTTTGCAATATGTATAAAACGGTTTTCAATATCTATTCCAATCTTATTTTGAATTTTCGAATACTTACAACTATAAAAAAGAGGGAAATCAAAAATATTATTAACGTCTCTTTCCAAAAATATTCAATCCCCACCCCTTTCAACATTACATTTTTTATAATAATGATAAACCATTTGCCGGGCATCAGATGGCTGAGATATTGCAAAACAACAGGCATATTTTCCACCGGAAAAATAAATCCCGAAAGCAGAATTGTCGGCAATAACAATCCGAACATTGATGTAAGCATGGCTTGTTGTTGGGTTTTGCTAATGGTAGATATCAAAATTCCGAGCGAAAGAGACATAATGATAAATAATACACTTTCGGAGAGCAGTAATAAATAACTGCCGTTTACCGGCATCGAAAAAACAAACTTTGCCAAACCGAGAATGGTTAACAAGTTAATAAACGACAAAATAATATAAGGGATAACTTTCCCCACAACTATTTGAGCCGGTTTCAGTGGTGAAACGAGCAGGGCTTCAAGTGTTCCCGTCTCTTTTTCGCGCGCTATCGATACCGATGTCATCATTACCGAAATCAACATTAAAATAAATGTAATAACACCGGGCACAAACATATAGACGCTTTTTAGTTCGGGATTGTACAACATTTTGCTCCTGACATTAATCTGCAGGGGTATATTCCCCTTTTTGGCCAACATTTCAAAAGAATAGCCGTTTATTATACCTTCGGCATAGGCTTTAATCATTGAGGCGGTATTTGGTTCCGAAGCATCAAGAATCAACTGGATATGTGCTTTACCCTCTTTTTGAAGTTTGCGGGCGAACCCGCTTTCAAAGACCACAACCATTTTTATGGTTCCTTGTTTTAAGACTCTCTCTATTTCGTCGTTTGCCTGCAAATTTTTTTCAAGCAAAAAGTAACCCGACGACACAAGTTTACGGGTAATGTTGCGGGTTACCACATCTTTCGACATATCCAATATAGCCACAGGAGCGTTTTTCAGGTCGTTGGTAATGGCAAATCCGAACAGCAACACCTGTACAAAAGGTATCCCGAACAAAATTACCATGGAGCGGTAGTCCCTGAAAATATGATAAAACTCCTTTTTTATGAAAGGCCACATACTTTAACGTTTTTACGGTTAAATTCACATACTGAATATTAACCGTGATGTTTTTTCAATTTCTTCCTTTTTACGTTGCCTGTTTTTCACATCACCGGTCTGTTTCTTGCTATCTTAATAAAGACATCATTCATTGTTTCTACATTAAACCTTTTTTTGAGTTGCTGCGGTGAATCCATAGCTTTAATTTTTCCTTCCGACATAATGCAAACTCTTTGACAATACTCCGCTTCGTCCATGTAATGCGTTGTAACGAAAACCGTGGTTCCCTGTCCGGCAGTTTCGTATATCATTTCCCAAAACCGCCGGCGAGTAACAGGATCGACACCACCGGTGGGCTCGTCTAAAAAGACAATGGCGGGATTGTGAATATTGGCAAGCGAAAAGGCAAGTTTTTGTTTCCAGCCCAAAGGAATAGTTTTCAAAAGTTTGTTGTAAAAACCCGTCATATTAAGTTTTTCGAGATAGTAAGCGGTTTTCTCTTTTATCTCCGAGGATTTCAATCCGTAAATACCCCCGTAAAACCTGAAATTTTCCTTAACGGTCATATCGTCGTACAATGAGAAACGTTGACTCATGTATCCTATATTCCTTTTAACCTTTTCGGGATATTTCACTACATCCACTCCCGAAACTTCAACCTTTCCGGAAGTTGGTTTCAACAATCCGCACAAAATTTTAATTGCCGTGGTTTTACCTGCTCCGTTAGCTCCTAAAAAACCGAATATTTCACCTTTAAACACAGAAAATGTCAACTTGTCGTTTGCCGTAAAGCCACCAAACTTTTTCACAAGTTCTTTTACCTCTATTATCTTGTTTTTCTCTGTCATCTTTATAATCCCTCTTTATCCATAAGTTCCAAAAAACAATCTTCGATATCAGGATTAATCTTTTCCAACTCAACATTGCGGTAACCTGTTTCCGTAAGGTATCTGTTCAAATCCCTTTCGTTAAAACCACTTTTGCCGTCAACGGCAAAATGAATATAATCGCCGAAACGGTACACCGATTTAATATTTCCGAAAGATTTAATATCGCCCGGAAGATTTTGCATGGAGGAGGTTCTGATTTTGAAAAGTTTGTAAGGATAATCGTTTATAACCTTGTCAGGGGTAGCTACCGAAAGCAGATTTCCGTTTTGCATTAGGGCTATTTTATCGCACAATGAGGCTTCGGACATATACGGAGTTGACACCAAAATTGTTATGCCGTAGTTTTTCATTTTTTTCAGGATACCCCAAAATTCCATACGCGACACGGCATCCACCCCCGTTGTAGGTTCGTCGAGAACAAGAATGTCGGGTTTGTGAATCAAAGCACACGAGAGAGCCAATTTTTGTTTCATACCTCCCGAAAGATCACCGGCACGCCTGTTCTTAAAGGGCTCTATCTGGCTGTAAATATCTTTTATAAGCCCGTAATTTTCTTTTACCGATGTATTAAAAATACCGGCATAAAAATTCAGGTTCTCTTGCACTGTTAAATCCATATACAAAGAGAAACGTCCCGGCATGTATCCGGTAATTTTTCTTATGGATTTAAAGTCTTTTTCAACATCAAAACCGTTTACGGTAATTTTTCCTTTGTCGGGTAGCAGAAGGGTGGTAACAATGCGAAACAGGGTGGTTTTTCCTGCACCGTCGGGACCAATAAAACCGAACAATTCTCCTTTTCCGACACTTACCGAAACATCATTCAAGGCTTTAACCTTGCCAAAACTTTTGCTGACGTTGGCAATATCGATGGAGAAAGGCATTTAAAAAGCGGTTTTGGTGAAAACAGGAAAAAAGGTTTTAAAAGCCGGCGCAAAAAGGCACCGCGCTTTTAAAACCGTCAATAAAGTTATTTTTTAACCCGGGTCCAATATGTTGTACGTCCGAGCAGGCTAAAGCCTATATATCCTCGTATTTTCAACAAGTCTTTGTTGTCTTCGTCTTCAAACTCCATGTAACAGCTGTAAGTATTTCCGCTTTTGGGGTCGTAAATTTCGCCGTCCTCCCACTCATCGTCGCCGTCGAAAACAAAATCTTTGAGCAAAAGCAATCCCATAATGGGTCGTTTTTGGAGTTTGGGGTCGTCATTTTTGTCATCAACTTTAGGCTTACCTGTTTCGGGGTCAATAGGTTCTTTAAGCCAGACTATTTTCCCGAAATATTTGTCACCTTCTTTGTAAATTTGGATGTGTGCATCCTTGTCTTCGTTAAGCCAAACACCCAAAACATCGTCGGCTTTAACCTCCTGAGCCGCCACCTGTGTAAAAGGGTAAACAATCATTCCCAACAGCAGCATAATGATACTTGAAAATTTCATACGCATTAATATTTAATTAGTTAAACAATTTTTCCATATTTTCACCTCAACAAATATAAGCATTACTTCAAATTAAACTCTCCCGGCATGCCTATCTTTATTGAACCGTTGTTTTTTACGGCTATTTTTACGGCGTAAACAAGGTTGACCCTCTCTTTTTTTGTTTGAATGGTTTTGGGAGTAAATTCAGCCGTTGACGAAATCCAAATTATTTTTCCTTCCACAATATTATTTTCGGATTTAGTTTTATCGAAAACAACATCTACGGTTTCGCCTATTTTTATTTCGGGCAATTGGTCTCCGCTTACGTACGCCTTCAGTTTCATAACGCTTAAATCGGCAACTTTATACAAAGGTTTGCCCGGCACTGCAAGTTCGCCCTTTTCGATATATTTTACCAATACTGTTCCTTCAACGGGATTTTTAATAAAACATTTATCAATATTCCTGTCTATCTGTTCAATTTGTGTTTCTATCGATTTTATTTGAGCCAACACCGACTGTTTTTTCACTTTTGTTGCCCTTATCTGTTTTTTATTCAGTTCCACAAGCCCGTTTATGTCGTCCAACTGTTTTTGAGTAGCGGCTTTGCTGTTAAAGAGGTTTAAAATTCTTTTTTGTGTTTTAATGTTATTTTCCAATTGCTGTTTTTGAACCGCAATGGAAGCGTTAATGCTTTCCAGTTGCGATGCAACTCCGTTTTTATTAGTAATCAAAAGTTCTTTTTTCAAATGCAAATCGGTAGTGTCAATAAGACCCACTATTTGGCCTGCACTCAATTTATCGCCCTCTTCCGCACTAAAGGTTAAAATTTCGCCTTGTACCTGTGCCGACACCATTATTTCCGTTGCTTCGAAATTGCCGTATGCAAAAGATTTCTCTTTTTTTATATTACACGATGATAAAAGAATTATTGCCGTTAAGGGTAAAAATATTCTGTAAATTTTCATATATTCCTCTTTTTCAATTACAAATTTCCCATTAATGTAATGTACATGTATTTTGCATAAAGCAGTTGCAATTCGTGAGCCAACGCTTGCATTTGCAATTTAGCAAGTTTGTTAACCTCCAAAAGGTAGTTCGTGGGGGTTAATGTTCCGTTTTTCAATTGGGACAATGCTTTATCCTCAACGGTTTTTTGCAAACTTATTATTTGATGGTCCGATTTTATCAACTTCTCAAATTTATCAATTTCGGCTTTTTGTTTTTCAAGTTCGGCTTTTAAGTTTTGGTTTATTCTCTCTTTTTTCAAATCGATGATACTGTTTTGTATCGACAGTATTTGCTTTTCGCGTTTCACCTTGTTCCAATCGTAAATTTGCCAATTCAGTTTCAACCCAATCATAAAGTAGGTGTCAAAATTATTGTTTAACATATCGTAGCCCGGTCTTCCGTATCCCGCCTGACCAAATGCGGCAAATTTAGGCATACGTTTTGCCGAGCTTATTTTTTTTAACGTTTCCAGGTGTTTTTGCTGCAACGACAGCAAAACAAAATCGGGACGGTTGTTAACAAAATCGAGATTAAAACTTGACACTTCCGGTTTTTTAAGCGATTCAATACCGGTAATGTTTTCGCCGGTAATTTGGCTAAGCGCTCCCATAATTCCCTTTGCATCTTCTGATGTTTTAATGATACTTTGTTCCAGCAGGTTTTTCTCCACTTTCAAGGCATTCAAATCGGCAACAAGCATAATTCCGTTATCAACGGCTTTTTGTCCGTCCGAAATTTGTTCTTCAATATTCTTTTTTGTAATTTTCAATACCGATATATTATCGCGTAACAACAATGCGCTGAAAAACAACTTTATTACCTGTTCTTTTATATTGTACAGCGCCATATCCGTTTCACCGTTCGACAATTGCAGGTTGCTCTTTTCCACTCTTTTCATTGCCGAGGCATATCCTCCGTCCCAAATCATTTGACTGAGGTTGACATTAAGTTTATACCAATCTTTACTTAACGGTTCAACGGAAAACTGGGGTAAAGGAGGTAAAGGGACTTTTGTAACGTCGGACTGGTACGAAACCTGTCCGTTAAGGTTGAAGAGAGGAAAATAATTTGTGTTGATATTTTTTGTTTTTAAACCGGATATTTCTCCGTTCAGTTCCGGAATATTACTTTCGGGTGCATTTTCCAGGGCTTTTTTCAAACAATAATCCAGGGTTATCTTTCCTGTTTGTCCGAAAATTAACGGAGGAATAATCATCATTAATATCAAAAACCATTTTCTCATCTGTAAAAAATTCATAATCAAATTTGTGGAAAGGAGATGTTTCGGACAAACATCTCGCTTTACTTACCGTTCAACAATTTACAAACCTATCAAAAGTATATTTTTTTTCAATAGGACGGGAGGAATGTTTGAAAAATATTAATTTAGCCTCTGAAATGGCTACCGGAGAAGAAAAATATTACAAAAAACGTTTGGGGACATCATATATTACCACAATTATCAGTATTACTTTGGTACTGTTCACATTGGGTTTTTTCGCGCTTTTAATGGTTCATGCAAAAACCTTATCCGAATACGTAAAAGAGAATATAGGTTTTGAAATAATAATAAAGCCGGGGGTAAAAGAAGCCGATATTTTACATCTGCAAAAACGGTTGGACACAGAACCATATATAAAATCGACGGAATACATTACCCGCGAAGAGGCTGTTAAACGCCTTTCGGAATCGCTTGGAGATGATTTTGTACAATTTATCGGCGAAGACGACAATCCGCTGCTGCCATCAATAGATGTACGACTGAAAGCGAGTTGGGCAAACAACGACAGCATCGCCCAAATAGAACAACAACTGTTGAAAAACAAAACTGTAAAAGAGATTTATTATCAAAAATCGCTTGTACATATCATTAATAAAAACCTGAACAAACTCGGCATCGTCACTCTTGTTATAAGCATTCTGCTTCTCAGCATTGCCATCGCGTTAATTAACAACACCATCAGGTTATCCATCTATTCGAAAAGATTTATCATTAAGGGTATGCAATTGGTTGGCGCTACCGAAACTTTCATAATGCGGCCTTTTATAGTAAGGAGTATATATCATGGAATAATAAGCGGAATATTATCGTTGTTAATGTTAACGGGATTGATTTTTATAGCCCGCAGAAATATTCCGGAACTCATATTGATAGAAGACCCTTTCAGGCTTGCTTCGGTTTATGCTGTAATTTTACTTACCGGAATTGTTATTTCGGGGCTGTCAACTTGGTTTGCGGTAAAGAAATATCTGAGACTCGGCTCCGACAAGATATATCTTTTATGATTTTTTTTAACTTTCGGAATTAAAAACTGTTTACTTTTGGCAAAAAATAATATCATGTCGAATCAGAAGCAACAAACAAAAACCAAAACTCCGGTACAATTTGCGTTTGACAAAGAAAAATACCTCTGGTTGATTATCGGTTTAATTGTAAGTTTACTGGGTTTTGTAATAATGATAGGCGGCAAATCGGATGACCCGCATGTATTCAACGAAAGCATTTTTAATTTTCAACGGATAACACTGGCGCCTATACTCGTACTTGCCGGATATGGCGTTGTACTTTATGCCATACTGAAAAAACCCAAAAAGGAGTAGTTAAAACAAATCGACTTTAGGTATGACGCTTTTTTACAATTTATCTGCATATCCTGATATTTTTCACAACCTTTTTTCCGTATCAGCCGCAGAAAGCATGTCGTGGTTAGAAGCATTCATTATTGCCGTAGTGGAAGGACTTACCGAATTTTTACCCGTATCATCAACGGGACATATGATTTTGACCGAAGGTATCCTTGGCATGAAAAGCAATGATTTTATTCAAGCCTTTATTATCAATATCCAATTCGGGGCAATTTTGTCGGTTGTGGTTTTGTATTGGAAACGATTTTTTCAAACCTTGAAGTTCTATTACAAACTGTTCGTTGCCTTTTTGCCCGCAGCTTTTTTCGGATTGCTTCTGAGCGATTATATCGACCGGCTTCTCGAGAGCGTTTATGTGGTTGCCGTTATGCTTGTATTGGGCGGTATTGTCCTTGTTTTTGTGGACAAATGGTTCAAAAATCCCTCCGAAAATCAGGAGATAACATATAAAAAGGCATTTATAATCGGTTTTTACCAGGTTATCGCAATGATACCCGGCGTATCAAGGTCGGCAGCAACAATTATCGGGGGAATGACTCAAAAGTTAACAAAAAAGAATGCAGCCGAATTCTCCTTTTTCCTTGCAGTGCCTACCATGTTTGCCGCTTCGGCATATAAACTGCTTAAAAATTATACCGCCTTCAACAGCGACAATATCGATATTCTGATTTTCGGTAATATAGTGGCTTTTATAGTTGCTTTTTTTGCCATAAAATCATTTATCAGCTATCTTACCAATCACGGCTTTAAAATTTTCGGATATTACCGCATTATTGTAGGGTTGGTAATTATTATTCTGTATGCCTTTGGTGTTGACCTAACTATTTCGTAATGGCTTTTAATTTTGTTGAAGGAGAGGTTTTGCTAATCGACAAACCAGAGGGGTGGACATCGTTTGATGTTGTGAATTTCTTGCGTTCCTTTTTACGCAAAATATACAATTTAAAAAAGTTGAAAGTGGGGCATGCCGGAACATTAGACCCCCTCGCTACCGGATTGCTTATTGTATGTACAGGCAAAAAGACAAAAGAGATAGAAAAATTTCAAGGAATGCCAAAAGTTTACGTAGGCACAATGACAATAGGCGCCACAACACCCTCTTACGATTTGGAAACCGAAATCGACAAGACCTACGGTACCGAGGGAATAGACAAGGAACTTTTGCAAAATGTAAAAAATAAATTTACCGGTGAAATAGAACAACTGCCCCCAGCATATTCAGCGGTAAAAATAAAGGGCGAAAGAGCATATCAACTTGCACGGAAACAGGAAAATCCAAAT
>Ga0256914_1002519_pt1 | contig 15177 bp, 15 predicted proteins | sample HulkmetaG_FD_191571 | JGI IMG/M metagenome (GOLD analysis project Ga0256914, IMG submission 191571) | Hydrothermal chimney microbial communities from Main Endeavour vent field at the Juan de Fuca Ridge, Pacific Ocean - Hulk | ecosystem: Environmental > Aquatic > Marine > Hydrothermal vents ... | reverse complement strand
CTCCTCTTCAAGCCTTCTGGCAACATCCCTATCAACATCTATTAAAACTGCATCCATCCCCTCTTGCCTCAAAACACTAAAAACAAACTCCCCCGACCTTAAGGAGACCTCCCTCTCAGGGGATATACCCCCATAAAGCACACCAACCCTCACACCACACCACCCCCCAAACTTATCTAATTATACACTATCCTTAAGGCGTAAGGTAGAGTAGAAATCTATCCTACATTAAACCTAAAATCTATGATATAATCAAAACAACGGGAGCGTGATATTAGCATGTCTGTCAAAAAAGGCGTTGTACTTTTTCTGATCATTACCGTATCAGTCGCACTATTTATAATCGTAAAAACTATAGATAAAGAGACATGGCACATGATAGCCCACCTCCATCCACGGGTCATAGTCATGACACTTCTATGGGTGCTTTTAACATGGACAATGGATTTCCTCACATTAAAAGTGCTTGCAAAATCCACAGACGGCAACTTTACAGTAAAAGAAGGCATAGACATAGTCTTAATAAACTATTTCGGAGCTGCTATAACCCCCCTACAAAGTGGAGGGGGACCGTTCCAAGTATACCTGCTCTACCGTGCAGGCATACCCATAGGCAAAGGCATAGCAATAACCCTCATGAGAACAATCTTACTCCTGATAATACTCAGCATAGGAGGACCAATAATATTACACTACTATCCAGACCTTCTTCCAGGTATATGGGGTAAAATCGCTTACTACTATGTAATATCTTTCGTGGTAGGTGTGTGGGTTATTATCTTTTTCAGCATATACAAACCAAGAACCATAAAGAAAATGGCCTTCTGGCTCGCCAGAAGGCTCAAAAAGAGAAGAATCATAAAGAAGAAGTACTATCATGGGATATTAAGATTCATAAGCAGAGAATTAGACAACTATCACAATAACTTAAAACTCCTATTCAGCGAGAAGAGAAAACTGCTCTTCTTAGCCATACTGTTCTCAATGATAAGACTATTCTCCTACTTCATGGTACTACCAACTTTAATATACGGTTTAGGCCTCCATGTAAGCCTCATAAAGATTCTATCACTACAGGTAGTGTTTTTCTTTATTCTCTTCTTTGTTCCATCTCCCGGTGGTAGCGGAGTAGCAGAAGGTGGTGGAGCTATACTGTTGAGCACCCTTGTGCCATCGAGCATAGCAGGAATACTCTCCGTTGGATGGAGGTTTTTTAACGAGTACATAGGCATAATATTAGGAGGTATAGTTGCACTAAACATTCTCAGAAAGGTAAGCACTGAAGAAATCCTAAACATAACAAAACAAACAAAGTGACAAAAATGGAAGTAGACTATGTCAAGTTTGAATTAGGTTACATAGAAATATGCACACATGGTGAAATGGTAAAATACATCAAATACACAAAAGAGCATAGATTCCAAAATACTACTCCTACCACATATCTTAGCATGCTGAAAAAAGACCTAAATGCATATCTACACGGCGAACCCGTAAACTTTAACAACTACAAACTCGACTTAAGCAAAGCAACACACTTCGAAAACATGGTATACACGGCAACATCTTCTATCCCATACGGTAAAACGAAAAGCTACAAACAGATAGCAGCTTCTATTGGGAAACCTAAAGCCTTTCGTGCCGCAGGGAATGCACTACACAAAAACCCATTCCTCATAGTAATCCCATGCCACCGAGTATGGAGAAACAATGGAGAAATGGGAGGCTTTGGTGCTGGAGTGGAGCTCAAACGCTACCTCTGTGAATTGGAAGGGATAACAGTTTAACCACCTAAGTGTACCTCACCCTTGTATATAACCCCTCTTTTGCCATCTATGGTAACTTTCATGCCATCTTTCATCATCTTTGTCGCATCCGATACCCCAACGACAACAGGCTTTCTACAGCTCAGCACAGCAGACGCTATATCTATATCAACCTTGCTTTCCTCCACAATAACGGCTTTTACATATCTTATGAGTGGTAGAAAGTGGCTGTTCAACTCCTTAATTACCAGTACGCTATCCTCACCAACCTTTGCATCTGGTTTATCAACTACAACTACCTTTCCTGAAGCAACCCCTCCTACGACTGGCTTACCCCTTGTAATTATTCTTCCAGCACTGTGGACCTTTATGAGATTTGTCGTCCCGGGTGTTCCTATAGGCACACCTGCCGTTATCACAATCAAATCTCCTTCGTTTATCCAACCTTTCTCCAACAAGGCCTCCACTCCCACAGATATAGCATCATCTGTAGAGTACACAGCCGGAACCACAAATGGGTATACGCCCCACACAAGGGCAAGCTCATGCTCCGTCTTTGGAGACGGAGTAGCAGCAAAAATAGGGGAAACGGGCCTATATTTTGCCACCATTCTCGCGGTAGCCCCAGAACTCGTAGATGTAAGAATAGCAGCAGCAGAAAGGTCATCCGCAATCGTACAGGTGGCATGACTAACGGCATCAGGTATAGAACTAAAGGCTAATCCAGAAACCCTCGGTGTCTTGTAGCTCTTAAGCATTTCACTCTCAGCCTTCTCTATAATACGCGCCATCATCTTAACGGATTCAATCGGATACTTACCAGCAGCTGTTTCACCCGAAAGCATAAGTGCATCACTGCCATCAAAGACTGCATTGGCTACATCGCTCGCTTCAGCACGCGTAGGTCTCGGGTTAAGCATCATACTTTCGAGCATCTGTGTAGCTGTTATAACAGGTTTCCCCTTATCATTGCACTGCTTTATGATACTCTTCTGTATAACAGGCACATCTTCAGTAGGAAGCTCTACACCAAGGTCTCCCCTTGCAACCATAATTCCGTCAGAGATTTCAAGTATGTGAGCAAAGTTGTCCACGGCCTGTTTTGTCTCTATCTTAGCAATAATCTTCGTACCAGCAGCACCAAGCTTGGACAATACATCTCTTATCTCCATAATATCTGATGGTTTTCTAACGAAAGAAACTGCAACATAGTCTATATTGTTTTCCACACCCCATCTAAGGTCAGATACATCTCTATCCGTTAAAACAGGCAAAGATATATCCGCACCCGGGATATTTATTCCCTTTTGTTCACCAAGCTCTCCCCCATCTATAACCGTACATACAATCTCATTGCCCTTTATCTCCTTAACCTCAAGCCTGATCTTCCCATCATCGACAAGGATAGACTGTCCCACTTCAACTTCCGCTGGAAGTTTTTCATAATCCACATAAACTACTCTTTCATCTCCTTCTACTTGCTCAGTCGTCAGAACAAACTCGTCACCCACCTGCAAATCTACAGGTTTGTGTTCCTTAAGGAAGCCCGTTCTTATCTCAGGTCCCTTAGTGTCGAGTAGCACACCTATAGGCACCGAAAGCTCCTCTTCAGCTCTTCTCACCATCTCCAACCGCTTTTTGTGTTCTTCATGGGTACCATGAGAAAAGTTAAATCTCGCAACATTCATCCCCGCAGAGACTATAGACTTAACAGTTTCGTAATCATCCGTCGCTGGTCCAAGCGTGCATACGATCTTTGCTCTTCTCATATGCTCAACACCCCTGCAAGTGTGTAAAGTTCCTTATCTATTGTATGCTTATGCTTCCAGGAATACTCCAATGTGTGAGACACAACCCTTTCATTCTCCCAACCCACCATTTTGCCCACCTCTCCATTAAGCAGGAGGTCAACAGCACCAGCACCTAATCTACTTGCAAGCATTCTATCAAATGCAGTAGGACTACCTCCCCTCTGAATATGCCCAAGCACTACAACCCTCATCTCAAAGCCCCCAGCATCCCATATTTGATCCTTGATTTCGGATGCGGAAGCAACACCCTCCGCAACAACTATAAGGCTATGTGTTTTACCCCTATTCCTACCCCTTCTCAACCTAACAAGTATCTCTTCTATATCGTACCCTATTTCTGGTATCAATATTGACTCTGCCCCACAGGCAAGTCCGGCAGTCAAGGCTATCCAACCAGATTCTCTCCCCATAACCTCCACGATAAACATCCTTTCGTGTGAAGATGCAGTGTCTCTAAGCTTATCCAACGCCTCTATAACAGTATTGACTGCTGTGTCAAAACCTATCGTAAAGTGGGTACCACCTATGTCATTATCAATAGTAGCAGGAACACCAACAACCGGAACTCCTCTCTCAAAAAGGGCAAGCGCGCCCCTAAAAGAACCATCTCCACCAATAACTACCAAACCATCTATCTTTTCCTCTCGTAAGTTATTTATGGCAAGTTGCAACCCTTCCTCCGTCTTAAACCTCTCGGAGCGCGCCGTCTCAAGGATCGTCCCGCCTCTCTGCAATATACCACCAACAGCCCCAAGATCCAGTGGAATAAAGTCTTTCTCCAACAATCCAGCATATCCTCTCTTTATCCCATACACATCGATCTTATTGTAGATAGCGGTCCTCACCGTAGCCCTTATAGCCGCATTCATACCAGGAGAATCTCCCCCACTCGTAAGAACGGCTATCCTCCTCAACATACCAAACTACTCCTTTTCACTCTCAGACATAATTTCTCCCAATTTTGTAAGCACCTGTGCCTTGCCCCTTATCTTCATTGCAGAGGTATTCTCAGTAAACTGCACCAACATTACCTCTCCTTTATCCAACTTCTCCGTATGATGAAACTTCGTCTCCTCACCCCTCGTCAACCCTATAACCGATACCCCATTTTCCAATGCTTTAACAACAATATAATCTGCCAATACCTCTGTCTTATCTCTCTCCATCTCTTTCCCTCCCAAGTTTCACATTTTCCAAATAAATGGAGCCATCTGCCCCAATCTCCTCTATTGCCCTGATGAGCTCTTCATCTACACTAAACTCACTTCCTACATCGATCAGTGCCTCTCCTCGAACACTAACAATTTTTAACAAAACCTTATCTCTTCCTACACGAGAATGAACAATGTGGTAAAGTTCATCTAACTTACCCTCGTCAACAACATCACCATTGATCACAACCCTGAGTACCTTTGGAAGCCTTTCGCTCACCTCCTCAAACCCGTATATGTTCCTTGCCAATATTCTACCACTTCCATTGCTCTTGTCAAATCTCCCATCTATGACCACAATCCTTCCAACATCCAACAACTCTTTATACTTCTTATATGTGGAGGGGAAAACCACTACCTCCACTGAGCCTCTCATATCCTCCAGCTTAAATACAGCCATCTTCTCCATCTTTCTTGTGTTTCTCTCCTCAAGCATCTGAACTATTCCACCTACGACCACCACTTTATCCTTAACACAGTAGGGCAAGTAGTCTATACCCATGTAGGTAAACTTTGCAATTTCTGACGCCTTTCCCTCAAGAGGATGTCCCGAAACATAAATACCAACAATCTCTTTTTCCATAGCAAGCATCTCTTCAGTTGTAAGCTCCTTATATTCACCCACATCTATATCCTGTGTCAATCCGTTCTCCTGTCCAAATATACCTTTGTACACAACCTTTTTTCCCTTGCCCTTTTGCCCAACCTTCATAAGCTTGGGCAACGCAGCAAGTGCATAACCGCGGGAAGGCACGATGCTATCAAAAGCACCTGCCTTTATAAGGCTTTCTAAAACCCTCTGGTTGACCTTTCTCAAGCTGACTCTCGTGCAAAAGTCATACAACGAGGAGAACTTCCCTCCCCTTTCTCTTGCCCTCACAATGGCCTCTATCGCCGATATCCCAACATTCTTCAATGCGGCAAGACTAAACCTTATCTCTCTATCACCAGTCACCTTGAAGTAAGCACCACTTTCGTTTATGTCGGGTGGTAATACCCTTATACCCATCTCCTTGGCTTCATTAATGTAATAGGCTATATCTTCAACCTTCCCACCTATTTTACTCGACATAAGAGCTGCCATGAACTCCGCTGGATAGTGCGTCCTCAGATAAGCCGTCCAATACGAGAGCATGGCGTATGCGGCACTGTGAGACTTATTAAATCCATATCCAGAAAAGTAGTGGATAAGCTGAAATATCTCCCGTGCCTTCTTCTCAGAAATACCACTGTGTTCAACAGCTCCCTTAACAAACGCTTCTTCCTGCTCATTCATCATTTCTACTTTCTTCTTTCCCATTGCCCTCCTAAGGATATCTGCCTGTCCCAAGGAAAATCCCGCAAGCACATTTGCTATTTGCATGACCTGTTCCTGATAGAGTATTACTCCATAGGTGCTCTTGAGTATGGGTTCAAGCGTGGGATGTGGGTAAGCAACTTTCTGTTTCCCATGCTTCCTGTTAACATATTCGTCCACCATTCCACTACCCAGTGGACCTGGCCGGTAGAGGGCAAGTGCTGCAATTAGGTCGTCAAACCTTTCTGGCTTAAGTTTTATCAACATCTGCCTCATACCAGAACTCTCCAACTGAAATACACCAGTCGTGTCTCCCCTTTGTATGGTTTTATAGGTTGACTCATCATCTATAGGGACATCGTATATATTGATCTCCTCTTTCCGATACTCCTTTATATTGTTAAGGGTGTTGTCTATAACACTCAGCGTCCTAAGGCCCAAAAAGTCTATCTTCAACATACCTATATCCTCAAGTGGTCCCATAGAATACTGAGTTATTACCTCACCCTCAGGACCCTTCTGTAAAGGCACATAGTTCACCAAGGGTTCCGGCGATATTACAACACCTGCAGCATGCTGAGAAGAGTGTCTCGCTAAACCCTCAAGCCTCGACGCAATGGAGAATAACTTACTTATCCTTTCATCCTCTTCCACAACTTTCTTTAGATCTGAATTTAACTCAAGTGCCTTCTTTATGGTAATATCAGGGGTTCTTGGTATCATTTTCGCAACCCTATCTACTTCTCCATAGGAAAGTCCCATAACCCTACCAACATCTCTCACAACAGCCCGGGCTGCCATGGTACCAAAGGTAATAATCTGTGCCACTTTGTCTGCCCCATACTTCTCATACACATACCTTATGAGTTCTGACCGTTTCATGTCGGATATGTCCACATCTATATCAGGCATAGATATCCTCTCCGGATTCAAAAACCTTTCAAAGAGGAGGCCATAATCCAAGGGGTTTAACTCTGTTATCCCAAGCACATAAGAGACAATGCTACCTGCAGCCGAACCTCTACCGGGGCCAACCGATATACCGTGTGATTTCGCATATCCAATAAAGTCAGACACAACAAGAAAGTAACCCGGATAACCCATGCTATTTATAACATCAAGCTCATACTCCAACCGCTTCACCACATCCTCAGGAGGGGTATCACCAAACCTCTTCTTTAACCCTTCCTTGCACCTCTCCTCCAAGTAACTGCTTAGGGTATATCCATCAGGTACCTCAAAGTTAGGTAGATGAAATTTGCCAAACTCTATTTCTACATTGCACCTATCCGCTATAGCAAGCGTATTTTCCAATGCCTCCGGAATATCAGAAAATAGCTCTATCATTTCTCCTGTGGTTCTGAAATAAAACTCATCTGAAGGGAATTTTAACCTTTTAGAACTATCTATCAACGAATTCGTCTGTATACACAGCAAGGCATCATGTGCAGTTGCATCTTCCCTGTTAAGATAGTGAACATCGTTGGTAGCCACAACGGGTATCCCAAGCCCCTTAGAAAGGTCAACAATAACTTCGTTAACTGCCTGCTGATCCGGAACTCCATTACGCTGTATCTCAAGAAAGAAGTTATCTTTACCAAATATATCCACATACTCAAGCACTGCCCTCTTGGCAGCATCCATGTCTCCTCCCTGAATTAAAGACGGGATTTCACCCGACATACATGCAGAGAGGGCTATCAATCCCTTACTGTGCTCACGCAGAAGTTCTTTGTCAACACGGGGTTTATAATAAAAACCATCTATGTGCGAAAGCGTGACAAGTTTCATAAGATTCCTATATCCCTCTATGTTTTCTGCAAGTAGTATGAGGTGATAGAGTGTATCCTGCTTTCTTTCAGTGTGCCTTCCTGATGTCACATACACCTCGCATCCTATTATGGGTTTTACTCCCCTCTTTTTACACGCCTTATAAAACTCTATTACACCATACATAACTCCATGATCCGTAATGGCAACTGCTCCCATACCATCTGCAGCAGCTTTATCAACAACTTCATCTATCTTACATGCGCCATCAAGTAAGCTGTATTCAGTGTGTAAGTGAAGATGAACAAAACCCCTACTCATCCTCTTCCCCTTCCTGCAAGTTTCTAAAGGCTAATAGCTCTCCCCCAAAAATAGATATAACTTCTCTTATTACATTACCCGTCTTCATCTCCTGCTCGTAAGGTTCCTCACTTCCCTCTATGCTAACATTTAGGCTAATCTCAGAGGAAAAAAGCTCACTTAACACCGTTTCAACTTCAAGCCTATTCTCACTTTCAGCAAGAGATTCATAGGCAAACCTGTACCTCTCCTCAAAGACAACATCAAGCACACCGTTAGAAAGCTCAGCACTCTTCGCAACACCTAAAAAGGCATACAGTGCCACATTCCTCTCCAGAAGGGCATTCATTAGCTTCTTTAACTCCAACTGCTCAGTTTCGCCAGTTTTTTCCTCTTTCTCGACAGACCTAATCACAACTTCCCCAGGACCGTATTCCGAAACAGCCAGCAGCTTTACCAAGGACGCCCATACCACTCCTAACACCACAGAAGGGTCATCTCCTCTATACAACCTATCGTAGTTCTCATCAAGCAAACCAACAGCACTCCAGAGTGCCCCCTCTTCCCAGGCAGACTTAAATTCCCTCATCATTTTCGACTCTTCTTCCATCACACTCAATAGCCCATCAGCCTCAACTACATGACGAGAAATCAACAGATACCAAAAGGCAAATCTTAATCCCTTAATAAAGGAATAAGGAGAACCTCCTTTTCTAAGAAAACCATCTATAAACTTCAATCCAAAAGCCCAATCCCCTGCCCTTAAGTGTTCCAACAGTGGTAAAACAGAGCTTACAGAGAGGGTACTCACCAGCCTATCCACATCCTCTGGTTTAATATCACCGTCCGAATAAGTGGCAAGCTGTTCAAGGATGACAAGGGCATCCCTCATCGAACCGTCTGCATCTCGTGCTATCCTCATCAAATCCGAGTCTGATATGCTTATATTCTCCTCTTCTGCTACAAATCTAAGTCGTGGAAACATTTCCACAGGATATATCTTAGAAAAGTTGAACACCATCGCCCTCGATCTAATAGTTGAAGGTACCTTAAACAGATCCGTAGTTGCCATGATAAAAACAACAGCAGGAGGAGGCTCCTCCAGTGTTTTCAGGAGGGCACTAAACGCCTCCTGTGTAAGCATATGGACCTCGTCTATAATGTAAACTTTGTATCTGGACTGTGCGGGCTTGAGATTTATGCTGTCCTTCAATGCCCTTATCTCATCTATGCCCCTATTTGACGCACCATCTATCTCTACTACATCCAGAGATGTTCCACTGGTAATAGCAATACAATTCTTACACTTATTGCAGGGAGATGGCGTAGGACCCTTTTCACAGTTTAGCGCCTTCGCAAATATCCTTGCCAGCGAGGTCTTTCCTATCCCTCTTGGGCCAGAGAAAATATATGCATGAGATACCTTTCCCCGAGCTATCGAATTCCGAAGTATAGATACCCATACCCTTTGCCCTACAACTTCATCAAATGTCTGTGGTCTGTACTTCCGGTACAAAGATATGTATTCCATTCGCACCTCAATATATGGGAACTCTCAGTCTCACCCTGTTTATAGCCATGAGTATTTTCTTCCTCACACCCCTCAGCAAAGAATACGGATTTTCCTTACCTAACTTGGTATCCGCATTACTTACCTTCAAGGCAACATGACTCCGTATTTTGAGAAGGGCTTCACCTCTTTCCGACGAAACCACAATCTCGTAAGGTTCTACATCCACCCTAAGTGCCCCATCTAACTCCTCTTTCCAACACTTAAGCCTCTCCTCAGCAGTAGCCTTAGAATTAAACGGTAAACTGAAAAGTACCTTGTTATCAAGCAATAGGTCTGCATAAAAACGGCCACTCTCTTTAACTACACTCCCACTTACAACAAGAACCCTGGCTGTCTTTCTCCTGTTTATGGGTATACCTAAGGCTTTTATCTTCTCCTTTATATACTTTATTCTATCAGTAAAAGAGGGATGCGTCTGTAAAATACCCAAGTCAGGGTGATCGTGCTTCATATATTGTGCACGAAACCTCTCCATCACGGTGAGTAAACCCACTGGATCGTATCCCGCACTCACCATAATGTCTATAGCCTTCAGGTCTGCCTGTTTCTCAAACTCTCTACTGTAGTGGGTGAGGAAGGATATCTTCAACAGATTGCTAAAGAAGGCAACAGAAGGTTTCTTGACCACGACCGCAATGAGAAGGGCATAAAGGCTAAGTCTCTCATTGTTAGCAGCTTGCTTTATAGGATGCCTTAACAGACAGTGAGACATCTCGTGTGCAAGGACAGCCGCAAGCTCGTCTTGAGATCTAACCCACTCAAGGAGTTTTGTCGTCACAAAAACATAGCCCCCAAGGATAGCAAAAGCATTCACATCTTTATCCTTGATTACAATAAAGTGAAAGCTATACGGCAATTTCCTAATAGCCTTTTGCAACCTATTACCCACAAGGGTAACCTGGGCAACAACTTCTGGGTCAGTAACAACCTGATAGTGCTTTTCGATCCTCGCAGCAAGCTGTCTGCCCGCTTTTACCTCGTCTTCGACCGACATGGCAAAAAGCGGCGTTACGCAAAGGAACAAATAGACAGAAAAACAAACTAAGGCTAATAGAAGATTACCTCTTCTTGTCAAAGAAGCGAGGTTCAAGTCCCTTAGGTATCTTATAGTAGCTTTCAATTATCTTTCTCCCAGCACTTAGATTTTCAAGCTCACCCTTTACAGAGCTCAAGTTCGTCTTCAACATATCAATAGCTTCGTCTTCCTTTTCTATAATAGACCTTATACGCTCCTTCATCTCCGTAAACCTACTAACAAATGACTCTTTCTCGGAATCGAGGTCAATACTATCTAATACTTCCTTAAGGTCCGTAAACCCTAAAGAGGAAAGCATAGCATCTATACTCCCGTTAACAGAAGCATACTTTTGCAATAGTACACTCTTCCTCTCAAGTAGTTTCAAAACCCCATCTATATTACCTTGCTCCACCAACGCCTTCTGCTCCGCTTCTATACCTTCAAGTTTCCGTAAACACTCTATCTGTATATCCAGATACTCAAGTATCCCAGATAAACTATCCTGCAAGGTTTATACCTTCACCCCCGCTCGTGGACATCCGCTCCTTCTGAAGTTTCTCCATCGCTTCATCCCAAGCAGATTTTAATGTCTCAAACATACCCTTTACCTCGAGTATTATCTCCTTATCCTTAGATACATTAGCCTCTATAGTTCTGTAATTCATATATTCGTATAAAACCATCAAGTTCTTTGCTATCTCTCCACCTGCTTTCATATCCAAAGAGCTCATCAACTCAAACAAAATGTCTTCAACCCTCATCAGGGACTTGTGAGCAAGTTCTATATCCTTCCTATCTATAGCATCCATAGCTCTTTCCAAAAAGAGAATGGCACCCTCATACAACATGGAAACAAGCTTCTCTTTTGAAGCCGTTTGCACTTGCAACTCCTTATATCTGTCATACGGTGTACCCATCCACTCACCTCTTTAACCTTGACAAAAGGTTTTCTACCAGATTATCAAGCAGGTTTGCAACCCGTTCGTAAACTTCCTTTTGTCCACCAAAAGGATCCTCCACATCTACAATTTCACCAGTGGCATATTCACCAATATTGTATATTTTAGTCCTTTCCCTCGGGAATACCCTCCTTAGGAACTCCGCTTCTTCCCCTGTCATCGTCAAAACGAGATCGCTCCCCTGAATCCTTTCCAAAGTGAGAATAGAACTCCTATGCCCCGAGATATCAAGTCCAAACAGTTCCTTCATCACAATAACGGCATTTTCTGAAGGCCTTGACGAATCATTGGCCCATATTCCTGCAGATGAAACTTCTACATTTTCAACACCCACTTCCTGAAGCCTTTTTCTCATCAGCGCTTCTGCCATCGGGCTCCTGCATGTATTGCCTTCGCACACAAACACAATCTTCATCATAAAACCTCTTCATAAAGGAATTCTCTATCACCAATATTCACCACATCACCCGCTTTCGCACCCAACCTCTGCAATCTCTTCTTCAAACCCATTCTCCTCAATCTCCTAAGAAGATAGCTAACCGCCTCCTCGTTTTCAAAATCCGTCATACGACACATCTGCAAGACCTTTCTACCCGAAACCACAAAACCTCTGTCACCTTTCTCTACTATCATATCAGGTTCAAACCTGACAGTCAATCTCTCTGCTCCCTCTTCCTCTACTGCAGTTGACTCCTTTATTCTATCTACCACTTCAAACAAAAACTCCTGCAGCTCCCTCACACCTTCACCCGTAATAGCTGAAATCATAAAACTTACAGGGGCTAACTCCTTCAACAAATGCAACACATTCCTTCTCCCGTCTGGACCAATTAAGTCTATCTTATTACCAACCACTACATACTCTTTTTTCTCAACTCCCTTACCGTAACTCACAAGCTCCTTTTTAAGACTATTAAAATCCTTTCTTATCTGCTCAACATCTGAGGAAGAAACATCAAGCAAAAGCAAAAGATATCTTGTCCTCTCTATGTGCCGAAGAAACTCTATACCCAACCCTTTTCCCTCTGCTGCACCTTCTATAAGACCTGGGATATCAGCAAGGACTACCGATCTCTCGATATCCTGCATCACACCTATGTTAGGATAAAGCGTAGTAAACGGATAAGAAGCTATCTTAGGAGTCGCATTCGACAGCTTGGACAACAGAGTTGACTTCCCCGCATTAGGCAAACCTACAATACCCACATCTGCCACTATCTTGAGCTCCAGCTCAAGATACCTCTCCTCTCCTAAATCGCCTTTCTCTGCCCACTTAGGCGCCTGATTTGTAGAGGTTCTAAAAGAAGCATTTCCCCTTCCTCCCTTTCCACCCCTGGCAACAACTACTTGCTGACCATCTCGCAGCAAATCTGCTATCACTTCACCCGTAATAGCATCCCTTACCACCGTCCCAACGGGAACCTCTATAAAGGCATCTTCACCTTTCCTGCCATGTGCCTTTTTTCCACTACCACTCTTACCGTCCTCCGCTTTTACATAAGGCCGATACTTCAAGTCCAAAAGAGTGAGGAGGTTTGTTCTCGCAACTACTACTACACTGCCACCATCTCCACCGTTACCTCCGTCAGGTCCCCCTCTCGGTACATACTTTTCCTTCCTAAAGCTTACAGCACCATCTCCTCCCTTTCCCGCTTTAACACGCACCTTTACCTTATCAACAAACAACCTTTACACACCTCAATAGACACTAACCCTCTTCTTTCCCTTACCAAATCTTTCAAATTTCACCTTCCCATCCTTCAAGGCAAAAAGTGTATCATCTTTCCCTCGTCCCACATTGACACCGGGGTAAATCTTCGTTCCTCTCTGTCTTACAATGATATTTCCTGCCTTCACTACCTGTCCATCAAATATCTTCACACCAAGTCTCTTAGCATGGCTATCTCTACCATTTACCGAACTGCCACCGCTCTTCTTATGTGCCATTATTCCACCTCCTCCACAACCCTGAGAAAGTTCGGATACCTCTGCGCTATCCCCTCTATTCCATATCCAATAACCCTCTGTAGCAGTCTTAGTTTCTCCCTATCTTTCTCCCCTACACGACCGTAAAAGAATCTTAGATTGGCATAACCGTTTCTCAACGAATACGAATATGCTTCCCGAGGAAGCTCTTTCTCCAACGAAAAGATAACCGTTTCAAGCAGTGCCGAAACCGCTGCACACACAATATCTCTTCCTTTAAAGCCAAAACCCGCATGCCCCTTCGTCTCTATTTCGTGCAGGTCCTTATCCTTTTTACGAAACACCACCACCAACATTTATACCCTCAACCCTCACTTTGTAGTAAATTTGTCTGTGACCCTTCTTTCTTCTATACTTCGTTTTAGGCTTATACTTAAAGACAATGATCTTCCTGTCCTTTACCACATCCTCAACCACAGCATTCACTTCCACCCCTTCCACATAGGGCTCTCCTACCCTAATATCCTTACCATCAGAAAACAGCAGGACCCTATTAAACCTCACCTTACCATCTACACTCTCAGGTATGCTATCCACATAAAGTATATCACCAGGACTCACCTTGTAGTTCTTACCCCCATTTTCCACTACCGCATACACTCTCTAATCCCCCCTATAACATTATTCGAACACGAAGATAATTATATTAGGTATCACAGTTCAAGTCAACATTCAATCAGCTAAAATCTGTGCTTCTACTCCAGTTCAACTCCGTTCAGGGTTATACACATTCCAAATCTCAACCAGCAGAGTTACACACAATCCAGTAAGGCCTGTTACCTTTCACCTCAAGCTTCAATCTGCCAGTACCATAGAGATAGCTAAGATAAGCTACAACCGTAGTATTCGCCAAATGGTACTGAGAAATCGTAGTAATCTCCATGCCGCATGCCTCAGCGACACTTACGACCAACTGCTCCGTGCTCAGAGGCCCTCTCCCTAAAACGGAGAAAATAACATCAATAACACCTTCAATAGCATCCATATTAGCGCCTACAAGAGCAGAAACATCTTCAGTAGGTTGCGCATGTGAGGGTACACACATATTATAGTCAATCCCGGTAAGCAACTTCAGTGTATCCAACTGCTTACCAACATCCACCAAAAATGTCACCTTATACTTTTCTATAATCTCCTCAGAAAATACAGCATCTCCACAGAACAGCACACCATCAACCAAAAAACCAACATGATTAACCGAATGCCCTCCCAAAGGTATCACATCTATAGTAATATCCTCCACACTTATCCTCTGTCTCCCTGCAGGTATAACATAGTCTACAGTCACACCTTCAGCCATGAGAAACTTTATCATCAGATCACGAGGAGGTGATGCACCAGAAAACAGCGAAAACGGCTCCAAGTATGGATATTCCACGAAGGCATCCTCTACCTCAGGGACATATACTTTTGCTCCCAGTCTTCTTTTTATGTGGAGATTTCCTCCACAATGGTCTGCATGCGAGTGAGTGTTAAACACAAAGAA
>Ga0256914_1002518_pt1 | contig 15182 bp, 16 predicted proteins | sample HulkmetaG_FD_191571 | JGI IMG/M metagenome (GOLD analysis project Ga0256914, IMG submission 191571) | Hydrothermal chimney microbial communities from Main Endeavour vent field at the Juan de Fuca Ridge, Pacific Ocean - Hulk | ecosystem: Environmental > Aquatic > Marine > Hydrothermal vents ... | reverse complement strand
ACTCCCCTTTCCCACGAAATATGAAAGGAAATGGCGCGCCCAAGGCCGGCAGATCGTCCAGTTCGTCTTCCGGCGCACGGAGCATCCCTATCCTTTCGCGAAAAACGATGACCAGCTCTTTCCCTCGTCCTTCGAAATCGCCACCCGTCTCGAATTCTCCAGTGGGGATATTCTTCAATCCGACGATTTCCTCTGCGTCTTCAAAGACGTTTACAAAGGGCCGTCCGAAGACCTTCTCGATACCGTCCTGACCCTAGGACAATTTCGTTGGAATGTCCTCTTTCTCAAGACGCCATTCCATCTTATCTACGATGACCGGTTGAACCAGCGCTATCTTTCCCACAAGATCAAGGAGCACCTCACATCGCTCCTTTCAGGAAGATAGCGAAGGGAAGGGAGAAGAGTTTTTCCCGAGTCTCCCTCACCCTCGATAGGAAGCGTCTCCAAACGCCAAAATGGGGAAAAGATGATGGGAAGAAAGATCACCCCAACGGCAAAGGCACCGCTTTCCACAAAATTCCCGGCTAGGGCTAGGACCGTCACAATGAAAATCACGAAGTTGACGATGGGAATAAAAAAGTAAAGCAACCTCCCTAGACGTATCCATCCATATCTTTCCTCATCCTTTCCTCTTCGATGAGTCCACATCGGTCACGATTTCTCCCACAAAGTCGTAATCCCCCGCATCGGTTATTCGAACGGGCACCATTGTCCCCACTTCGGCTTTTCCTTCATTGATGAGGACACAGCCATCGATTTCTGGAAACTGGAAAGCCGTTCGCCCCCGCAATAGAAGTTCCGTTTCCTCATGGTAGCCCTCGACAATGACGGGAAATATCCTTCCTATCATCCCTCGATTCCGGCGACGGGAAATGGCCTGTTGCGCCTCCATTAGAAGCCGCACGCGTTCCTGCTTCACCTCTTCCGGAACTTTGCCGTTAAAACCAAAAGCCCGGGTTCCCTCCTCGTCCGAATAGGGGAAAACTCCCAGACTATAAAACTCCTGCTCGCGAATAAAATCCAGCAGAATCTCAAAATCCGCTTCCGTCTCTCCCGGGAACCCGACCAACACCGTGGTGCGCAAGCGAATCTCTGGGATGGTCCGTAACCGATCCAGTACTCGCCGTATCGCGTCAATCCCGGGGCGGTTCATGCGTTTCAACACAGCCGGAGCCGCATGTTGAATTGGAACGTCCACAACGGGACAGACCGTAGGATGCTGTGCCATCGCCGCCACGAAGGAGCGGTCAACCCGACGCACGTCCGGATAAAGGTAAAGCAGCTTTATCCACTCGATTCCTTCAACTCCCGCCAAACGTTCCAGAAGGTGGGCAAGGGTGACATCCTCGCCCAAGTCTCGTCCAAACGCCGCCGTGTCCTGAGCCACGAGGATTATCTCCTTTACACCACGTCTCCCCAACGTTTCTACTTCACGTACGATTTCTTCCACCGGGCGGGAATGGTATCTTCCTCGAATAGCCGGAAGCGTGCAGAAGGCGCATCGCCGATTACATCCATCGGCTATCTTCACATAGGCGGTATAAAACGGTGTCGACAAAGCCCGTTCTATCCGATGGCGGGACGAGGAAGATCCGGGAACATGGGATAGCCACCCATCTCCCCGAAGAATCTCCATTAGGGTCTCGGCCCCTACCTCTTCCATCCTTCGAGAAAGGAAAAAAACGGTTACTTCAGGTAAAAGCTTTTTTAGCTTCTTCCCATAACGAAGGGGAAGGCATCCCGTCACTACCAATCGGGCTTGGGGGGCGATTTCACGCAGGGACAGAATCGTGTCTATCGATTCCGAAACCGCCGGCTCAATAAAAGAGCACGTGTTAACGAACACCACATCGGCCTCCGTAGGATTATCCGTAACACGCCACCCAACCCGTTGCAAAGCCCCGATGAGCCATTCCGAATCGACAAGGTTTTTAGGGCAACCTAGACTGTAAAAACAGAACGTTCCCTCCTCTTTTCTCACCCCATGAGTCCCCCCAATTCCTTTGCCAATTCCGGAAAAGGAGCTGGCATGAAGGAACTGAAAAAAATAAGGAGCATTCCAATCCCAAGTATCATGCGTCCTCGATCCAGGGGGGTCTCATCATCGAGGGGTGAGGGATGTTTCAATCCGAAAAAGAAGAGGAGGACCACCAAGATGACCCAACCTGGATTGAAGAAAAGGGCGTAAAGGGCAAAGAGGAGAATCGCCACCCGATAAACCTTCAGACTTTTGGGGCCGAGAAGGGCATACACAACGTGTCCGCCGTCCAACTGTCCTATGGGAAGGAGGTTGAGAGCCGTCACGAACAATCCGACCCATCCGGCATAGGCCAAGGGATGCAGCACCACGTCGTGCCCTTTTGGAAGGGGTCCCAATGCCAGATATTCCAATCCCTTGAAAAGAAGGCTATCCCCCAGAACCAATCCCTCTCCACGGACGGCAGAGATGGGAACGATTGTCGACATCTTCAAGCCGAAATAGATGGCCGGAAGCGTCAAAACGAGCCCGGCAAGCGGCCCTCCTGCCCCAATATCGAAAAGGGCCCGGCGGCTTGGAATCCATCCTTTCATCTTAATGATCGCCCCGAATGTCCCAAAAGGAGAAAAGGGAAAAGGAATGAAAAACGGCAACGTTGCCTCGACTCCATAAAAGCGGCTCATCACGTAATGTCCCATCTCATGGCAAAGAAGAATCGTCATGAGCGGCACGGCATACCAGATTCCGGCAACGAAATAGGTAGAAAGGAAGGTCAAGATAAAAAGGGCGCCATGGAGGATTAGTTTCTTTCGTGTCATGAAATTTCAAAATCCTCCAGAACACGACACAGCCAGTCGAGGGCCATCTCAGCCGTTTGAGTCTTGATCGAAATCCTATCCCCTGTGAAGTTGAATCGCGAGGCTTTGGAAACCTCCGCCTCTGGAAACGAAAGGGCCATATAGACGGTTCCGACAGGTTTTTCCTTCGAGCCACCCGTAGGCCCCGCGATTCCCGTAATACCAACGCCTATATCGCTTCCCGCCAGTCGGCGGACGCCCTCTGCCATCTGACTTGCCACCTCGGCGCTGACGGCACCGTACGTCTCGATTGCCTCAGCATCTACCCCCAACACCCTCGACTTTGCCTCGTTGCTGTAGCTGACGACTCCCAGCAAAAAGACTTTGGAAACCCCTGGAATGTTGGTCAAACGGTGCGCCATGAGCCCTCCCGAACACGATTCGGCCGTCGCAAGGGTTTTATCCTTCTTCATAAGTAGCCGATAGACCCTTTCCTCAACCATGCCACAACCTCATCACCCCATGAAGCAGGATACAACCGTAGATCCCCGCCAGGACATCATCCATCACGACACCCGTGCCACCCGGAATCCATTCTTCCACCTTTCGGATGGGATAGGGTTTAAGGATGTCCAAAATTCTGAAAAAAACAAATCCCAATACCACTGTCACCCACGTGAAGGGTAACCCCCACAGCGTCACCGCATATCCCATCACCTCGTCGATGACGATATCATTGGGATCCTGCATGCCATAAATCTTCTCCGCCTCGTTGGCAATCCAGCAAGAAGCGAGAATCATTCCCACCAATACTACCGTGGCGCTTTTCAGCCCCCATAAGGCGAGCAAACAGGCAACCGGAATCCCTACCAGGGTTCCGAAGGTGCCTGGGGCCACCGGTGCGTACCCCGTATAGAATCCCGTAGCCAAAAGAATAATCCCTTTTTCTCTTCCCGTTTCTCCCCACAATTTCTCTGAACGAGTCGGTCGAAATTTCATCATCTTTCCCCTCTCACATCCTCTAATCTACCACAGTTTTTCCCTTCCAAAAAGAAAGGGGACCAACCCCTTTTTCAGTCCCTTCTTCCATTTCCGTTTTTTCTTGACAATTTTTCCAATAAAAGTAAAGACATAAAAAAATACAAAGGAGGGGAATTTCCCTTGAAGCCTTTCTTGAGGATCGGACAGATTCAAAATCCGAAAGAGGAATTTAGCGAAACGATTGATTTCTTGAAGCAAAACATAGGAAAAATCGAGGGGTTCACCCTGGGAGGGATTCACCGTTGGTCTCCGGAAGCCTTTAGCTTCGAGTTCCACAACGACCTACTTTCCGACATCTTACTCGAAAAAAGGTGGGAAAACGTCTACGCGCTCCCCCTTCTCAAAGTAGGCGTCTACCTCGGCGATGATACCACCGTCTGCATCAATACCCGCCAACCTGAAACTTTCCTCGAACTTATTGGGGAAGAGATTGACGGTAATCAGCTGGCCAAGGCGGATCAGATTTTTCAGGATTTCAAAGGGAAGGTCATCGATTTTTTCTCGGGGATCTCAAACGACATCGGAGAAATGACACTGATCCATCGATCCGAGGGATTCGACATGGATGACACACGTATGAGTTACCTCAAACGGCTTCGAAAAACGAGAGATATATTCAAAACAAACATCGAAGGAGATCCCCACGCGGCGGTCGAGGCTTACGCCAAGAAGGTCACCACGAGTTTCGACGAACTCGAGGGTTGGAAGATTATCGACGTGAGGGACTACAGTTTCGCAAAAGGTGTCGAAAACCTCATTTTGATCGAGTTTTGCACCCCCCAGTATGCAGGGCAGGCCATGAGGATGAACCGAACGTACAATCTCGCACTTCCATGCCTTGGGTCCGTACGATCCGAAAGTGGAAGGGTTTTCATCAACATGTTCCTCCCCACCTACATGTTTCGTCCTCTTTTTTATAGCGTCGACAAAAAGACACGCGATGAAAACGCCGATTTTCCGAAAACAGTCACGCGAATCATTCGGGAAACAAGTTTGAAGAAGGTATGATAAGGGAATACCGATTCAAAGACCCCTTCATCCTGAAAGCCAAAAGTACTCCCCCACGCGGAACGTCAGCTTGAAAAAGGCGGGCCGTTACGGTATAAATGACCAAAACTTACAAAGTGGAGGAAACTATGGCGCTAAAAATCGCGATTAATGGGTTCGGACGAATCGGAAGGAATGTTTTCCGCGCTTCGTTGAACAAAGATAATTTGGAATTCGTCGCTGTAAACGATTTAACGGACAGCCAAACACTGGCCCATCTTTTGAAATACGATTCCGTCCATGGAAAGATCGAGGCGGATGTCTCCGTCGAAGGAGATTATCTCGTTGTCAATGGCAAAAAGATCCGCGTCCTCTCCGAGCGAGACATGCAAAAACTTCCTTGGAAAGAGCTGGGGGTTGACATCGTTCTGGAAAGCACCGGCCTTTTCACGGATCGCGACAAGGCGGCAGGTCACCTTGCGGCGGGAGCCAAGAAAGTCATCATTTCGGCACCTTCCAAAAACGCCGACGTAACCGTCGTGCTGGGCGTCAATCCGGAAGTGTACGATCCAGCCAAACATCACGTCATCTCAATGGGATCCTGCACCACCAATTGTCTCGCGCCAATCGCAAAGATTCTCGTTGACAAATTCGGGCTCGAGTACGGCCTAATGACTACCACTCACGCCTACACAAACGATCAGCGTATCCTCGATCTGCCCCACAAGGATCTCCGCCGGGCGCGCGCCGCTGGGGTGTCCATGATTCCCACCACGACCGGCGCGGCGAAGGCCCTCTCCCTCGTGATCCCGGAAACGGAAGGGAAATTGGACGGAATGGCCATTCGAGTGCCCACTCCCAACGTATCGGTGGTAGATCTGGTCGCGTGGCTCTCAAAAGAGACCACGGTGGAGGAACTTCTTGATACCTTCAAATCCTACGCAGAAGGCAGCATGAAGGGAATCCTCGGTATCAGTGAAGAACCTCTGGTCTCCATTGATTTCAACGGAAATCCCAACTCCTCAACCATAGACGCGCCGTCTCTGAAGGTCATTGGGGGACGGATGGTCAAAATTCTCTCGTGGTACGACAACGAATGGGGATTCTCCAATCGCATGAGCGAACTCTTCGGCTTCGTGGCGAAAGGAACGGAATGAGCCTCCCCTTCAAAACGATCGACCAACTCCCCATCGCGGGGAAACGCGTCCTGCTACGGGTCGACTTCAACGTCCCCTTGAAAGAGGGAACCGTCGCGGATGACAGTCGTATCCAAATGGCCCTTCCCACCCTCCGGTATGCCTTGGAGCAACGGAGTCGTGTCATCCTGATGTCCCATCTCGGGAGACCCAAAGGGAAGGTCACACCTGAGCTGAGCCTCCGACCAGTGGCCATAAGACTTTCGGAGATTTTAGGTCGCCCCGTCACCCTCGCGCCGGATTGCGTGGGATCAGAGGTGGAAAACACCGTGGCTTCCCTTGGGGAAGGGGAGATTCTCCTTCTGGAAAACCTCCGGTTTCATAAAGGAGAGACCAAGAATGATCCCGCCTTTGCCGAGGCACTGGCTAGTCTGGGGGATGTGTATATCAGTGACGCCTTTGGCGCCGTTCACAGGGCCCACGCTTCCGTCGTAGGTGTCCCTAGATTGATGGACATCAAAGGAGGCGGGTTTCTCCTCAAGAAGGAAGTAGAGGCCCTTACACGCGTCCTGAAAGCCCAGACTGAAAAATTCGTCCTCATCTTGGGAGGCGCCAAGGTCTCCGACAAGTTAGGGATCCTTCTCTCCCTCATGGGAAAGGCTCATACCATCCTCATTGGCGGGGCCATGGCCTACACCTTTCTAAAAGTTCAAGGTATCGAGGTGGGAAGTTCTCTTGTTGAAACAGATTCCTTCCAAGATGCGAAATCCATTCTGAAGAAAGCAGAAACCACCCACACGAGCTTTCTCCTCCCGAGCGATCACGTAATCGCCACCGATATTGGTGAAACGGCCTCTTTTCAGACAACGGAAGGAGCGGCCATCCCCCCCGATTTCAAAGGAGTGGACATCGGCCCGCAAACGATCAAGGCCTTCGAGGAACAATTACGTGACGCCACCATGATCTTTTGGAACGGTCCCATGGGAGTCTTCGAAATCCCGTCTTTCGCGAAAGGGACCTTCGAAGTAGCGAAGGCGGTGGCGGCTTCACCGGGAGAAAGCTACGTGGGTGGTGGGGACTCTATTCGGGCTATTCATGAATCGGGCGTGGCCGATCAGATAACCCATATCTCCAGTGGCGGAGGCGCGTCACTCGAGTTTCTCGAAGGGAAAACCCTTCCGGGAATCGAGGCCCTTGCCACACAATAATTTCAAGGAGATTCAAGCATGAAACGCAAACCCATGATCGCGGGCAACTGGAAAATGCACATGACTACGAGAGAGGCGCGAGATCTCATCACGGGCATCCTCCGACAAACGAAAGAGGTGGAGCCCGAAAAGGTGGACATCTTGATAGCGCCCCCTTTCACGGCGCTCACCACAGCCTCGGAACTCGTCTCTGACACCTCTCTCCTCCTGGCAGGGCAGAACATGCACTGGGAGGAAAAAGGGGCCTTCACGGGCGAGATCTCTCCCGTCATGCTGAAAGAGGTCGGATGTAGCCATGTCATCATCGGGCATTCAGAAAGACGTCAATATTTCGGAGAAACGAACGAAACTGTGAACAAGAAACTCCGTGCCGCCTTCACCCACGACCTTATACCGATCCTTTGCGTGGGAGAATCTCTGGAACAGAGGGAGGCTGGTCAAACCTTCACCATTATCGAAGAGGAGCTCGAAAAAGGCTTGAATGGCTTGACAACGGAACAAGTTCGGTCTATGATCCTTGCTTACGAACCCATCTGGGCCATCGGGACGGGAAAAACCGCTTCCCCGGAACAAGCGGAAGAGGTGCACGCCTTTATCCGAAAGTGGCTCGATTCACGGGTGGGGAAAGGAATGGCGGCGGAAATCCGTATCTTATACGGAGGAAGCGTAAAACCGGAAAATATTGAAGGCCTCATGGCGATGGAAAACATCGACGGAGGGTTGGTTGGAGGGGCTAGTCTGAAAGCCGATTCCTTCGCTCAAATCGTCACGCGGGGTGTGTAAGGAAAACAAATGGTAACAGTCATCTCTGTTCTGCACGTGGTGGTAGCAATTGCCCTGATTCTGATCATCCTTATGCAAACAGGCCGAGGAAGTGACATCGGGGCGGCATTTGGAGCCGGGGCGAGCCAGACGGTCTTCGGCAGTTCCGGATCGACCCCTTTTCTCAATCGCGTCACGGTGGGGGCCGCCGTGGTTTTCATGTTAACCTCGCTTCTACTCGCCTATGCGAGCGGACACAGAAAAGCCAGCGTCTCCACCATCATGAAAAACAAGACGAAAAAAACGGCTCCCGTGAAAACGGGTGAGAAACCGAAGACGGTTCCTCAAAAGCCGGCATCGGAAGCTCAACCGAAACCGGAAACAGGAACGAAAACGAAGCCGTGAAACCTCGTGCCGAAGTGGTGGAACTGGTAGACACGCCATCTTGAGGGGGTGGTGGGCTACGCCTGTGCGGGTTCGAGTCCCGCCTTCGGCACCATATCTCGATACCGAAAAGCCACGATATTCTCGTGGCTTTTTTTCGTACAAACGCAGAATCAAAGCGGGCTTAAAATTCCGTGCGCTGTTTGAGAGAAGCGCGAAGGGTCTGGGTATCCACGTACTCGATATCGCCCCCAACTGGGACACCTTGGGCAAGGCGCGTGATCTTGAGGTGAAAAGGCTGGAGACGCTTTTGGAGATAGAGGGCCGTCGCCGTCCCCGCCGCATCAGGGTTCGTGGCAAGAATAACCTCCCGAATCGGCTCATGTCTCAACCGTTCTAAGAGCTCCTCAATCTTGAGCTTTTCTGGACCTATCCCCTGCAAAGGATCGAGATGCCCTTGGAGCACATGATAAAGCCCTGAAAAGGCACCCGTCTGTTCCACGGCGATCAGGTCTTTCGTATCCTCCACCACACAAAGAAGGTGGGGATCCCGCTTGGGGCTGCGGCAGATGGCACAAAGCTCCCCATCGGAAAGGTTGAAACATCGTGTGCAAAGCCGGATATCGCTTTTGACCGCCACGATCGCCTCGGCCAATGATTCCCCATACTGGTCCGACTCGTACAAAATATGAAACGCCATCCGTGTGGCGCTCTTACGTCCCACTCCCGGCAGTTTTCCCAACAAATCGATCAATCTGACAATGGGTTTGGGATAGGCTTCCATGGTCACCGAAACTCAAAACAGCCCCGGGATCGACATGCCCCCGGTCAGCTTCTTCATCTCTTCCGCCATCATCTCCTGGGACTTTCGCAAGGCCTCATTAACAGCGGCTACTACAAGGTCCTGAAGCATCTCTACATCATCTGGGTTTACCACATCCGGTTCGATCTGGATTGAAAGGATTTCCTGCCGACCATTCGCTTGCACCTTGACCATCCCGCCCCCGGATGTGGCCTCCACCACTTTCTCAGCCAATTCTTCCTGAATCTCCGCCATCTTGGCTTGCATCTTTTGGGCTTGTTTCATGATATCAGACAGTTTAGGACTCATTGTTCCTCCTTCTCTTTACGATCAATAGGTTTGATTTCGACCAATCTTCCCCCAAGAATTCCCAAGGCGTCTTTGACGGCAGGGTGCAGCGCCAACCCTTTTTGTCCAGGGGAAGGAGAGGCGTTTCCACTGGTTTCTTGCCCCTTTTGTTTCTTCCCTTTGCCTTCCTCTTCTTCTCTGAAGACCAACTTCCCCACGTCACGCCCAGAAAAGGTCTTCAAAAGCTCCTTGATCTGGATCTCCTTCTCGGGCGTCTGAAGAAGATGAAGGGAAAAGGAATGGGGTCGAAACAGAAATTCCGCCACATTTCCCCGCCACCGGAAGCCGTGAGCCTCCGACAATTGCACGGAAAGAGGCATCGCCTTCCTTTTTACATAATCCAAGAATTCCGCCAGGAAATTCCCTTCGCCGGTATCCGATTCCCCTTTTTCCGATTCCACGGGAACATCGCCTTCCTCATGATGAATTCGCGATGGAGAATCTGCCTCCCCCTCCCTCTTTTTCCCCCTTTTTCCCTCAACAGTGGAAGAAGGGGTTTCCACTCCGCCCTCCACCCTTTTCTCCAACCGTTGGATCAACGAGGTAAGGGAAACCACTTGATGGAGATGGACCATCTTCAACAGGGCCGTTTCTATGCCAATACGGGCATAATCACTCTGTAACACAAACCGCTCTTTTTCATGAAAGATCTGAATCCACGCCTCCATCTGTTCCAGAGAAACAGGACGGATAATTTCTCTCATCTCCCTTATCTCCTCCTCGCCCCGTTCCATGGAAACTTCCTCATCGCCCGCCGCCTTAAGTAGGAGGAGATCGTGGAGAAAGAAGAGAAAGGATCGATAGAAAGAGCCCAAATCCGTCCCTGCATCGACCAGCTCGTGAACCAAACTCAAAACGGTTTCCGGCTCTTTGTCAATGATCCCCCTCAGAAAACGCAACATAACAGAGGTATCCACGACCGAAAGGGCCGAACGGGCATCCTCCACGGTAATCCGCTTTCCCTCCGAAATAAGCATGAGTTGATCAAGAACGACCTCTGCGTCCCGAAGGCTTCCCGTCGCCTCCCGAGCCACCAGCATAAGGGCCTTCTCGTCCACCGAGAATCCTTCTTTTTCCACTATCTTTTTCAGATGCGCCACCATCTTCCGAAAGGGAACCCTTCGAAAATCGTAACGTTGACACCGAGAAAGGATAGTGGGAGGAATCTTGTGGGGTTCCGTGGTGGCGAGAATGAAGACGACATGCTCAGGAGGCTCTTCCAACGTCTTCAAAAGGGCGTTGAAGGCCTCCTTCGTCAGCATGTGCACTTCATCGATGATGATAACCTTGGTCGTCAAGCTGGCAGGAAGATAGACCACCGTCTCTTTGAGTTTCCGGATTTCATCGATTCCCCGGTTCGAAGCTCCATCGATTTCATGGATGTCGAGGCTAGTTCCCTGGGTAATCTCTCGACAGGCAGGGCATGTACCGCAAGGATTAGCCGTGGGACCGTGCTCGCAATTCAAGGCCTTGGCTAAGATGCGCGCCACAGAGGTCTTTCCAACACCTCGAGGTCCACAAAACAAAAGGGCATGAGCAACGCGTCCTTGTTCGATCGCGTTCTTCAGGGTCTTGGTTATGATTTCCTGACCAACAACCTCTTCAAAGGTTTGGGGACGCCATTTTCTAGCAAGAACGAGATACGACATGCCTACTATCCATTAAAAGGGTGAACCGACTGGATAGTCAGGCACCCCTGCGGCACACATAAGGTCCCACTACCGCTGCTTCCTTCCGGACCTGACGGGGTTCGCGGGTTTATGTTGCGCAGGACCCGACTATCCAGGCCATTCACCCTTTCACACTCATGGCGGAGAGAGAGGGATTCGAACCCTCGGTACCCCTTGTGGGGGTACACACGATTTCCAATCGTGCTCCTTCGGCCAGCTCGGACATCTCTCCCTTCACGAAATCACCTCATTATATCACACCCTTGTTGGATGTGAACCCCCCCACCCATCCACATTTATAGAAAATGGCGGAGAGAGAGGGATTCGAACCCCCGGAGCGCGTAATGCGCTCAGTTGATTTCGAATCAACCGCCTTCGACCAGCTCGGCCATCTCTCCGCTCGCGGCCGTATCTTTACCACATCCAACCGAGGCGTGTCAATTCGGCCGTTTGGTTCCCCTTGAAAGGTTGTCAAGCAAACTATCCATCCCACACACGAGGGTATCGATCCCTTTTTCTCCAGGCAACCCTACACTCGATCCGGAGAGAAGACATCTTGCCTCACAGATAAAGATATTTATCCCACGCCTTTTTTATATCCACCTCTACCTCTTTTGGCTCCACGCTTTCCAAGATCTTCAACGATGTCTCTTTAGCAAGATCTACTCTTACTGGTTCACGAAGAAGATTCCCCTTTTGATCATAGAATAGAAGCAGTTTAGGCCAAACAGCATTTTTCGGATTCCCTTCAATCACCATACCGATGCTCCCATCGCTTAATCGCACCAAACTTCCCAACGGATAGATCCCGATAATTTTGATAAACAACTCCACGAGCACCGGATCGAAATCATGGTACCGCCACTCATAGATTTTCCGCAAAGCCTTAGTAGGAACCATCCCCCGGTGATACACGCGATCAGAGGTGATGGCATCATACACGTCCACAACGGCCGCGATCTTTCCGAACTCAGAAATCTTCTCCCCTTTCAGCCCTTGAGGATAACCCCTTCCACTATACCTTTCATGATGTTCCAACGCCACTTGAATCGCTTCCGGAACCATCCCGCTAACCCCCCTCAGGTATTCCACGCCCCGAATCACATGCTCCTTCATAATGACAAACTCTCTCGCTGTCAATTTCCCAGGTTTATTCAAGATCTTTTTAGGAACCAGCATCTTTCCAAAATCGTGTGCCAAAGCCCCCGCTCCAAGAACAGAAAGCTTCTCTTTGGAATAGCCCACAGCCCTCCCGATGGCAAGGCAAAAGATACACACATTGAGGGAATGGGTATACGTATAATCGTCATAATCCTGAAGTTTGCCAAGTCCAACAATCGCATCCTGATCATTCAGAATCTGATCCACGAGATTCTCTACCGTATCTGTTATCTCTTTAGCGTCCACAAGCCTACCCAATCGAACATCATTCATCAGTCTCCGTGTGGTTTCGAGAGAATTCTTATAGAGCCTTCCCGCCTTTCGATAGGCCTTCCTTCTCTCTTCTCCCTCCCCCTTTTTCTTCCCCACTTCGATCGACGGGCTGAGATATGGATCCCCCTTTTCTAACTCTTTTCCGCTCTCCTCAAGAACATCCAATCCCTTCGACGTATCAATATACACATCGGAAATGTTATACTCTGCAAATTTGTCTATCTGATCCTGAGAGACAATCTCGAAACGTCCCCTGAAAAAGGGATTTTCCAACCACCCGCGATCGATACGGGCAACATACATGCCTACCCTCAGTTTCGAGACAGAGATTTTTTTAATCATAACCCTTCTAGCAAAATCCCTTACACGACGTTTTTTAGAAATATTGTTCGATCAGGATCTCCGCTATCTGAACGGCGTTCGTCGCCGCCCCTTTACGGATATTATCCGCCACGACCCAGAGGTTGATTCCCTTTTCTATCGACTCGTCCTCTCGAATCCTGCCCACGAAGGTCTCGTCCTTCCCGGCAGCGTCGATAGCCAATGGATAGAGATTGCTGTCAGGATCATCCACGACCACCACTCCTGGAGCCCTAGAGAGAAGCTCACGCACGTCCTCGGCGCTGATCTTCTTTTTCGTCTCCACGTTGACAGATTCCGAATGACCGTAGAATACGGGAACCCGAACCGTAGTCGCCGTCACACGGATGGAAGGATCCTCCAGGATCTTCTTCGTCTCGTTGACCATCTTCATCTCTTCCTTCGTATAGCCGTTCTCCAAAAAGACATCGATGTGTGGCAGACAATTAAACGCGATCTGATGAGGATAAACCTCCGTCTTGACCGGCTTGAAATTGAAAATGGAAATGGATTGATCCTGTAATTCTTGGATAGCGCGTTTCCCCGTTCCCGAAACGGCCTGGTAGGTGGAAACCACAATCCGTTCGATCCCCGCGGCATCGTAGATCGGTTTCAAGGCTACCACCATTTGGATGGTGGAACAGTTGGGATTGGCAATAATCCCCCGGTTTCGGTAATCGGCGATCCGCTGGGGATTCACCTCCGGAACCACCAGGGGAACATCCGGCTCCATCCGAAAGGCGCTCGAGTTATCCACCACGACCGCCCCTCGCTCGGCGGCAATGGGGGCATATTCCAGGCTCACGGAACCTCCAGCAGAAAACAGAGCCACGTCAATCCCGTCAAACGATTCCGGCTTTAAGACTTCTACTTTATGGGCCTTACCGTGGAACAACATGGTCGTTCCCGCGCTCCTCTCCGAGGCCAAAAGTTTCAATTCATTTACCGGAAAATTCCTCTCTTGGAGCACCTCCACCATCATGTTCCCCACGGCTCCCGTGGCTCCCACTACCGCGACATTCACCTTTTTCTCCATAGGCTTCCCTCCCCTTCTTTCTTCTACGTCCCCCTGTTCTCTTTCAAGAAGAGATACCCTTCTCATCAACAAAGGTTCTTCTCACATACGGCATCAACCCCCCCGCTTCTATCAACGCCTGCATAAACTCTGGAATGGGAGCCACTTGAAAACGCTCCCCTGTCTTTTCCAAAAGGATCTCGCCCCTATCCCCGTCTACCTGAACAATATCGCCGTCTTTCACCGATTTGCTGATTCCTTCGCACACAAAGATGGGCAGTCCCATGTTAAACGCATTGCGATAGAAAATCCTTGCAAAACTCTCTGCAATCACACACGCTATCCCCGCCGCTTTGATGGCAATAGGAGCATGTTCCCGGGAAGAACCACTCCCAAAATTCTTCCCCGCCACGAGAATATCGCCCTTCTGAACCTTCCCAGGAAAGGTCGGATCGGCATCCTCCATGCAATGCCTGGCAAGGATCGTTGGATCAGACGTGGTAAGATAACGCGCAGGAATGATTTGATCCGTATCCACATCATCCTCAAACACCCATACTTTCCCTCTAAATTTCATTTTCTGCTCCTTCGTGCCACTTTCAAGGGATGCGTGATTTTTCCCGTTACTGCACTGGCTGCCGCTACGGCGGGGGATGCAAGGTAGACTTCACTCTTCGGATGTCCCATTCGCCCCGGGAAATTCCGATTCGTCGTCGCAAGGGCCCGCTCGCCTTCCGCAAGAATCCCCATATGACCCCCCAAACAGGGGCCGCACGTTGGCGTGCTTACCGCCGCCCCGGCCTCCACAAAAGTCTCCAGCAATCCTTCCCTCAACGCCCTGAGATAGATGTGTTGAGTCGCCGGAAAAATGATAAGTCGCACCTCCGGATGCACCCGTTTTCCCCTCAATATTTCCGCCGCCTCCCGAAGGTCAGACAAACGTCCGTTCGTACACGACCCGATCACAACCTGGTCGATAGGAATACCCTCCGCCTCTTCCACGGGATGGACATTCCCCGGCAGGGAAGGAAAGGCAATTTGCGGTCCGATTTGGCTCACGTCGTATTCCCGAACCTCCACGTATTCCGCGTCTTCGTCTGGGGTCATCACCACGGGAGGCCGCTGGGCTCTCTCTTTGAGATAGGCCAAGGTTACCTCATCCACAGGGAAGATCCCATTTTTGGCTCCTGCTTCAATCGCCATATTCGCCATCGTAAACCGTCCATCCATGGAAAGAAGGTGGATGACCTCTCCCTCGAA
>Ga0256914_1002517_pt1 | contig 15188 bp, 15 predicted proteins | sample HulkmetaG_FD_191571 | JGI IMG/M metagenome (GOLD analysis project Ga0256914, IMG submission 191571) | Hydrothermal chimney microbial communities from Main Endeavour vent field at the Juan de Fuca Ridge, Pacific Ocean - Hulk | ecosystem: Environmental > Aquatic > Marine > Hydrothermal vents ... | reverse complement strand
TAGGGAAAATGACAGAAAAACTTCTTAAACTTGCTATTGATGAAAATCTGCTTCTTGTTGCACCAACAGGAAGGGTAAATACTGAACTGTCTTACTCATTTAATGAAGAAAAAGCTACAGAGATCATTTATCTGATGAATAAATATAAAATCCTTCATCAGCTGATACCAGAGTTTGTTTTTGATCAAAAAAGAGAGGAGGTTATAAACAGACTCAGGGATATGATAATAACATTTGAGATATTTTTCGGCCATAGAGTTGACAGGGTCGCCAACTATCTTCTTGCATTAATGTATCATCTTCCCCTTGATATTTCATACCAGTTTTTAGATAGATACCATTTTTCAAATGGGAAGCAACTTTTTAAGCTTTTTTTCTCTATTAAGGGAAGATTTAGAAGAATACCAGAAAAAAACAGCGAACTTTATCTCAATATAAAAAACATAAAAAAAGATATACTCGTTTTTATATGTTCATACCTTCCTGCAGAAGTAGCAGAAAGAATAATTTACCTCCTAAAAAAAGAAGAGGAAAGAAAACTACTTATTACAGGCAATGATTTGAAAGAACTTGGACTAAAACCTTCACCCTTATTTAAAGAGATACTTGATGATATATTCCTTAAATATCTTGATGGAGAGATAAAAAATAGAAGAGAGGCACTTGAGTATCTTAAAAATAAATATAAATTAAAATGAGATATGAAAACCTCAGATTTAACCATCTTTGTTATAAGTATCATGTCCATTATTGTTGTAGGTTATGGTCTGTATAAATTCTACGAATCATCAAAACCAAGATATTACAAGCCAGATCATAGGAAAATCCCTAATTACTATAAAGGAGATATAAGAAATACACCTGGTTACTATAAAGGTAATATGAAAAAAGTTCCAAAGTACTATAAAGGAAAAATGTCTGAAAGCCCAAACTACTACAGACCAAAAGGTGTAAAAAGCAGCGAAAAAGAGAGAGAAAAAGATGGAAATAAACTTGAAGCTTTAAGAGAAGGATGGTAATTCACTGATATTTCACATAAAGTTTAATAAGATTAGATCATGAAGGTTCTGATAGTAGAAGATAATGCACAACTAAATGATACGCTTAAAGAAGTACTTGAGATAAATGGATATCTTGTAGATTCAGCTTTTGATGGCGAAGAAGCTTTAGACTATCTGAATGCAACTGAGTATGATCTTATAATACTTGATATAATGCTTCCCAAAATAGACGGCTATAGAGTATGCCAGATTGCGAGGGAAAAGGGTATAAACACACCTATACTTATGCTGACAGCAAAGGATAGGCTTGAGGATAAAGTTAGAGGGCTTGATATTGGAGCCGACGACTATCTTGTAAAACCTTTTGAGATTGAGGAACTTATCGCAAGGGTCAGGGCGCTTATCAGAAGAGCATCTTCCGAAAAAAGCAACATAATAAAGATAGGAGACTTTATTGTAGATCTAAATAAGAGAGAGGTTAAGAAAAACGGCACAAAGCTGATGATAACCCCAAAATTGTTCTGTATTCTTGAACAGTTGTTGAGAAATAGAGGAAAGGTGGTAACTTATGAAACATTAATGAATAAATGTTGGGATATTAATGATTATCCAACAAGGGAAACGGTAAGAGCAAATATAAAACTTTTAAGAAAGATACTTCAGGATAAAGATATTATCCATAATGTATCTGGAGTAGGTTATAAAATAGAATGAAATTTGATCAGTTTCTAAAAGCAAGAATAAAGATAACAGTTCTTATATCTTTAATATCAACATTTATTATAGCTGCATTCTCAGGAACAATATATTACTTCTATAAAGAACAGATAGTCTATGGAATAACAGACGAACTTAAAAGCATCGCATTTGAGATATCTAAAAAACTCGACGATCCTGTTACAGATCTATCGGTTGTTGAAAGTATAAGGATCCCTCAAGACACGTATCTCTGTGTATTCAACCATAATGCTGCCATGATATTTTACAAAGGAAAGCTTTGCAAGATTAATAAACATTTCACAGGATTCAGGCTTATAGGGAGCGAGGTTGTGTATGGAGTTAAAATACAGAAAAGTTTTGATTACTACCATGTTTATGTGGGAAAAGACCTTATTAAGGTTCTTGTAAATCTCGAAAAATTAAAGTTTATACTTTTCTACACAACATTTGCTATCTCAACGGTTATACTTGTTCTTTCATTTTTGATATCAAGAAGGATACTGTCCCCAATACAGGAGACTGTAGAAAAACAGGAGAGATTCACACAGAATGTATCTCACGATTTAAGAACCCCTCTCACTGTAATAGCCACTAATCTGTATCTTATAAAACAGAAAAATTTCAAAAATATTGAGAATCATATCGAGAATATACAGATAAATGTCGATTATATGAAAAATCTTATATCAGACCTTTTATATATGACACAGATAGGAAAGAAAGACAAAGAAAAGATAAATATCAATCAGCTGCTTAAAAAACAGATAGAGATAATAAAACCAAAGATAGATCAAAAAAGTATAAAACTGGTAATAAATGAAGAAAACGATATCACAATAACCGCAAATCAAAGAGATATGGAGATGCTCTTTTCAAATCTACTTGAAAACGCTGTTAAGTATAACTATGAAAGAGGAGAGATAATTATAACGATAAAAAACAGACAGGTTTCAATTAAAAACACAGGGAAAATTATAGATAAGGACAATGTAAAAAAGATATTTGATAGATTCTATAGGGAAGAAAAATCAAGAACAACAGAAGGATCTGGTCTTGGACTTTCTATAGTAAAAGAGATAGCAGACTACTATAGATTTAAAATCAAAGTTAAAATAAATGATAAGTACAATGAGTTTATAATCAGATTTTAATTAAAGAGGCAGTTTTCAATTTTTTTATTCTTTATTTCAAACCCAACTTCCTGTTAATTTATGGTATATTTAGAATATAAAAATATTCATTCAGGGTTAACAAAATGGAAAGTATTATTTACAGAGTATTATCCTATGAAAACCCATTAAACAATACAGTTGATAAGTGTGATCCCTATTCATCATTCGGAATTTTCTGTAATGCAAACAGTTTAATTGAGGGAGTATTTATAATAATAGGTGTTTTAGGTATGGTAGCAGGATCTTTATATTTTGTTAAGAAAAATCAGGAGGCAAATGAAGAAAAACACAGGAAAAAATACGGTAAATATAATCAGTGAAACTGAAAATCATCATCTAAAACATCGTCTAGACTGTCTTCAGAATTTTTTTCCTTTATCTCTTTTAAAGAATCAATAAGAACATATCTTGCAAGGGCTTTTGCATGATCAAAAGGTATTTTAAATGGTGGCATATATGCATAACCTGGCCAGTTTGAGGGCTTGGGATTTATTATGAGCTTTGCAACCTTTTCAACCGCTTTCTCGCTACTGCCGTATCTTTTTGAGATCTCAAGAAAAGAGGGCCCTACCACCTTTCTTTCTGGAGAATGACATGATCCGCAATTGTAACGGATAAAAAGATCCTTTCCTTCTAAGGAATAGGATTTCCCGACAAAATAAGTTAAAATAATAAAAATCAGAGAGACATTTCTTATCTATAAAATGCCCCCAAAGGGGGCTATCAGTTTAATGATTCATCATAAAATCAGCAAGAGCTTTAAGCTCAGCATCAGAAAGAGCCTTTGTTTTAGCAAGCTGAGACTTCATTATACCAAATTTTGCAGGATCAACAATAGCTGGAGCTTCTCCTTTGAGAAACTTAATAAGATCTCCTTCCTTACCTTTGTAAGCCGCAGCAATATCCTTCAAAGATGGACCCACACTTTTTGCTGCTGGTTTGTGGCAGGCACCACATCCTTTTGATTTGAATATTCCTGCACCATCAGCTGCCATAGCGCTTCCTGCTACAACAGCCAGTCCTACCACTGCAGATACGATAGCTTTCTTCATTAGTCTAACCTCCCATAATGATATAAAATATTTAACTAAGTTTATATATTACACAAAAAATTTTCGGTTAACAACTACTTAATTTATAATGATTATGATTTTCATCTTCAGATTAAGAATAATTTATAAAGGAGAGCAGAATGAAGGATTTGAAAAATGATCTTTTTCTTAGAGCCTGTTTGAGGCAGCCAGTAGAAAGAACTCCCATCTGGCTTATGCGTCAGGCCGGAAGGTATATGCCCCAGTACAGAAAGCTGAGAGAGAAAGCCGGAAATTTTGTGACATTCTACAAAGATATAAAACTTTCAGTTGAGGCAACAATACTACCAAGAAAACTACTCGGTGTAGATGCATCAATCATTTTTTCAGATATACTTACACCCCTTGAAAGTATAGGTATGATCTTTGAGTTTAGAGAAGGAGAAGGACCTGTTTTTATGAATCCTATAGAAAAACCTGATGATCTATTGAAATTGAAAAAATTTGATAGAAACGATGTTTATTACGTAGGTGAGATAATAAAAGGGGTTAATCAGGCATTAAAAAGAGAGATACCAACAATAGGTTTTTGCGGAGCACCTTTTACACTTGCTGCATATATGATAGAAGGAAGAACATCAAAAGATTTTAAAAAAGCAAAAGCTTTCATGTACAACTACCCAGATGCATTTAAAGATCTTTTAGATATACTTGCTGATATGCTTATAGATTATCTCAACTTTCAGATAGATTCAGGTGCAGATGCTGTTCAGATATTTGACAGCTGGGGGGGTTATTTATCTCCAGATGACTACAGGGAGTTCGCACTTCCACCTGTAGTAAAGATAATTAAAAATATAAAAAGGGATTATCAGCCTGTTATACATTTTACAAAAGGCGTTGCTGGTTTCTTTGATGATATGATCAGATCAGGTGCTGACGTTTACAGCGTTGACTGGATGATAGATCTGTCAGAAGTAAAGAAAAAACTTAGTGGAAAAGCCGCTGCACAGGGAAATCTTGATCCTATCGTTTTATACGCTTCAAAAAACGTTATAAGGGAGAAAGCTTTAGATATACTGAAAAAATGGGGTAATGATACAGGTCATATATTTAATCTCGGTCATGGACTTATGCCTGATATGGATCTTGATAAAGTAAAATTCCTCGTTAATGTTGTTAAAAATGAAAGTATAAGATAAATTAATGGAGCTTTTTGACCTTAATAAACTTGGAATTTTAGAAGAAGGAACATTTATAAAGAGACTGAACAGATTTACAGGTCTGTGTAAAATAAAAGAAAAGAGATACACATGTCATATAGCTGATACAGGAAGGTTGAAAGAAATACTTATAGAAGGAAGGAATATATTATTAGTAAAAAATAGACCAGAATTAAAAACAGATTACAAACTTATTTCAGCAAAAATGGAAGATGGATGGATTCTTTTAAACACATCTATACATTCTAAAATAGGGTTTGAAGCTATAAAAAAAGGTATATTGGGTTTTACTCCTAAAAATATAAAAACGGAGGTAAAATTTGGTAGAAGCAGAATAGATTATCTTATAGACAACAAAGTCTTTGTTGAACTTAAAGGAAGCAACCTTCTGATAAATAAGACATGTATTTTTCCAGATGCACCAACTATTAGAGGTTCAAAGCATATTAGAGAGCTTATTGAGGCAAAAAAACAGGGATACGAAGCATACATTCTCATAATGGGACTTAGGAATTGTAGCTGTTTTTATCCCAACAGGAAGTTAGATCCAAGGTTCAGTGATCTTTTTTTTAAGGCTGTCAGTTCAGGAGTGGTTTACTCAGGTTTTAAAATAAAACTAAAAGAGGATGGAAAAATAATACTTAACGGTAAAATGCCTTTGTGCAAGAACTTATCATGATTGATATATGGACTTTTATGAATGTTATAGGACTTACTGCCTTTGCTGTAGTTGGTTCATTCAAGGCAATAAGGGAAGGTCTCGATCTGTTTGGCATCACAGTGCTGGGAACGATGACAGCTTTAGGTGGTGGGATTACAAGGGATCTTCTCGTTAACAGTGTGCCTAACGCCTTAAGATCCGTTACTGATATGAGCGTAGCGCTTATTGGTGTATGGCTTGCTATTGTTTTGTATAAAATTTTTAAAGGTGATTTTAAAAACAGATACTTTATACTTATCCCCGATGCTATAGGTCTTTCAGCTTTCACAACTACCGGAGCTATAATAGCGTATAATTCAGATGTATCCTTCTTTGGTATTGTAATACTTGCGACGCTAACAGGAATAGGAGGAGGCGTCATAAGCGATGTTCTACTTGGGAAGATACCTACAGTATTGAGAGACGACTTTTATGCAAGCTGTGCGATTATAGGAGCGATAGCTTTCTATCTTTCAATAAAGTCAGGAATCTCACTTGAAAGTTCTGCATTTGTATGTAGCGTTGTTGTGCTTATGATAAGGATACTGGCTATTCTTTACAACTGGAGACTTCCAAGATTCAGTTAAATGTAAGATAAAAATAGGTTGAAATTTTTCCTGTTTTTTTATCTTTACATTTTATACCGATTCTATTCTTGTTCCTTTTAAATTCTGGAGGTTTTTTCCATATAAGATAGTCTCCTTCTCTTTCAGCTTTTTTCCATCCTAATTCAGATACATATATCTCACATCCAGAATACCTGTCTGGATGTCTAAGTCTGAACCTAATATAAGGAAGAGGATTTTCAGGAAGAAATCCGATATCTGGATAATGATAAGCTACCTCAAGAGCTCCAGTATTTAAAACTTTAATAAAATGATTTAGAGTTCCCCAGTTGCCAACTATAGGCTGCCTGTGAATAAGAAACGGCGATATGTTGTGAGATATGCTTGCTGGATCCTGTGTAAAAAGAGCTTTATAACCCATTCCTTTAAGTATCTCAATATATTCCCTGTTGTACTCACCATATGGAAAAGCATAATAGACAGGCTTAAACCCAAGAAGTTTTTTAAATCTTTCCTCAGATTTTTTCGTATCCTCAATAATTAATCTTCTAAAATGATCCTTTCCTAATTTCTTGATAAGTCTTCCAAACCTTTTATGGCTGTAAGAGTGATTTCCAAAGGAAATCTTAGAATACTTTTTCAGTATCTCCAGCTGTTCCTCTGTTAAAAAATCAGGATATCTTCCTATACCCTCCATATAAAGAAAAACCGTAAAAGGAAAATTGTACTTTTTTAGCACCTCAAACGCTTTCATGGTTGATCTATATCCATCATCTATAGTTATAACTACCGTTTTTTCAGGAAAGGGGATCTTATTCTGTATATGCCATAATAACTTATTAAGAGATATAACATTGAAGCCGTTTTCTTTCAAATACCTCATCTGATTTTCAAAATCCTTAACTGGTATAGATGTTGATGGAGATTTTTCCTCATCAAACTTGTGGTATATCAGTATAGTGGCATAATCTGCCTTCGCCCTATCTGAGAGTATCAGTGTAAATAAAATCAGGATTAAGCTTGCAGTTATCGTATTTTTGAAGATTATTTGAAACAATAATACTTTTAAGCCTTTGAACATAAACCTTCCTCAGTATAGAGTATTTTTCAAGATGATTTGTTAAAAGTAGAGGATCATCAGTCTGCAATCTGACCAGTCTAAAATTTTCATAAGCCCACCCTACATTAATACTGTAGTAATAATCATCAACTGCTTGAAGTATATTATCATATTTTTTTAAATATGCATTACTGTGTCTGGCTTTTATCTTGTAAGCATAACTTTTATTAAATGTCCATACTCCAAAAACATTATTTGCCTCTACAAAAAATCTTGATGTTCCCCATCCGCTTTCTATAGCCGCCTGAGCAAGTATTATACTTACAGGCGATATATTAAGTCTTTTTAATAGATCGTTAATATTTTCAACCCTGTATTTCTCAAACATAGAAGAGAGAAACTTCTCTTCAACAGGTAAGATCTCCTGATTATTCTCAAACTTTTCTTTTATCCTGTGGACAAGTTTTCTTTTTTGTTCTATCTCAAAATTTTCAACAAGAATGGAAGGTAGCATCAGTGATATAAATCTTTTTTTTCTCTCTGAAACAGGTAGAGACTCAAGCGATACAACCTTTGTATATATATACGGATTAACGCTATCACAATTTTCAACAGGTGGGATACCATAAGGAGATGTAAGTGATATATAAATAGGTTTTACCTTCTTTATATAAACAACTTCTTCTTTTTCAACCTTTTTATCTTCTTCTTTGTAAGATATTTTCCAGAACAAATATACCGAATAGGAAGATATCAGAGACAGAATAACAATAATTTCCTGTATTTTTAAGCCTTTTAATAGATTAAATATTTTTGGTTTCATATCTGTGATATATAATACCTATATTCTGAGTAACTATTTTATGATAGAAATCAATCATTACGGAGAAAGTGATGTTTAGAGGGAAAGTAAGACATATACATTTCATAGGCATTGGTGGATCTGGTATGAACGGTATAGCTCAGGTTCTTCTTAATCAAGGATTTACAGTTACAGGATCGGATATCAAAGAAAGTCAAACTGTGATAAATTTAAAAAATATGGGAGCAAGAATATATATAGGCCATGATCCCAAAAATGTTGATGGTGCAGACGTTGTTGTTTATTCATCAGCTGTTAAACAGGATAATCCAGAACTTGTCAGGGCAAAACAGTTGGGAATACCAACTATACCAAGAGGAGAGATGTTGGCAGAACTTATGAGATTCAAGTACGGCATAGCCATTGCTGGGAGTCACGGAAAAACAACTACAACGTCAATGGTGGGAACTATACTTGGAAAAACAGGATACGATCCTACAGTTGTTATAGGAGGAAAACTTGAAGCTTATGGAAGTAATGCAAAGTTAGGAACAGGTGATTTTATAGTTACTGAAGCTGACGAAAGTGATGGATCTTTTCTTAAACTTACGCCAACAATAGTATCTATCAACAATATAGATCTTGAGCATATAGGGTTTTACAAAAATCTTAACGAGATAAAAGATGCATTTATAGATTTTGCAAATAAAGTTCCTTTCTACGGTGCTGTAGCTGTTAATATTGATGATAAAAATGTGAAGGATATACTTCCATTTATAGAAAAAAAGACAATAAGGTTTGGTATTTTGGAAGATGCAGACATAAAAGCGTATGATCTTAAACTTGAAAATGGAAGATACAGGTTCAGGGTAAATAATTTTGGTGAAATATATCTTTCAATTCCCGGAAAACATAACGTTTACAATGCCCTTGCTGCTGTGTCCATTTCCGTAGAACTTGGAGTTCCATTCTGTGTAATAAAGGAAGCTCTTGAAAATTTTAAGAATGCAAACAGAAGATTTGAGATAAAGTATGACGGGTCTATAACAGTAATAGACGATTATGCTCACCACCCAACTGAGATAGAAGCCACCCTCTCTGCAGCAAAAGAGATGTTTGATAAAAGGAGAATCATAGCAGTCTTCCAGCCTCATAGATACTCAAGGACATTTTCCCTTTACGATCATTTTGTAAGATCTTTCAGTATTCCAGATATAACTGTTATAACAGATATATTCCCTGCGGGAGAAAGCCCCATTGACAGTATAAATGGTAAAAAACTATCTTCAGATATTAAAAAAGAAACAGGAAAAACTGTTATTTACGGTGAGGATCTTAAAAAGGTTCTAAACATACTGAAGAATATATTAAAAAAAGGGGATGTTGTCCTGATACTTGGAGCAGGAAACATAACAAAACTTTCAGACCAGTTATCTAAATTTTTGAAAAGTAAGGAAGGAGCTGTGAGATGAGGTTCGGCTTTGTTAATAAACAAAATATGTCAATACTTACAGACCTTTATGAACTTACCATGGCGCAGGTTTACTTCAAAGACGGCATGAACAAAAGGGCAATTTTCGATTTTTATACAAGACCTGTAGAAAATAGGTCATACCTGTTAAATGCAGGCCTTGAACAACTTATATACTATCTATTAAATATAAGATTCAGTAAGGAAGATATACAATATCTTAGATCGACAGGAAAGTTTGATCATGATTTTCTTGAATATCTTAAAAATTTTAGATTTACAGGTAATCTATATGCTATAGATGAAGGAGAGATAATATTTCCTAATGAACCTGTTGTTCAGGTTGAAGCACCTCTTATTGAAGCCCAGATAGTCGAAACATTTCTCATTAATACTCTTCAACTCCCAATTCTCGTCGCAACAAAAGCCATAAGATCCTATTCTGTTGCAAGGGGAACAGTACTTGTTGATTTTGGACTAAGAAGATCACATGGAACAGATGCAGGCATGAAAGCAGCAAGAGCATCTTTTATAGGAGGTTTTGCCGGAACTTCTAACGTGCTTGCAGGAAAAGAGTACGGCATACCTATTTTTGGAACTATGGCTCACTCTTTTATTCTTGCTTATGGTGATGAGGAAAAAGCTTTTAAAGCATTTGCAGAAAAGTACCCAGAAAATGCAGTTCTTCTTGTTGATACATTTGATACTTTAAAAGGCGTTGAGAATGCTGTTAAAGCCATGAAAAGTATGGGTATGAAAAGATTTAAAGGGATAAGGCTTGATAGTGGTGATCTGCTGAAACTATCTATAGAAGCGAGAAAGATACTTGATGCATCAGGTTACAAAGATGCCATTATAATAGCAAGTGGTGGAATAAACGAGTATAAGATAAAAGAACTTCTTGATAATGGTGCTCCTATCGACGGGTGGGGAGTTGGAACAGAGCTTGTTGTTTCTGCTGACCTTCCCTATCTCGATTGTGCTTATAAGCTTGTTGAGTATGACGGAAAACCTGTTATGAAACTGAGTAAGAAAAAAGTTACACTTCCTTATAAAAAACAGATATACAGATTTTATAAAGAAGGAAAGATAAAAGATGATCTTATTGTTGCTTATGATGAAAAGGTTAAAGATGGGAAGCCATTGCTTAAAGAGTATATAAGAAACGGCGAGCTTGTAAGGGATTTGCCATCACTCTATGATATCAGGAAAAAAGCTCTTGAAAATTTTGAGACATTACCTGAAGAGATGAAAGATATAAAGAGAACCATACATTATCTTCCACAGATAAGCAATAAAATAAAAGATACAGTTGAAAAAATTAAAAAAAGGATAATGGGTAAACTATGACAAAAAGCTTAATTATTTTTATAGCAATATTTATATATTTAATGCCTGTGTCTGGGAAGCCTCTAATAGTAACAACTGTTAAACCTCTTTCTGATATAGTCAGATCAATAGGAGGGGACAAGGTTAAAGTGAAATATATAATTCCACCTGATGTATCATTACATTTTTATGAGTATAAAAGTTCGGATATAAAAGCGGTTTTTAAAGCGGATCTTTTTATTTATATAGGTTCGGGCGAACCAAATATAGACGGAATTTTAAGAAATGTAAGGAAAGAAGCAGTTAATATTTCAAAAGTAAAGGGAATTTATACAATAGACCATTTTGATTTTACAGACGATCATGAAGATCATCATTCGGAAATTCACCCAGCGTTATGGCTTCATCCTTTAAACGGCATAAAAATAGGGGAGTTTGTTTATAAAAAACTGTGTGAGATTGACAGTAAAAATAAGGATTACTACAGGAAGAGATATGAAAAATTTAGGCACGATCTTGAAAGATTGTACATAGAATGGAAAAATAAGTTTAAAAAAGTCAAAAACAGGTATTTTATATCATACCATTTCACATGGCCTTATTTTACACAGGCTTTTGACCTTATATACCTTGACGTTGTAGAAATTGGTCATGGAAGAGAGCCCACCCCTAAACATATCTTGGAAATCATTAAAAAAATAAAGAAATACAAAATAAGATCTATATTTGCTGCAAGACAGTTTTATAACGAAAAGTATGGAAGATTAATTAAAGAAAATACTAATGTGAAGATAGTATTTCTCGATCCTTTTGGTACTGATAAAGATTATATACAGATGATGAGATACAATATTGAGAAAGTTTATAGATCACTCAGATAACCTATAATCCTTAGATAATTTTTGTACCTTATCTCTGATATTTCACCATTCTTAACAGCTTCCTTTACACCACAGTCAGGTTCTTCTGTATGCAAGCAGTTTGAAAATCTACATCTATATCTTAAAAACTCCCTATAATTATTTTTTACTTCGCTTTTATCCATGAAATACAAAGCATCAACACTTGAAAAACCCGGCGTATCTCCTATAAATGATTTCTCATCAAATAAATAAAGCCTGACGCCTGTTGTTGTATGTCTTCCTCTCTCTGTTTTATCGCTAATCTGACCAATCCTAAGCTTAATACCTGTAATAGCAGAAAGTATTGAACTTTTACCTACACCTGAAGGACCTGCAAAAACAGATATACTTCCTTTAAGATGCTCTTTCAAAACCTCAATCCCTTCTCCTGTCAATGCACTTACAGGAATAAAATCATAACCTGCATTAGTATATATATCTTTCCATTTTATAAGCTCTATTACCTCATCCCTATTAAGGAGATCTATTTTATTGATAACTACGACAGGATCTGTTTTCAGGTATTCGTAAACAACGAGAAGATTATCAAGTAAAAAACTATCAAACTCAGGCTTTTTTAATGTAAAAACTGCCACAACTTTATCAACATTAGCTACAGGTGGTCTAACAAGAAAATTTTTTCTCTCTTCAATATCTTCTATAGCAAACGTCCTACTATCCACAATATTTCCAAAAACATAATCTCCTGCATAGATTTTTGTTTTCTTTAATACTTTTTTCCTAGGGACTCCCCTGTAAATCTTTTTTTCATCAAAAAGATAAACTCCAATCATCTGAGCTTCTCTATCAACAACAAGACCTTTTCTCATCTAACCAACTACTCCAAATTAATTTATAATATTTTACATTGTTATTCTGGAGATAGGATTGAGATATAAAGAGATTCTTCTTCTGCTTATTATATTTTTTAACTTTTTTTCATGTGGAGAAAATAAAACTAATCTTACCGAAGACGTATCAAAAAAAGATAGTACACAGTCTATTGTAAAGCTAAATATCAACCTTCTTGGTTCAGAAATATCAAAACAAGAAGGAAGGCAATTAAGTATCAAACTTCCTGATGGATCTGTTATATATATTGAGAGCGTAAAGGTAGAAAAAAGGGCAAAAGGTTTCTCATGGTTTGGTAAAGTTAAAGACAGAAATAAAAGTTCAGTTATAATCACTGTTGAAAAAGGTACAGCATATGGAACTGTTAACTTTGGAAGAAAAAAATACAGAATTTTCCCTCTTGAACCAGAAAAATCACTTTACATTATTGAAGATATATCGGGTAAAAAACCAGTTCCATTCATTAAAGATACAATCCCTTTCTATCCTCAAAAAAAAACTGAAAACTTAAAGACTCAGGGATCATATCTTGAAGACGGCAGTAAGGTTGACGTTCTGGTTCTTTATACAACAGCCGTAAAAAATGAATACGGTTCTGGTCTTGAAGCATTTATCCAGTCTTTAATTGATATTACAAACCAGTCGTTCCAAAATAGTAATATCAACACCTTATTAAATCTTGCCGGAATATCGGAAATTAACTCTGTAGATGAAACCATTCCAATAGAAACAGCATTATCAAGTATAAGTTCAGATAAAAATATAGAAAACTTAAGACAGCTGTATAAGGCCGATATTGTCGTTTTAGTTAGAAAGTACCAGGGTAGTAATTTTTGCGGATATGGTTATGTTATAGTTAACCTTCCTGATAATTTTGATCAGAACCTATCTTACTATATTTCTGCATACTACGGTTCCGGTTTTTCAGTTGTTGAAATAGGAAGCTATGGTGCTTATTACTGTCCTGATGAGACTTTTGCACATGAAGTTGGGCATAATTTTGGATCTGCCCATGATAGGGATCATTCGTCTTATTCTGGAGCTTTTACCTATTCTTATGGATACGATATTCCAGGAACATTAGCCACTATAATGAGTTATGACAGTCCTACTATAAGATATTTCTCTAATCCAGATATAACGTATAATGGGTATCCCATAGGTATTCCAGAGGGTCAACCTGATTCAGCTGACAATTCAAAAACTATAAACAGAACAAAAATAATTGTAAGTAATTATATATCTGTATCCTCTTCAAATCCTCCCTCTATAGACAGTTTTGATGCAGATCCTACATCAGGAAACATTCCATTAAATGTCTCCTTTTCCTGGACTGTTTCTGATCCAGATAGAGACAGCCTTATTTGTAATTTTGACCCTGACGGCGACGGTATAGATGATATTACAGTTACAGAATGCAGTTCATACAGCTATAATTATAAATATAATTCAGCAGGCAACTTTTATCCAAAACTTACAGTATCTGACGGTACAAACACAGTCTCAAAAACATTGAATATTAATGTAAAAAACAATAGACCTCCATCAATACCAGAGATAACAGGCATAAAAAATGGATTTACCAATACTATTTACACCTTTTCATCAAAATCTATTGATCCAGAAGGAGATGATATTAAATATAAGTTTGACTGGGGGGACGGTACTGCTTCCAACTGGGGATCAGATACTATGAGCCACAGCTGGAAAAATCCGGGAAATTACTGTATAAAAAGTCAGTCTAAGGATAATTTTGAAAATTTATCTGGATGGTCTGACTGTTTTTATATAAAAATCAGCAACCCTCCTATAAACAACCCACCTGAGATAGAATCATTTAATGCAGACCCAGCAGAAGGATACGTACCTTTTGATGTAACTTTCAGTTTCAAAGTCAAGGATATGGATGGTGATGTATTAATATGCAAACTTGATAAAGAGGGTGACGGCAATTATGATAAAATTTACAATAACTGCACCAGTAAAAAAATCAAACTTAGTTACTCAACAACTGGCGAATACAAAGCAACACTTTTAGTATCAGATGGAAAGGATGAGTCAAGAAAAACATTAACTATCAGAGCATATCAAACAAATAATGATCCTGTAATAAAGTATTTCAGTGTTGAACCTTTAGAAATAGTAGAAGGAGATAAGATAGATGTAAACTACAACGTTTTTGATCCGGAAGGTGAAAAAATTGAATGTTTTATAGACTTTGGAGACAATACAAAAGTATATGACAAAGGCTGTATTAAAAGCAGTGTTGAAAAGTATTACAGGAAACCTGGAGAGTTCACAGTAACATTAACAGCTATGGATAGTTATGGAAACTCTGTATCACAAAAGATATCTATTA
>Ga0256914_1002516_pt1 | contig 15190 bp, 14 predicted proteins | sample HulkmetaG_FD_191571 | JGI IMG/M metagenome (GOLD analysis project Ga0256914, IMG submission 191571) | Hydrothermal chimney microbial communities from Main Endeavour vent field at the Juan de Fuca Ridge, Pacific Ocean - Hulk | ecosystem: Environmental > Aquatic > Marine > Hydrothermal vents ... | reverse complement strand
ATCGTAGACGCGGCCGGAGAGGGCGGTGCGGATCTCCTCCACCAGAGGCTCGATGTTCTCCTCCTCGTTGTGCACCGGCACCACCACGGAGAGCCGTGGTGAAGATGGAGTCTGTGCACTCACCGCTCGTCCACCGGGGAATCAGAGTCCCAGCTTCTTTTCCAGGTAATGGATGTTGGCGCCACCCCCCTGGAAGCCGGCGTCGCGCATGATGTCGGCCTGCAGCGGGATGTTGGTCTGGATGCCCTCGATCACCATCTCCGAGAGGGCGGTACGCATGCGGGCGATGGCCGAGGCCCGGTCTTCGCCCCAGGCAATGAGCTTGCCGATCATGGAGTCGTAGTAGGGTGGCACCCGGTAACCGTTGTAGATGTGGCTGTCGAAGCGGATACCCGGCCCCCCCGCCACGTGAAGCTGGGTGATGGTGCCGGGGCTGGGCATGAAGTTCTCCGGGTTCTCGGCGTTGATCCGGCACTCGATGGCGTGGCCGCGGATCTGGATATCGTCCTGGCTGTAGGGCAGTTCGTGGCCTGCGGCGATGAGGATCTGCTGCTTGACGATGTCCACGCCGGTGACCATCTCGGTGACCGGGTGCTCCACCTGTACCCGGGTGTTCATCTCGATGAAATAGAACTCGCCGTCCTCGTAGAGGAACTCGAAGGTGCCGGCGCCACGGTAGCCGATCTTGCGGCAGGCCTCGGCACAGCGGTCGCCGATCTCGCGGCGCACCGTTTCCGAGATGCCGGGGGCCGGCGCCTCCTCCACCACCTTCTGGTGGCGGCGTTGCATGGAGCAGTCGCGCTCGCCCAGGTGGATGGCGTTGCCGTGGGTATCGGCCAGCACCTGGAACTCCACGTGGCGCGGGTTGCCGAGGAACTTCTCCATGTAGACGGTATCGTTGCCGAAGGCGGTGCGCGCCTCCTCCTTCGTGAGGGCGATGGCGTTCAGCAGGGCCGCCTCGGAGTGGACCACCCGCATGCCGCGGCCGCCGCCGCCACCCGCGGCCTTGATGATGACGGGGTAGCCGATCTCCCGCGCCAGCTTCAGGGTACGGTCGTTGTCGTCGTCCAGGGGCCCGTCGGAGCCGGGCACCGTGGGCACGCCGGCCTCTTTCATCGCCTCGATGGCGGAGATCTTGTCGCCCATGAGGCGGATGGTCTCGGGCCTGGGGCCGATGAAGATGAAGCCGCTTTTCTCCACCCGCTCGGCGAAGTCGGCGTTCTCCGAGAGAAAACCATAGCCGGGGTGGATGGCCTGGGCGTCGGTCACCTCGGCGGCGCTGATGATGGCCGGCACGTTGAGGTAGCTCTCCGTGGAGGGCGCCGGTCCGATGCAGACCGACTCGTCGGCCAGCCGCACGTGCTTGAGATCGCGATCCGCCTCGGAGTGGACCGCCACCGTCTTGATGCCCAGCTCGCGGCAGGCGCGCTGGATGCGCAGGGCGATCTCACCCCGGTTGGCGATGACAATCTTGTCGATCATGGTGCCGGCCTCACTCGATGACGAACAGCGGCTGGTTGTATTCCACCGGCTGGCCGTTTTCCACCAGGATACGCTTCACCACGCCCGCGGTGTCCGACTCGATCTGGTTGAGGATCTTCATGGCCTCGATGATGCAGAGGGTGTCGCCGGGCTTCACGCTCTGGCCCTCGGTGACGAAGGGCTTGGCTCCGGGAGTGGGCGCCCGGTAGAAGGTGCCCACCATGGGCGAGCGGATCACGTGACCCTCCATCTCCGGCTCCTTCTCCTCGGCCGGCTCGGCGGCGGCCGCGGCCGGAGCAGGCGCCGCGGCCACGGGCGCGGGTGCCGCTGCCGGCGGTGGCGCCGGCGGCAGGGTGCCATGACGGCTGATGCGCACCGACTCCTCGCCTTCGTGGATCTCGATCTCGGCGATGTCCGAGGCCTCGAGCAATTCGATGAGTTTCTTGACCTTGCGAATATCCATGAATTGAACCTTGAAAGTGACTAGTTCCGTGCCTCCAGCCGTTCCAGCGCCGCGCGCAGGGCCAGCTCGTAACCCAAGGGCCCGAGGCCACTGATCACGCCCACCGCCACGTCCGACAGGTAGGAGTGGTGGCGAAAGGCCTCGCGGGCGAAGACGTTGGAGAGATGCACCTCGATGAAGGGGATGGCCACGCCCAGCAGTGCGTCACGCAGCGCCACGCTGGTGTGGGTGAAAGCGGCCGGGTTGATGAGGATGAACTCCACCCCTTCCCGGCCGGCCTGGTGAATTCGGTCGACGAGTTCGTGTTCCGCGTTGGACTGGAAGCAGATGAGCCGGTGCCCTGCCGTCTCTGCCTGTTGCTCGAGACGGGCTTCGATCTCTGCCAGGGTGCGGGTGCCATAATGGCCTGGTTCCCGGGTGCCGAGCAGGTTCAGGTTGGGGCCGTTGAGAACCAGGATCTGTGCCATGAGGATCGCTTTCGGGTGATAAATTTGCGGCCAACTGCTGTAAACCAGCCCGTAACTGGCGAAATTGTGCGGGAAAGGCCGCGAAATGTCCAGCGCGGGAGGGGATTTCGCCCGCCTGCGGCCCCTGGCTCCCGGCCCCGCGTGGAGGCGCCGGATCAGGGTTGCTGCAGCAGCTGCTCCAGCAGGGGCAGCAGGGTGCGTTCGGTCATCTCGCCTGCCCTGCGCAACCGGACCCGCCCCTCCCGGTCGGTGACCACCGTGTAGGGCAGCGCCTCCAGCCGGTTGCCCAGCCGGCGCGCCAGTTCGATGCCCCGCTCCTGTCCCAGCAGCATGGGGAACTCGATGCCATGGGTGTCGACGAAATCGCGCACCGCCCGGGGGTCGTCGATGGCGATCCCCACAAAGAGCACGCCCCGGTCGCGGAAGTGTTCGTCCAGGCGCACGAAGAGCGGCATCTCCCGCCGGCAGGGGGGGCACCAGGTGGCCCAGAAGTTGACCACCATCACCTTCCCCCGCCACTCCTCGGCCCGCCACAGGCTGCCGTCCACGTTGGGCAGGGTGAAGTCGGGCAGCCGTTCCGCAGCGCCGCCTGCCGGCTCCGCGTGCTCCCGTGCTTCCTGGATCCACTTGTACACGGTGCTGGCGCCGACTCCCAGCAGGACGCCCATGAGCGCCAGGATGAAGAACTGGCGCAGGCTCATCAGCGCACCCTGGCCAGGTGGTCGGCCAGCTCGGCGGCGCCGATGTCACCCATAATCCGCAGGGGCCTGAGCTCCTCGCCCCGGCTGTTCCAGAAGATCAGCGCGGGCGGGGCCGGCACCTCGAAGCGCCGCTGGAGGGCCAGGTCCTGTTCGTCCTGCTCGGTGACGTCGGCCTGCAGCAGCACGAACTGGTCCAGGTAGGCCCGTACCCGCGGATCGGGGAAGACGTTCTTCTCCAGCGTTTTGCAGTAGATGCACCAGTCGGCGTAGAAATCGAGCATCACCGGCTTGCCCGCCGCCTTGGCTGCGGCCACTTCCCGATCGAGATCCTCCACGCTCTTGATCCGTTTGAAGGCGACATGATCGGTGACGGCAGCAGGGCCACCGCTCATGCCCGCGGGCAGGATGCCGCGTAGCGGCTGCAGGGTGTCGCGGCCGTTGGCGGCCACCCCCACCAGGAAGAGGATGCCGTAGACCAGCACCACCACGCCCAGCCCCTTCCACAGCTTGCTCCAGCCCGAGGCGTCGGCGGGCAGCTGCCTCAGCGCGCCCATGTAGACGGAGGAGACCACCAGCAGCACGCCCCACAGCGCCATGATCACCACCTCGGGCAGGAAACGCTCCAGCATGGTGATGGCCAGTCCCAGCATGACGACGCCGAAGACCGCTTTCACTGCATCCATCCAGCCGCCCGCTCTGGGCAACAGCTTGCCGGCTGAGGTGCCGATGATGATGAGCGGTGCGCCCATTCCCAGGCTCATGGCGAAGAGCGCCAGGCCGCCCAGCTGCCAGTCGCCGGTCTGGCCGATGAAGATCAGGGCCCCGGCCAGCGGTGGCGCCACGCAGGGTCCCACGATGAGCGCCGACAGCAGCCCCATCATCGCCACTCCGGTGGTCTGCCCGCCCTGCTGGCGGTTGCTGATCTCGCTCAGCTTCGACTGCCAGCTGGCGGGCAGCTGGAGGTCGTAGAAGCCGAACATGGAGAGGGCCAGCAGCACGAAGACCAGAGCGAAGAAGCTCAGGATCCAGGGGTCCTGGAAGGCGGCCTGGAGGTTGGCGCCGAAGAGCCCGGCCAGCACGCCGGCGATGGTGTAGGTGACCGCCATGGCCAGCACGAAGACTACCGAGAGGGAAAAGGCGCGCCGGGTGGTCACCCGGTTCCCCTGGCCGGCGATGATGCCCGAGAGGATGGGGATCATGGGAAAGACGCAGGGGGTGAAGGAGAGCAGCAGCCCCAGGCCGAAGAAGCTGAAGACCACCAGCCAGGTGGATCCGGAGCGGAGCATGCCGGCGATGCGGTCCTGCTCGGACTGCTCGATCTCCGGCGCCTCTTCCCCGGCGGAAGGCGCAGCCCCTGTGGTTTCCGCCGGTGCAGCAGCCGTCGTTCCGCCGCCGACCACCGAGGTGGCGGGCAGGGCCAGGTCGAAGACCTTCTTCTGTGGTGGATAGCAGATGCCCGCTTCCGCGCAGCCCTGGTACTTCACCGTGAGCTTCGCCTCCAGCGCCTCGCCCTTCTCCCGCACCAGGGGGACGCCCACCTGGAAGTCGTGCACGAAGACAGGCACGTCGCCGATGGTGCCGTCGGGCCGGATGGTGTCGGGCTTGATCTTGGGTTTGGGCAGCTCCAGCCGTCCCACCTTCACGCCCTCGCCCTCAATGGAGACCTGCAGCTTGTCCTCGTAGAGGTAGGTGCCCTCGGCCACCTTGAAGTCGAGCTGGATGCGGTTGCCGTTGAGCACCTCGGGCACCACCTGGTAGGCCTTGTCCGGTGGCAGGAAGCCGTCCTCCTCCAGCCCCAGGGCGTCACCGAGCACGGCGCCCAACTCCTGCAGGGGCGAGGGGTCGGCGGCCGGGCGCTGCGCCGCCGGATCGGGATCGGCACCCGTGGGCGAACCGGTGAACTGCTCCAGGGCCTGTTCCGCCTCGGCCACCGCTTCCCGGGCCACCGGCGGCGGTTGGTCGGCCTCCTGCCGCAATGCCACCAGCAGTGTCTGGGTGTGGGGCGGGAAGCAGATGCCGATGTCGGCGCAGCCCTGGGAACGCACGTCCAGCTCGATCAGCTCCGGCCGTTCACTGCCGCTGTAGTGGACCGGGATCCTTGCCTCCACCGAGTTGCGGTAGATCTCGATCTCGCCGAAGAAAGGATCCTTCTTGATCTCGCCCGGCGGCAGGTCGGGGGTGCCCAGGGTCACCCGGGTGTCGTTGGTGTCGAAACGGAACTTGCTGCGGTAGAGGTAGTAGCCGTCGGCGATCTCCCAGCGCACCACGATGTCGCTGCCCTCGGTACGGCTGGAGATGCCGAAGGCCTGGTCCGGCTTGAGCAGCGGCTCCTCGGCGAGGGCGGGGCCGCCGGCGAGCAGAAACAGCAGGAACAGGCGGATCAGTGCGGTCATAGACTCTCCTCTACCCATCGCAGGTAACTTTCGGCCCCGGCCGCCAGGGGCAGGGCGATGATCTCGGGCACCTCGTAGGGGTGCATGGCGGCGAGCCGGTCGTGCAGCTCGTGCCAGCGGTGGCGGCTGGTCTTGATGATCAGCAGCCGCTCCTCGTCCCGTTCCACCTTCCCCTGCCAGCGGTATATCGAGGAGAGCGGCGGTGTAACATTGACGCAGGCGGCCAGCCGCTGCTCCACCAGGGCGGCCGCGATCTCGTCGGCCCGGTCCGGCGGACAGGTGCACAGAACCACCAGTACGGATGGGACCGGCGGAGCGTCGTCGTTCGTTTCCGGGGAGTTCATGAAGCCTTGAATTAAACGTTTTTGCCCAGAGGTATGCAAGATGAATCCGGCATTTGTTTTCCTTCTCCTCCTGGTGGGTGCACCCTTGGTGGAGCTCTATGTGCTCATCCAGGTGGGGAGCGAGATCGGCGCCCTGCCCACCATCGGGCTCAGCATCTTCACCGCCGTGCTCGGCGCCTGGCTGGTGCGTATGCAGGGCATCTCGGTGCTCTTCCGGGTGCAGCAGACCCTGGCGCGAGGCGAAGCGCCCGCCCTGGAGATGCTCGAGGGCGCTCTCCTTATGATGGCGGGGGTGAGCCTTTTGTTCCCCGGTTTCATCACCGACGCCATGGGCTTCCTGCTGCTGGTGCCGCCCCTGCGGCGCCGGCTGATCCTGGCGGTGCTGCGCCGCTCCGGCACCCTCAAGCCGCCGCCCGGCGGGCCGCCTGCGGAGGGGCCCGGCTCGCATGTCCGCGTCATCGAGGGAGATTGGCGGCGGGAGGAGTAAAGTCTCCACCCTGCGCAAAGGCCCGGAAGGGGATACCGGGGCGTCCGAGGGCAGGATGCCCGAGGCCGAGCGTACGCTGTACAGGGAGGTACGAGTGCCGCGGTGGCAGGGAAGCCATAGAGCGGCCAGGGATGTACTTGCAGCGTCCCCGGTATCCCCTTCCGGGCCTTTGCGCAGGGCTCCTGGAGAACCCCACCTTCATTTTGTGCAGTTGTCCCGCCGGTTGCCCTTGACTTTCGAAAGGCCGCCCCTATTATTAGCACTCACTTCGGGGGAGTGCTAACACTCCCGGAATCCCTACCCACAGTCAGAACAAGCGATTTTGAGGAGTTTTGTCTATGAATATCCGTCCCTTGCATGACCGCGTGGTCATTCGCCGCACGGAAGAGGAGCACACCACCCCCGGCGGCATCGTGCTTCCCGACACGGCCACCGAGAAGCCGATCCAGGGCGAGGTGATCGCCGTGGGCAACGGCAGGATCCTGGACAACGGCGAGGTGCGTCCCCTGGACGTGAAGGTGGGCGACAAGGTGCTCTTCGGCAAGTACGCCGGCACCGAGGTGAAGCTCGACGGCGAAGAGCTGCTGGTGATGCGCGAAGAAGACATCATGGGTGTCATCGAAGGCTGAGCATCGCCACACGGAATCATGAAGGGGCCGGCCGACCGGGCCGGCGCAAACCGGAAAACAGACTTTTAAGGAACCAAGAAGATGACTGCGAAAGAAGTACGATTCGGCGACGAAGCCCGTCAGCGCATGCTGAACGGCGTGAACATCCTGGCCAACGCCGTGAAGGTGACCCTGGGCCCGAAGGGCCGCAACGTGGTGCTGGAGAAGTCCTTCGGCGCGCCCACCATCACCAAGGACGGCGTTTCCGTGGCCAAGGAGATCGAACTCTCCGACAAGTTCGAGAACATGGGTGCACAGATGGTGAAGGAGGTCTCCTCCCAGACCTCCGACGTGGCCGGTGACGGCACCACCACCGCCACCGTGCTGGCCCAGGCCATGGTGCGCGAAGGCCTCAAGGCCGTGGCCGCCGGCATGAACCCCATGGATCTCAAGCGCGGCATCGACAAGGCCGTGGAGGCTGCGGTGGAGCAGCTCAAGTCCATGTCCAAGCCCTGCGAGGACTCCAAGGCCATCGCCCAGGTGGGCGCCATCTCCGCCAACTCCGACACCGCCATCGGCGACATCATCGCCGAGGCCATGGAGAAGGTGGGCAAGGAGGGCGTCATCACCGTCGAGGAAGGCACCTCGCTGGCCAACGAGCTGGACGTGGTGGAGGGCATGCAGTTCGACCGCGGCTACCTCTCCCCCTACTTCATCAACAACCAGCAGAACATGTCCGTGGAGCTGGAGGATCCCTTCATCCTGCTCCATGACAAGAAGATCTCCAACATCCGTGACCTGCTGCCGATCCTCGAGGCCGTGGCCAAGGCGGGCCGTCCGCTGCTGATCGTGGCCGAGGACGTGGAGGGCGAGGCCCTGGCCACCCTGGTGGTGAACAACATGCGCGGCATCGTCAAGGTGGCCGCCGTGAAGGCCCCCGGCTTCGGTGACCGCCGCAAGGCCATGCTGCAGGACATCGCCATCCTCACCGGCGGCACCGTCATCTCCGAGGAGGTGGGCCTGAGCCTGGAGAAGGCCACCCTCAACGAGCTGGGCAACGCCAAGAAGGTGGTGGTGAGCAAGGAGGAGACCACCATCATCGACGGCGCCGGTGTGCCCGACGACATCAAGGCCCGCTGCGAGCAGATCCGCGCCCAGATGGAGGAGACCACCTCCGACTACGACCGCGAGAAGCTGCAGGAGCGGTTGGCCAAGCTGGCCGGCGGCGTGGCCGTCATCAAGGTGGGTGCCGCCACCGAGGTGGAGATGAAGGAGAAGAAGGCCCGCGTGGAGGACGCCCTGCACGCCACCCGCGCCGCCGTGGAAGAGGGCATCGTGCCCGGCGGTGGTGTGGCCCTGGTCCGCGCCCAGAAGGCCATCGCCGATATCAAGGGCGAGAACGAGGACCAGAACGTGGGCATCCAGCTGGCCCGTCGCGCCATGGAGGAGCCTCTGCGCCAGATCGTCTCCAACGCCGGCGGCGAGCCCTCCGTGGTGTTGAACAACGTGGCCGACAACGAGGGCAACTACGGCTACAACGCCGCCACCGGCGAGTACGGCGACATGGTGGAGATGGGGATCCTCGATCCCACCAAGGTGACCCGTTCCGCCCTGCAGAACGCCGCTTCCGTGGCCGGCCTCATGATCACCACCGAGTGCATGGTGGCCGAGGAGCCCAAGGAGGAGGCACCTGCAGCAGCAGGCGCCGGCATGGGTGGCATGGGCGACATGGGCATGATGTAACCAGAGGCCATTGCCGGCCCATCGGAAACCCCGCCGCTTCGGCGGGGTTTTCTTTTGGCCGAAAAATCGATCGTCCCGCCAATGTGTTATGGTTTGAAAAACGGAACGAACGGGCCACGGGTCCGAGGGATGGTGCTCCATGAAAGGAAAGAAGTTTCTGCTTGCGATGGGACTGACGGCGACGTTTCCCCTTCTCGCCGGACCTCCGATGAAATATGTGGATGAGAGCGGCCATGTCATCTATTCGGACAAGCCGGTGCCCGGGGCGGTGCGGAGCGAAATGGTTCCCGTGGCTCCGGCGCCCGACGAAGAAGAGGTGAAAAAGGCCCGCGAGCGGGTGGAGAAGACTGAACGGATGGCCGAGGAGGCGCGCCGGGCGAGAGAGATTCGGGAGCAGGAGCGGGAAGAGGCACGCAAGAAGGCCGCCCGGGAAGAGAAGCCGGTGGTGATCATCAAGGAGGAAGGGGGCGGTGGCTACTACCCGGAGTACACCAATCCCCCTCTCAACAAGCCCCGTCCGCCGGGCGCTCCCGGTCACCGTCCCGGAATCGGTCCCGGCAAACCCGATCATCCTGCGTACCGTCCGCCCGGGGCAAGGCCGCCCGTCTCCATTCAGCCGGTTCCGAGGTAGGCCTCGATCTCCACCTCGTCCACCTGTTCGGGTGGAAGGTAGGCCTTGGCGTATTCCAGGTAGACACCGCTGCGCAGGAAGAGCTCGAAGAGATCCGGGTCGATGTGCCCCTCCTGCTTCATGAACCAGAGGATGCGCACCGCTTCGCTCAGCTTCTTGGGCCGCTTGTAGGGGCGGTCGGCGGCGGTGAGCGCCTCGAAGACGTCGGCGATGGCCATCATGCGCGCCTGCAGCGGCATCTCCCTCCCTTTCAGCCGGCGCGGGTAGCCGGTGCCGTCCATGCGCTCGTGGTGCCCACCGGCGATCTCGGGCACCTGGCGCAGGTGGCGGGGATAGGGGAGCTGGTCCAGCATGAGGATGGTCTGCACGATGTGCTGGTTGATGAGGTAGCGCTCCTCCTCGGTGAGGGTGCCGTGCTCGATGGAGAGGTTGTGCAGCTCTCCCCGGTTGAAGCGGTAGCGGGGCACCTCCATCCGGAACCGCCAGCGGCCGTTGTCGACGGCCGGCTCCTTCGGGTTCCGCCCGACCAGATGTTCCGGCCGGTCGGCCAGCAGCGGCTCCTCCACCGGCAGTTTGCGGTTTCCGTTCCTCTCCTTGCGCTTGCGTTCTTCGGGTGACACCCCCAGGGTGTCGTCCAGGGTGCGCAGCCAGGTGCGCCGGCCGATGCGGTGGAGCCGGGCCACCCGCTCGGGTGTCATCTCCCGGTCGCCGTCGTTGCAGGCGGCAACGAAGGCGAACTCCTCGTCCAGTTCGGCCAGCGCGCTTTCGAGTCTCTCTTTCAGGACCCCTTTGTCCCCTCCTTCGGCGATCCCCTGCCAGTAGCGGATCCAGGCGTCCCGCTTGAGCACCTCGAAGCGCATGCGGATCTCGTGGATGCGGTCGTAGAGGGTCTCCAGGCGGGTGGCCTTGTCCACCACGTATTCCGGCGTGGTCACCTTGCCGCAGTCGTGCAGCCAGGCCGCGATGTGCAGCGCCTCCCGGTCGGCCTCTGTGGGCCGGTAGTCGTGGAAGGGCGGATCGTCGCTCGCGGCCGCCGCCTCGTCCAGCATGCGGGTGAGCACGGGCACCCGCTGGCAGTGGCCGCCGGTGTAGGGTGACTTGGCGTCGATGGCGCCGGCGATCACCTGGATGAAGCCGTCGAGCAGCGCCTTGCGCGAGGCCAACAGCCGGCGGGTCTCCAGGGAGACGGCGGCGAAGCCGCTGAGGGTGGAGACGAAATGGTGCCACTCGGCTACGCCGTCCCCCGGCGTCTCGGGTGTAGTGGTGAGCGAGAGAAGGAGCACCACGCCCATGGGTTCCCCGCTTCGGCTCACCAGGGGCAGCAGTGCCACGCCCAGCGGGCGGCCATCGGGTTTTTCCAGGAGGGTGCCGAACCAGGAGCCCTCTTCCGCCTTCACCGTCAGCAGGCGGGAGCGGTTCTCCCGGAGCACTGTGAGGAAGGGCTCTCCCTGGGGCTGCTCCAGCTGCACCGCGGGAAGCGTGGAACGCCATCCCTCTTCCGTGGTGTCCCATCCGGCCGGTTCGAGGAATGCCCGCTCCTCGTCGAACAGCAGCACCCCCGCGGCCTGGACCCCGCTCGCCTCGCGGGTTTCACGGGTGAAGAGCTCCAGCATGCGGTTGAAGTCCTGTTCTGCCGCCAGCGAGGTGACGAGATGGAGAAAGCGGTTGATGGTCTCCCTCATGGCGTCCATCGCCCGGGCCAGGAGGTGAACTTCCCGGATGCTCGAATCCGGTGACGCCGGTCCCCCGAAATCGAGCCGCTGGATGCGGCGGGTCTCCGTGGCCAGGCGGTGCAACGGCAGGCTGATGCGGCGGGCGAAGAGCCAGATGAGGGGGAGGGCGAGCAGGATGATGGCGATGGCGATGAGGCTGCTCCTGCCGGCGATCCGGTAGGCTTCGCCAAGGAGCTCCCGCTCCGGGGCGAGCACGGCCAGGTGAAGCGCCAGCCCCGCGCCCGTCTCCAGTTGCTTCACTTCTCCGATCCAGGCGGCGCCCCCGTGTTCGAACTTGAACGAGGCGCCGTGGCCGGCCTTCAACAGCTGCCCGGCCACCCGGCGCAGCAGGGGGTTGCCGAGTTCCTGGATGCGGGCGATGCGGAAGGTCTCCCCCTCCCCGGAAACCACCAGCTTTTCCGGGTTCCCGTAGGCGATCACCTCCCCGTCGCCAGTGTAGAGCAGCAGTTCCGCCGAGGGGCTCACCTCGTGGCTGGCGAGGGAACGGGAGAGGGCATCCAGGGTCAGGTCTGCCGCCATCACGACGTTGCCCGTGGTGCTCCTGCGAGCCACCGTCACGCCGATCTTCTTCAGGAAATAGTAGAGATAGGGTCGGCTCAGCGTGGGTCCGTCGCCCGCCTGCGCCAGTCGGTACCAGGGCCGGATACGGGGATCGTAGCGGGTCTCCTTCCCGGTTTCCCGGGTCAGCTCTCCCAGGTGGGCGTCGTAGTGGATCCGGGTCATGGTGCGCCGGCCCTGGTCGTCCCGGCCGATGTGGTCGGCCACGTAGGCGGTGCCGGGCGGGGAGTGGAACCGCTTCCTCAGGTCGGGACCCGTGATGGGCCTCAGGATGAAGTAGTCCCCGTTGTCGTAGCCGGCCTGGATGGCCGAGAGGTAGGGTTGCTGTGCCAGCGCCTCCCGCAGCAGGGGGAGGGTCTCCAGCCGCTCGTCCAGCGTACCGGCGGTGGCGAGCGGAGACCGGGTGAGGAGGGAGACGAGGGTGGCGGCGGGGCGGTGGGTGCCGGAGAAATGCGTCAACACCTCCTGGACGATGCTCCCGAAGAGTGTCCTGGAAGCGGAGAGGATGATCTCCCGGCTGCGGGCGTGGTTGTAGCCCACGAGCATGGACCCCACCACCAGCATCAGGATGACGAAGAGGAGGGTGATGTGCAGGTGGAGGGGGAAGGTTTTTCGAACTTCGCCCATGATCCGCTCCTTGAATCCGGTTGAAAAGAGTGCCGCTTCGACCCTAGCACAGCAGGGGGCGAGATTGACAGCGGGCCGCAAATGGACTAGATTTGCCCGTCTTTTTCGTGGCGGCGGGCCCTGTGTCCGAAGCCGTTTCTGCAGAACGAAAAACCAGGAATCCGGGAAGAACCATGAAACGTACCTTTCAGCCCAGCAACCTCAAGCGCGCCCGCACCCACGGTTTCCGTGCGCGCATGGCCACCAAGAACGGCCGCAAGGTGATCAAGGCCCGCCGCGCCAAGGGCCGCGCCCGTCTGACCCCCTGAGGACAGGAACCCATCGACTCCCGGCGTTTCCCGCGCAGCGCCCGGCTGCTCAAGGGCGCGGAGTACAGAAGGGTCTTCGAGCAGCCGGAGCGCTCCAGCGACCGGTATTTCACTGTTCTCTATCGTCCTTCGGGCCTGCCCCAGGCGCGCCTCGGACTGGCGGTGGCGAAGAAGCACCTGCGCCGTGCCACCAGCCGCAACCGCATCAAGCGCCTGATCCGGGAGAGTTTCCGTCACCATCAGCACGAACTCCGGGGGCTGGACATCGTGGTCCTGGTGAAGCCGGGGCTCGACGCAGTGGACAACCGTACCCTGCTCGACGCGCTGGAGCGGCACTGGCAACGCCTGGGTCGAGGGGCCGTCGGCTGAACCCATATTCCACAGACCGAAGAGAGACATGGACAACATAAGACTCTTGCTCATCATGGCCCTGGCCTACACCGGCTTTCTTCTGTGGCAGGCCTGGCAGGAGGATTATGGTCCGGTGACGCAGCAGGCGGCCGTGGCGACGGATGCCGGCGGGCAGGCGGAGGAGGCGGTGCCGCAGGTGCCTTCCACCGCCGCCATCGACGAAGCCGCCGCGCCCGCGTCAGCGACGGCCCAGGCGGCGACCGGTGGCAGCGTGGAGGTGGTCACCGACACCCTGCGGGTGAAGCTCGACCTGCGCGGTGGCACCATCGCCGAGACCTGGTTGCAGAAGTACCCGGTCTCGGTGGACCGGCCCGAGGAGAAGTACCGCCTGCTGAGCCGGGATCCTGCCGATTTCTTCATCGTGCAGAGCGGCCTGCTCGCCGCCGGCGGCGAGGCCCCCACCCACGAGGCGCTCTACCAGGCGGCGAAGACCAGTTACCGCATGGCCGAGGGCGCCGGTACCCTCGACGTGGATCTCGTCTGGACCGGCCCGAAGGGGGTGAAGGTAACCAAGCGTTACACCTTCACCCGCGGCAGCCACCTGGTGAAGATCCGCCACATCGTCAGCAACGAATCCGCGGAGCCCTGGCAGGGGCGCGAATACCACCAGCTGCAGCGGGGTGAGCCCCGGGACAAGGGCAACGCCCTCATGTACACCTATACCGGTGGGGTGGCCTGGGACCCCGAGGAGAAGTACCAGAAGTTCGACTTCGAGGCGCTGGCCGCCGGAGAGCTGGACAAGGAGGTCACCGGCGGCTGGATCGCCATGATCCAGCACTACTTCCTGGGTGCCGTGATTCCGCCGAAGAGCGAGCCGCGCCACTTCTACGGCAAGGGGCTGGCCAACGGCCATTACGTGATTGGCGAGTATTCACAGGCGGTGAAAGTGGCGCCGGGCGAGAGCCATGCCTTCGACGCCGCCATCTACCTGGGCCCCAAGGACCAGGAGACCCTCGCCTCTATCGCCGAGGGGCTGGACCTGGTGGTGGACTACGGCTGGCTCACCATCCTGGCCAAGCCCATCTACCACATCCTCGCCTGGATCAACTCGGTGGTGGGCAACTGGGGATGGACCATCATCCTCTTCACCATCCTCATCAAGGCGGTCTTCTTCAAGCTCTCGGAGGCCAGCTACCGCTCCATGGCCAAGATGCGCAACCTGACGCCGCGTATCCAGGCGCTCAAGGACCGCTACGGCGACGACAAGCAGCGCCTGCAGGCGGCCATGATGGAGATCTACAAGAAGGAGAAGATCAACCCGCTCGGAGGCTGCCTGCCCATCCTGATCCAGATGCCCTTCTTCATCGCCCTCTACTGGGTGCTGATGGAGTCGGTGGAGCTGCGCCAGGCACCCTGGATCTTCTGGATCAAGGACCTCTCGGTGCAGGATCCCTACTACGTGCTGCCGGTGATCATGGGGGTCACCATGTTCGTGCAGCAGAAGCTCAACCCGGCGCCGCCCGACCCCATGCAGGAGAAGATGATGATGGCGCTGCCCTTCGTCTTCACCGTGATGTTCGCCTTCTTCCCCTCGGGACTGGTGCTCTACTGGACTGTGAACAACATTCTTTCCATCGCCCAGCAGTGGGTGATCACGCGGCGCATCGAGGCACAGGCGAAGAAGCTCTGAAAACTGCAGCCGGAGCCTGAAAAACCGGGGGCGGTTCCTTCCGGCGGGATCTCGGCGGCAGGGATGCCGCCGTGAAGCCTACAGGGAAGTATTCACGGCGTTCCCGCCGGAAGGAACCGCCCCCGGTTTGGATCCCGCGGATATTGCCGGCATCATTCCTGGCAATCGGAAATGAGCCCTACTGTCGACACCATCGCTGCCATCGCAACTCCGCCCGGCCGCGGCGGGGTGGGGATCGTGCGCGTCTCGGGCCCCGCGGTGCCGGCCATCGCCGAGGGGGTGATCGGCGGTCTGCCCGAACCCCGCCGGGCCGCCTTCCGCCGCTTCCTGGACGCCGAAGGCGAAGTGATCGACGAGGGCATCGCCCTCTACTTCCCCGCGCCCCGCTCCTTCACCGGCGAGGAGGTCCTCGAACTCCAGGGCCACGGCGGCCCCGTGGTGATGGACCTGCTGCTGAAAAGGGTGCTGGAGCTGGGCGCCCGCCTGGCGCGCCCCGGCGAGTTCTCCGAGCGCGCCTTCCTCAACGACAAGCTCGACCTGGCCCAGGCCGAGGCGGTGGCCGATCTCATCGACGCCGAGACCGAGGCGGCGGCACGCCTGGCCA
>Ga0256914_1002515_pt1 | contig 15192 bp, 12 predicted proteins | sample HulkmetaG_FD_191571 | JGI IMG/M metagenome (GOLD analysis project Ga0256914, IMG submission 191571) | Hydrothermal chimney microbial communities from Main Endeavour vent field at the Juan de Fuca Ridge, Pacific Ocean - Hulk | ecosystem: Environmental > Aquatic > Marine > Hydrothermal vents ... | reverse complement strand
TTGCCCTCAATGTAGGCCACCGTGCCGACCTGGTCAAAGCCCAGGGCTTCGGTCCACTGGTCCGAATCCCAGATGGCGATGCCGGTGCCGGAGGCGCCGGTGATGGTGTTGTCCTCAATGGTCACGCGCTCCGCTCCCACGCCCCAGATGCCGAACTGGTTGCCGGTGAGGGTGTTCTGCTCCACCGTGACTCCGTCGCCGGAGGCGTACAGGAGGATACCGGCTGCGCCGTCGGCGGTGGGCGAGGTGATCGGATCGTCGGTGCAGCCCGCCCCGACGTTGGTGCATACATGGTCGCCGACGGTGTTGAAGGCGATGGTCGCCGCCGCACCCCGGCTGACCTGGATGCCGTTCTCGGCGATAACCGGGTTCGCGCCGCTGCCGGTGATGGTGTTGCTCATGATCTCGGCATAGGAACCGGCATTGTCCACCACGATACCGCCTTTGCGGTAGCCGCCGATGTCGTTGGAGATGATGGTCGCCGTGCCGGTGACGCTATGGGCCGCCCGCCCGACCTGGATGCCGATGGTCAGCCCGTTGGTCCCCAGCGCGGAAAAGACGTTGTCGTGGATGTTCGCGTCTGCGCCATCTTGGACGTAGATGCCCGCGTTCAGGTCTGTCGAATCGGGGGCATGGACGGTAAAGCCGGTGAATTCAACCGCCACGCCGTCGCCGCCGATGGTGACGATGTTCTTTGAGCCGTGGCCGTCGGCGACCATGGGGACCGGGGCTTTGATGAAGGTTTGCCCGGCGCCCTGACCCTGCAGGGTCAGGCTCTTGGTGATCACGACCTGCTCGGTATAGACGCCTGTGGCGACGTAGACCGTGCTGCCGGAAACCAGGTTGACGCCCTCCTGGATGCGGCTCACCGGGCCGACCTGGGGGCTGTCGTCGTCCACCCACAGGGTGGAAAAGTCGCCCTGGAAGCCGGGGGTCGCCGGTTCGGTGTCATCGCCTACGTCCAGCCAGGGGGTATAGTCCACCGTGCCGCTGACGGCGGAAGCCACCGCCGAGGGGTCGCTATCGCCCCACCAGTTGCCGCCGGCGTCGGGGAGCAAATAGTCTACGTTGCTCTCCAAGCCGTAGGTGTTGCCGACCAGGCTGTTGTCGTTGATCGTCAGTTGGGTAAAGACGCCCGTGCTGCACCCCGACTCGCACCGGTACAGTTCAATCCCGGCTCCAAAGCCTTCCACATAGTTGTTCTTGGCCGTAAAAGCCAGGTCATCGGTCCCCCAACCGGCATCGGCTTCTATGCCGTAGGTGTCGGTGTTATCTGTGCCGCTGAACACGATGGTATTGTTGAGCACCTGGGCCGTGAGCAGGGCCAGGGGACCGTTGGCGGTCAAATGGAGCCGGTCGTTCGTTTCCACGCCAAAGGGTGAAGGAATCGCCCCCGGCGGGTCGGTAGCGATGACGCCCCAGGCAAAGACGCCCACCTTCTCAATGGTGATGTCGTTGTTGGCGATCAGTCCCGATCCATCTAGGTTGTAAACGCCCACGTGCGCGCCGGTGATGGTGTTGCCGGTGATGGTCAAATCGCCAAAGTAGTTGAGGATGGTCGTTGCCACCCACTTGGTGGCCGAATTGGTGTTGTCATAGGCGATGCCGGACAGGGTGTTATCCGCAACCGTACCGCTGCCCATAGCGGCCCAGACCTGAATGCCGTTCTGGGCGGTGATGTCGGTTGCCCCGTGGCCGACGATGGTGTTGCGGCGGACATCTACCGTCAGGGGGGTGGTGGCCCCGGCGTTGAGGGCCAAGGCGTTCTTTTGCCAGCCGGTAAAGAGGCTGTCATAGACGTTGATGTTGCGGGCCGTGCCGTCGGTGTTCAGGACGTAGAGGGCCACGCCGTGCTGCGCACCGCTGAAGGGGGTATCGCGCACGTCTTGGATGTGGACTCTGTCCACCGTTCCGCCCGCGTTGCGGAAGGCAATGCCCACAAAGCGGTAGTTGGCGTTGCCCTTGCCTGCGCCGTCCACCGTCAGGTTGCAGACGGTCACAGGTTCGGTATCGTGAATGTAGACGATGGGGTAGTTGTCCGCGCTGGTGGTGAATTTGAGGGTCAGGTTGTCGGGGGATTGGATGGTGGTGGAGACCATGCTCTCGCCGGTCAGGGTCAGGGATTTGGTGATCTCCACCTGCTCGACGTAGGTCCCGGCGGCTACGCTGACGGTATCCCCGACCAGGGCTGCGTTCACCGCCTCCTGAATGTAGGTGTAGTGATCGCGGTCCAGGTTCCAATCCACCTTCAGGTACCAGATGTTGCCGTCAATTTCGGCGGTGGGGTCGTCGGGGTTTCGCTCCGAGGTGAAAAAGAGGTAGCTTTCGCCGCCGTCGGTCGTAAAGCCGATGGGCCACATATCTACCCAGGGGTTGGAGCCGTATTGCCCCTCCGTCACCATCTTGGGGCCGTTGTCAAAAAAGGTCCCGTCCAGGGTGTCGTTGGACCAGGCGACGATGTATTGACGGGTTCCATCCCACGGGGCCTGGGCAAAGACGTAGGTGTTGCCGACCTTGAAGAGGGTGGGGTCGTATTTCTCCGGCGGGGCCACTTCGTCCACCTTGTCCCAGGAGGTGGTGGCGTCGTCGTACTTGTAGATGTAGTTCTTGTTGCTGCTAAAGATGGCCAGATAGAGAGAGTTCCCCTCCACGTAAAAGTGGGCCAGGCCGCCGGTGAGGGCCGCATCCACCACCAGGGGGGTGCTCCAGCCGCCGGTTTTGGGTGTGCTGCTGTGCATGGTGGTAAAATTGCCGGAACCTTCCACTACCCACAGCTCGCCGTTGAAGACGGTCTCGTCGTGGTGGGCCTGGCCGCTGCTCAGGCCGGTGAGGATGGGGCCGACTTCGGTCCAGGTGGTCCCGCCGTCGCCGGTGTACCAGCCGTACAGGTTGGCCGATGTACCGCTGATCACGGTGGCAAAGGCCCATACCTCGCCGCCAAAGTAGGCGGCCCCCGTTTCGCCCAGGTAGCCGTTGGCGTTGTGGGCCACACCGGAGATCAAGGTCGGCGCGGCCGAAACCAGACCGGGGATGGCGGCCGCTTTTTTGTAATAGACCCGGTAGTCGTTGACATCGGGGTTGTCATCTTCGTAGCTGCCGGTGACGCTGGCCGAGCGGCCATAGAACAACCAATAATCGCTGCCGTCGTAGATGATGGACTGGCCCCGTTCGTAGTAGGTGTTGTCGGTCACCTGGACCGGCGGGCTGACCTCGTTGATCGCGCCCTGGGCCATGGCCGGGACCGTCCAGGCCAGCAGCAGCACTCCCAAAACGAATCCGGCCAAGACAAACAGTTTGATCCTCATTTTGCACCTTCCTTTCTCAAAGATGGTGGGCCGTCCACGAACTGAGCGCAAGCGCGCGAGTGTGCCCGGCCCGGTGGCGCAAGAAAATCGCGGTTGAAACCGCACTTGGCGGACCGCCTCCAACCTGCGGGAGGCTTTTTGCACAAGCCGGAGGCCTGTACTACGTCGCTCGGCGCGGGCCAATCGGGATTTTCGTCCCCGGCGGTATACCGGGATCATGCCGACTTTTACCGAACCTGGGTGTGCGACAAGGTATTTTTTGCTCCGGTGCACCTCCTTTTTTCATCATGGGCCGGACGAGACGGCGCCGGCGGGCAGATTCACAACCCCGTGCTGCGCAAAGGGCGGTCTCCGGTCTTATGCTTACCGGCTCGCATCCGACAACATGGACGACATCGGGAATGCTCAACTTGAGGGTAGTCGCACCTGGGGAGGATGGTGCGCCGGGGCTGCATTGCCCAGACTGCGACTGCCGACGCTTCTTGAAAGAAGTATATCACAATTGGTGATATGAGTCAAATAACGTTGGACGACAAGCAAGAGCACGATTTTACAAAATGTCGGATGGTTGCCGCCGCTCGGCACCAGGTGGGGAACACAACGCTTGACAGGATGGATGCCTTGTGTTACGATGCAACGGTCCGGTCCGTCGGGCCGAATCCACGATGAACCCGGTACTGTGCGGTAGATCTGCACTAAATCAGAATCGCCATGTTGATTTTAGACCTGCGTTGGTTGCTTTTTGGGCTGCTTGTGGCGGTGATCGCCCTGGGTGTGCTCGTTGCCCGCTCCAGGAAACGGAATACAACGTTCCTCCCCTTTGAGAAAGGGCCTTCTGCGCTGGAACGCGCTCCTTTTGGCTTGCTGGTGCTGGATGGTCCGAGCACTTACCGCTGGGCCAATCTCCAAGCCCGCCATCTGTTGGACCTGCCTCTTCCGAGCGGCTCCTTGCCGAAAGCGTCCTGGGCTTCACTCCTGGCGGAAGATCGGGAGACGGCACGCCGAGAAATGGCGGGGCTAGGTCGCTACCGCACCGTTGCTCCTGCTCCGGACCGGACTTTGCGCTGGTGGGTTGCACCCTGGGACGGTCTGGACATCGTTTTTCTCTTGGACGTCACCGCCCAACAGCGGGCCGAACAGGCCGCCGGCTACCTGCTCAGCGATCTTTCCCACGAGCTGCGCACACCGTTGGCCACGATTTTGACCCACCTGGAGATCTTGCTCCTGCCCGACATCTCGACCGAGATCGGTCGGCAATCCCTTCGGTTGCTGAAGGAAGAGGCCCGGCGGATGGCCCGGCTGGTGAACGACATGCTGCAATTGGGCCGTCTGGAAACCGCGACCGAAATTGAACGCCGCCCGGTGGACCTCCTGGCCGTGGTGGAGGGAGCCGTGGCCCAGATTACGCCCCAGGCCGAAGAGCGAGGGATTGACATTGTACTGGAGGCCGAGGCCCCCTTGCCCCTGGTTGTGGGCGATGCAGACCGATTGAAACAGGTCTTTCTCAACCTGCTGGATAACGCGGTCAAGTTCTCCCGGCCCGGCGACCGGGCGGTGGTCTCTCTGCAGCAGGGGGAGGAAGGCATCGTCTGCACCGTCTATGACAACGGGCCGGGCATCCCTGCCGAACACCTACCCCATGTGACCCGGCGTTTTTATCGGGGCGTCCCCCAGGGGCAGGGAGGAAGCGGCCTGGGGCTGGCCCTGGTGGCAGAGATCTTGCGCCGACACGACAGTCGGCTGCACATCGAGAGCCGGACCGACGGGGACGAGACGGGAACCCGCGTGCGCTTTGTGCTGCCGGTTTTGCCGGAGGAGGTGGAAGGGTGAAGGACAGGCCCTGGAAGTCACTGCGGCGCTGGGGATGGGGTTTGTTGCTTTTGGCCTTGCTGGGAGGGTACTGGCTGTTGCCCATCTCCGGACAGGTGCTGATCATGCCCGGTAGCAGCTCCGATGCGGCCCTTTGGCCCCAAATGCGTCTGGAGCCTGCCGCGCCCCGGCCCGGCGAGGAGGCGATTCTGCGGGTCGCCGATATTGTCCCCTGGGTCCATGTGCTGCTCACGGTGGACGGGCAACCGGCTCAACCGCAAAAATGGCCGTCCGACGCCGACGATGCCTTGATCTGGGAATGGAGGTTCGTCGTTCCGGAGGGAGAGGGGTATCCCCTCGTTTTCTACCACGATTGCCACAGCGGCTGTATCGAACGAGGACGGATGGTGGTCGGCCTGGGCCGACCCACGCCGACGGCCCTGACGCCGACCAAACTGGGGGTGGTCTTTGCCGATCCACAACGGGATTGGCACGGTCGCAGCGGGTGGGATGTGGAGCTGACCTACGCCCGGCTGGCCGACGCCGAATTTTGGGGCATAGACGATCTGGCGGTGCGGGTGCATCAGGCCACGGCCAAGGGGCTGCGGGTGCTGGTGCGGGTGGACTATGACCAGGGCCAAAGCCTTCCCCCGGCAGGCGACCAACTGGCTTTGAGCGAATACCTCCAGTACCTCCGACGGCTGGCCCGAGACGAGCGTCTGGGTGAGGTGTACGGCTACTTTTTGGGCAGCGGCTTCAACGAGTTGGGCAGCAATACCCAGGCTCCGGACCGACCGGTGACGCCGTCCTGGTATGCCCGTGTCTTTAACGGATACGGGGAACCGGTGGCCCATACCGACAATGCGGTACAGGTGATCCGCGCCGAGAACCCCCACGTTCGGGTGTTGGTGGGACCGGTGCGGCCCTGGAGCATGGACCGGAACGGGGAGCGGCGCTACGAAATAGATGTCCCCTGGCTCAACTATATGAACAGCCTGGTCGCGGCGCTGGATGAAGGGGCCAGGGCCAAGTCGGCCGCCGGTATCCCGTTGGCCGCGCCCGACGGCTTTGCCCTGCACGTGCCGGGCCGCCCCGAAGCGGCGGAGGCAATGGGGCAGGCAGGGGCCAGGGAGCCTTACCTAGACCTGCACCGACCCGAATGGGGGAAGGCGCAGATCGGGTTCCGCCTCTACCGTGATTGGCAAGCCATCGTTAACGCCTACCCTACCACACGGGGATTGCCGCTTTACATCACATCCAGCAACACCTTCGCTCCCGGCGAAAATATCCCCCCGGCCCAGAATTACCCCCAGGGCTGGCTGACGGCTGCTTTGGCAGCGGTCAACGCGGAACCGCAGATTCAGGCCCTGTGCTGGTTCCTGGATAGGGATCGCTCCGGCGATCCCCGCTGGGATTGGTTCAGCTTCGGTCAGCACCCCGGTCGCTTGCTATACGCAGCCGAAGAGTTCGAGGCGCTGTTACAAAGTGGGCCGTGATGAGGTCACAGGGCGAGGAGGTAGTCATGGGTGAGATCATCCGGGTGGTATTGGCCGACGACCATCCGGCGTTACGGTTGGGGCTGCGGGTGCTGCTGGACCAGGCCCCCGATGTGGAAGTGGTAGGAGAAGCGGGGGATGGCGTGGAGACACTGGCGATGATCGAGGCGTTGCAGCCGGACGTGGCCGTATTGGACTGTCGGTTGCCGGGGATGGAGGGAACCGAGATCGCACGGGAAATCCGGCGGCGGGGTTGGCCGGTGCGGGTGCTGGCCCTTAGTTCCTATGACGACGACCGGTATGTGCAGGGGATGCTGGAAGCCGGGGCGGTAGGCTATCTGCTGAAAGAAGAAGCTCCGGAGACGATTCTGGCGGCGGTCCGGGGGGCTGTACGGGCGGAGGGGTATTGGAGTCCGGCGGTGGCGGCCAAGGCAACCGCCTGGCCGCCACAAGGTCCACCCGCCGGATTGACCCGACGCGAGGTTGAGGTGTTGCGATTGGTGGCGAAAGGGCTTTCGAATGCAGGCATCGCGCGGGAGTTGGGGATCAAAGAACGGACGGTGAGCTTTCACGTCAGCAATATCCTGAAAAAGTTGAAAGCGACATCGCGGGTAGAAGCAGCGGTATGGGCGAAGGAGCAGGGGCTTGCTCCTTGATAGTCCGGCAAGACCTGTCTACGCCCCGGCATTTCAGTGTCGGGGCGTTTTTGATCGCCGGAGGTCATACCTGTCAAGATTGACAGGTCGAACCTGCCAGAATTGACAGTAGACGGGGGATTCCGTTTCTGGTACACTGGGGATGCCACCGGAAGGACCGGTGAGTATCCATGATCATAGAAAGCATAGGAGGGCTAAAAAGTCAAGCTTGTTTGGACGTTTGTGCTGCTGGCAATACTATTGGCCGCTGGCCTGGAAGCTGCAACGGCGCAAGAAACATATCGGGATGGAATCCTGTTCTTTATAGCATACACAACAAGGGGTAATGGGAGCAAGGTACCTATCTACCTGATGCCGGAGAACATAGATGTGACTCAGAGGGCTTTCAACAGTTATCTTTTGCCTCCACATTACGGCCCGCACCTGTTCAGACGCAGGATGATCATTGGCCTTTCAGGTTTCCCTGACCGGTTCGCCGATCATCAAGCGTACCTACGAGTCTGGCCGTAGCTTTGGCGAGGGTTTTAGGAGGGAATATGCAGATCAAACAACGCGATTGGCGGATTTTGCTCATCGCGTTCCTTGCATTGGGAGGAGGTCTGATCTTTGCGGTTTTCAACCTTGCGCTCGTCCGATCCCCGACTTTTACCTACATTCCTTTGACTGACTGGGTACGGTCAGGTTCATTCCCTCTCGTGATCCTGCAGCCAGAACCCCCCGGAACCGAACTGCGTATGGGACCGCTGCAAGGTGCCGATCGGGTAGAATTGCATTACACCGGAGAATTTGAAGCCGGTACGCTGCCTGCCGTCTATGAACTTTATGAAAGCGACAAGCCTTTGCCCATCGGTAAAGAGGCGCGATGGGGTATACTTCCTGATTACCGTGCGACAGACAAAGATGTAGAGATAGAACATATCAAGCTGATGCTTTTCGGCAACGAGCACCGTGTCGAGCTTCGTCGAAATAGAGAACAAGCGGACGCAGGGATTGTCATTTTTGAAATCGGCGGGACACACGTCGTGTATCATTGGCAGAATGTGGAACAAGAGCAAGCCCTTCAAGCCCTCGTGGAGGGTATCACACTGCTGCGTCCAAGGTCAGACTGAAGATAGCCTGATCAGACGTATAAAACGGAGGCGAAACGATGAGTGTACGAAAACTTTTGATTATTCTGGTGAGTGTAATGCTGGTGGGCATGGGAACGTACATCATCGTCGGTGCCTCACCGTCTCAAGGTGATTCCGCTATCGCCGACATTTTGCTACGCGAGCGAGACCTGCCCCGTATCCCCGGAGTGCAGTGGACACAGATTGAGGATCAAGACCCGGAAGGACTGGCAAGAGAAATAGCACAATTCGTTGGACTGGCAAGAACGCCTGATTTGCCGGAAGGGCAGGCCGTCCTTTTCCTCCCCGATCCTCTTTCCAATCCCCTCAAGGTCATGAGCATCGTCCAGGGGCTTTACCGTTACGAGAGCGAGGAAGCGGCAACAGTCCAATATGAACGGCTGCTGGAGGGGCTTTCCCTTGCCCCACTGGGCACCGAGACGTCCATCACCGGCCGGACCGAGTGGTTTTGGGGGAAAGCGGAGGGGCAGATCATAGAGGCATTGGATCCTATCGGCCCTGCATACGCGTATTGGTTCATCGGCGTTCAAGGAGATCTGATAACCGTTATGCAGGTCTGGGTTCTCCAGGACCATGACCGGCAGAGACCTGATTCTTCGGACCGATCTGTGTTGACGGGGTTGATTCCCAAAGTCATGGGGCGAATGACAGGAAAGCCGGTTCCATGATCATGGTCCGGCGAGGCCGACCAACGCCCTGGCTTTTTGATGCCAGGGTGTTTTTTGCTCGCTGGAGGTCATATCTGTCAGAATGGACAGTAGACGTCCGTTTCTGGTACACTGGGGATGCCAGCGGAGGGATCGGCGGGTATCCAAGGTTGCCGGAGGGCTAAAATGTGCGGATTAAACAAACGGGTCGTTTTTGGATTGGGCATGGGCCTAGTCTTGTCAATGGTTTTTCTGACCGGAGCCGGAATCGGTATGCCATCCCTGATGAACCATGCAGCTTCCACTATAACCTTGGTGGAATGGATGGACTTGCGGATTTTCACTCCTGTTATTCTTTGGCCCGCGCCGGAAGGAACCTCCTTATGGTTCCCGCCTCGCTGCATAGATGGACCGGCTTGCGATTATATTGAACTGTTCTACACCGGCGATTTTGTGGGAACAGGGGTAGAGCCGCCTATGTACATGTTGTACGAGAGCGATTCCGAATTACCCATAGGGAAATCCTTCTTGACCAGCTATGCCGCAACAAACGCAGCCGTGACATTGGAGCGTATTGATTTGGTCCTGGATGGCAAAGCGGTCTTGGCCGAGATCCGGGAGAACGCCGCCATTCCAGATTCGGGTGTTGCTCTTTTTGAACTAGACGACGCTTTTGTTGTATACCATTGGCGTCATGTACCCCGCACTGCCGCATTGGATGTACTTGAGCACAGGATATTACAAGTGCGTCAAGACGATCTCGACGTTATTTCGGCCTTTGATCGCGCGTTGATCAACAGATTTCAATGACCAGATAGGTTTCTAAAACCTGTTATACGTTCACCCTGGAGCAGTGAGAGTTAAATCACCTTTGTTCTGCAACACACAAATCTACATAAGGAGGAAAAATGTTGAAAGCGAAGGGTGGGACGCCGATGACGACTATTACAAAGACTATGAACATCCTGTGGGTTGGAATGACGATTTTGTTTGTATGACAATATTCTACTGGGGATGGACAGGCGGTCAAGGCCCCGCCCACGAGTATCACAACGATTACAAACCGAACATAGCACGTCATCGTCTAAAGATAGGCCTCACCGGTTTTCCCGGATGGTTTGCGTCAGCACAAGCTGAAATGCGCTGGAATCATTAGATAGAGATATCTTTCTCCCTTCAGGGTGAGTTATAAAGCTTCCCCAGAAGCCTACCAACGCCCCGGCGTCGAAATGCCGGGGCGTTTTCAACCCCCGATGAGACATACCTGTCAAGATTGACAGGTCGAACCTGTCAGAATTGACAGTAGACGGGGGGCTCTGTTTCTGGTACACTGGGGATGCCGGCGGAGGGATCGGTGATCCTCCAAAAACCTGGAGAGTGAGGCTGATCTCATGTTCAAACGAATATTGGCGATAATCGGCATCTTGGCCCTGATCATCGGCGGATGGTGGTTGGTAGCCGGCCCCGAAACCGTGGCTCGAATATCGTATATGACTTACAGGACCCCTTACTATCGCTACACGGTTCAACTGGCGACCTACGCCCAAGAAGGTATCCGCGTTTCCATTGAACCGGAGCGACCTGGCAAAGACTCCTCCGAGTTTGCCGATACATACCTTCAAGCAAGCCGCGAACGCGCTCAGCAATGGATCGCAGATCATCGCACCGGCCTCATGGATGTAATGGTCCTTTTCAGTCGCCCCCTGACTCTAGAAGAGGCGAACCGTGTTCTTCGTGCGGCCAATGCCCAGGTGTTCGAAAGCGGTGTGGTCGGATATGAAGATGGGATTCCTTTTGCCTCTTATTCCAAAGAGAAGGGTCCCTTCCTCACCGCCTCTCTCCAAGAACACGCCGAAATGATAGGAGACTCCATGAGCGTTGACGTGCGTGGCTACCTGGCCGTGCGAGCATGGGTGAACCGGCAAGGTCTGGCCGTGTTGCTGCAACATGAGGACGTGCAGGTTGTGGATACAACACCTCAGGATGTTCGGGATCGGCTGGCCCAAGATCGGCATTGGCGAGACAAACCGATTGACAGCTTGGCTATTGAGATGCCGGTCTGGGCCGGTGAGTGGTAGAGGCTTTTGAAGGATTGGCCGGTCGAATTATCTAACCCAAGTTGCCACCTTGGGCAATCAAACTGGAAAATCCATGGATTCTCGGCTATAGTTGTAGGCGACCAAACTAACAACCAAAGCCGGAGGAATCCATGGACGAACTGATTATAACACTCTTTTCTCGCGGGCCAGATCTATCAGGGTGAGGCCTATCGGGGCTACATCCCCGGCAAGCGAGCTACTTCTACGGTCTCAAGCTCCATCTGCTGGTCACGGCAGAGGGACAACCCGTCGAGTTCTTTCTCACGCCGGGCTCCTGGGGTGACGTCAGTGGCCTTGACCTCTTCGATCTGCCTCCCCATTCAACCGTCTATGCCGATCGAGCCTACAACAACTACTACTTGGAGGACCTGCTGCAAGAAGCCTGCCGGATCTCATTGCAGCCCATGCGCAAGAAAGGCTCAAAGCGTCCTTTCCCGCCCTGGACCTGCTTCTTGCAACATTACTTCCGCAAGAGGATAGAAACCTCCGGCAGTTTGCTTGAACAAATGTTGCCTAGGTCCATTCACGCTGTCACCGCAGCAGGCTTTGCGCTGAAGGTCGTGCTCTTCGTCATTGCCCTCAGTGTCAGCTTCCTGTAGGTGGCAACTTGGGTTAAGTTACTTACCTGTGGAACTCCACAGGTCAAAAACTGGTGATCTCCACAGTAGACAGGCGGCAACGTCTTGGGGTAGAGTAGAGATACCCCGGGGAAGCCGGTGAGTACCATAATTACAGGAGGTGTGTTATGCGCAGATTTAAGTTTCTCACGATGGTCGTGGTGGCGCTGTTGGTGAGCCTCTGGTCAGGTACGGTGATAGCCCAAGAGCCACCACCGATGGTCTCTGTGTCCCAGGCGCATCTGTTGGTTCGAGCAGAAGATGTAGCTTCTTTCGGAAATGTAGAAGTGTTGGTTCCCGAAGGAGCCATTGAAAAGGGAGGGCCAAGAGACCACGGTGTGCTCACTGGCTGGCAAAAAGGACACTCAATAGATATGCTAGTTATCGCACAAGGAGGTAAGTACACAGCGTTGATAAACAGTGCATCCTACGAGTTCCTGTCTCCAGCGGCCGCTCAAGCAGCGCTCAATGCCTTGCCCGATCCGATTAGTGATGGCTCATGGAGGTCAGTTGCGAAAGACGCCTTAGTGCTCAACAGATCTGTCACGGAAGCTTTAAAGGGACGGACATGGTGTGTGTGGCAAGGGGTAGATGACGAGGGGTTACCAGCCTATGTTCTTTGGATTCAGCATGGCCCCTATATTGCTGAGGCGCATGTCAATGTTGGGCCAGGGCAAGAGGTGTTCGGGCAACAGTTGTTTAATCATATTGCTGATAGATTGACAAAAAAAATAACCACTGGCACCTTCCCAGTAGATATATCCAAGGCTCAACTGCTCATTTCGTCCTCAAGAGTACCTCCAAGCCCTAAATGGTGGGCTTCAGATGTGAGAGCAGACCATTTTGAATTCCCTCAATGGTGGCATGTTCTAGCCGTTTGGATGTTTCCCCACGGTCATGCTCCTCACTTTCATGGCAGGGGCGGTGATGCTACAACATGCAACAGCAACCATGGATGCTTCACGCTCACACGTATTATACGACTTACATATTACATAACTTGATAAGGAGGTCGGAAAATGCGTCGTTTCGGCACTGCTATAGCAATTGCCATTGTCCTTTTGGCTTTGATATCGGGGGGCTTGGTTATCTATATGTCTATAGAAAAAGCACAAGCTCTTCGTGCAGGAGAAAAACATCTGTTGGTTCAAGCGAAAGATGTGGCTGCTTTTGGAGAGGTGAGAGTGTTGACTCCTGAAAGCACCATTGAGAAAGGGGGGTTAAGAGATTACGGCCTACTCAACGGCTGGGTGGAGGGACGGGTAACAGATTTGGTAGTCATTATGCCGGGAGGTAAGAATGGGGTACTAGTGAACAGTGCTTTCTACAAGTTCCCTTCCGCATCGGCGGCTCAAGCGGCCCTTGACGCTTTACCCGACCCGATAGAACATTGCTCATGGAAATCGCTCGTGAAAGATGCTTCGCTGCTCGATAAATCTTTGGTAGAGCTGCTAAGTGGACATTCATGGCGGATATGGCAGGGCATAGACGACGAAGGAGTGCCGGCTTACGTCCTTTGGATTCAATTTGGTTCCTATGTCTCTGAAGTGCACATCAACGCTGCACAAGGGCAAGAAGCATTTGCCCGACAGCTATTGAACCACATTACTGCCCAATTGGTAAGCAGAGTAGAACAAGAATGACACCCAATCGAGCACTCGGCAAGACTTCCACACAAGCAACATCCTGAATAATCTGCGGGTAGCCTCGCAGGTAGAGGCAGCAGCATGGGCCAAGGAGCAAAGTGTGGTCTCCTGACGGTCGTTCCCGTAACCTCATACAAGATGTTTTTGTCTCTCCTGTTTGCCTCTCCTGGCAATACCTAAGTTACTTACCTGTAGAACTCCACAGGTCGAAAACTGGTGATCTCTACAGTAGACAGGTGGTAGCGTCTTGGGGTAGACTGGAGATGCCACCGGGGAGAGCGGTGAGTATACAAGCTATAGGAGGTGCGAAATGCGAGAGACTGAGTTTCCCCATAAGACACTTCGTTGGGTCAGTATAGCCTATGTTAGGACGGACGCTCGCTCTGCTGCGCGTCGCTCGCGGCCCATTAGGCACATCAAATTCAAGTGAAGGAAGTCAAAAATGCGTAGGCTTAAGTCTCTCTCAGTGCTTGTGCTGCTTGTGCTGCTGGTGAGTGTCAGGCCGGGTGTGGCACTGGTTCAGGAGCCGTCGCCAAAGAACTCCAGAGAAGCAGTGGTCCGAGAGTATGTGACCCGGTACTTGGAAGCCCGTTGGAATTTGCTGGTCAATCCTACAATTTCGTTGGCAGACTTTTACCATCGCGATGTCCGGTCCCTGGCCACAAAGGAACGGGAGTGGTTTGAACGCCACTACCTAGAACCAGCGCGGCAGGCGGGGTTCAAGTACACCGGCGTAGAGTTGCAAGTTGAGTTCAAAAGCATAGAAGTAGAGGGAACCACAGCCCGAGTTGAGGTCATCGTAGATGTGGTGTATACATCTGGATATCCGAATGATCCCCGTCCCGTAATTTCTAAAGAGGCCGGTCTGGAGCATGTGATGCTCCTAGTCAATCAGAACGACCGATGGTACATTATGACCGACCGCTATTTCGATACGTTCTCTAAACGGGGCAGTAAAGGGCGAGGCATTCCGTGGCTGGACGAGGAAGAATCGCCAGGTGTGTCCCCCAAAGACGAGTCGCCAGAAGGCGTGATTCCATTGTGGTATCATCACTACAATCGCGCCGGAGCGGTGGCTTACGCAGATAGATGGTGGAACAGTCACAATCCGAAATACCGATACTTCCCTGGCGATGATTGTACCAATTATGTGTCCCAATGTTTTGATGATGGCGGTCAGGCCTTGATGGCATGGAGAGCCCCTTTTGTGTGGTGGTACGATTTCCACGGCACCGGCGATGTCTGGGATGATACGTGGTCTACCAGCTGGGCAGTGCCCCACGATCAAGCATACAACCTCTCACGCAACACCGATGTAGATGAAATGCGCGGCAGTTATGTCGCCTCGGCGGGCGAATTGACCCTGGGGGATAGCCTCTATTACGATTTTGATGGCGACGGGATTCTGGATCACAGTGCCATTGTCGTGGAGATTCGCAACGGTGAGCCATATGTGAATTACCACACGAATAATACCTACCATCGGCACTGGAATTTTGGAGCAGTGACCACTCGCTTTTTGCATGTCACCGATTGGTTCTGGATCAACTGAGTATTCCGACATCTGGCGAGCGACTTTTCATGTACTTGTTAGCCCGCTTATCGCAGAATCAAGGGGTGCTGTCATCCTGTGGAACTCCACAGGTCGAAAACTGGTGATCTCCACAGTAGACAGGTGGTAGCGTCTTGGGGTAGAGTAGAGATGCCACCGGGGAAGCCGATGAGTACCATCAATCATTAGGAAGTGTGTTATGCGCAGGTTTAAGTTACTCTCAATGTTGACCTTA
>Ga0256914_1002514_pt1 | contig 15193 bp, 12 predicted proteins | sample HulkmetaG_FD_191571 | JGI IMG/M metagenome (GOLD analysis project Ga0256914, IMG submission 191571) | Hydrothermal chimney microbial communities from Main Endeavour vent field at the Juan de Fuca Ridge, Pacific Ocean - Hulk | ecosystem: Environmental > Aquatic > Marine > Hydrothermal vents ... | reverse complement strand
TCTATACGATCCCCTCTGCGATCAAGCCGCTCCTTGATATGATCACCTCTTCTGTCCAGACGGTTCTCAATACGGTCACCTCTGCGATCAAGCCTGCGTTCAACCCACTTGCCGGGATCACCAGCCTGTACCAATACAGACCATACCATTGTAATAAAAAACAGTATACAAAACCCAATAAGTCCTTTTCTCATCGTTTCAATCCTCCTTATAAACAGTCAGTGTGACAACAAATAAAATGACAAAGACAAAAAGAACGCGCTCTTGGTTTAATATAACGCAGCTTTCAATAATTGGTTGACAAAAAAATTGATACCTGCAAAAAATGCCCGTATAATGTATTGGATTTCACCATAAAAAAAGAGACAACGCACCCTGCACATTTCCTGCTTCTGCATGGTTTATATATACTGCATACAAATCTTCAATGTGCAGCGCAAACAACAAACTTCCAAAAAATTTTCTCATACCTTACAGCATATTAATACCCTTGCAGCATGATAACTGTTTATGATAGATATCTGTTTTCAGCAGTTCAGCTACATAGGCCTTCCCCCTCACAGACTTATAGCCATGAATAAATATTCAATTCCATCTCCGAACAATCAAGCATACAAAAAAACAGACATATGCCATATTCACGGCATAAACCGGCACGATCGGATTTAAGCACGTCCACCTGCAGACATAAAAGACAGCTCTGGTTTTACAGCATATGTTTGTCATATCTTCAGATAACAAGGAGCAAACAAAAAATGGACATTCAGGAAATAACCCAGCGGGTAGAAAAGGAAACTGTAACCATACACCAGATAATGCAAGAAGCAAAAAAAATAATGGTAGGACAGACCTATCTCATGGAAAGACTAATAATAGCACTTTTGTGCGAAGGGCATATTCTGCTTGAAGGACTGCCCGGACTTGCAAAGACCACTGCGGTAAAAACTCTTGCATCCACCATACAGACATCTTTTAACCGAATACAGTTCACCCCGGATCTTTTGCCGGCCGACATAATAGGGACACAGTTTTACAGACAGGACAGGGGATCATTCGAGATAAAAAAGGGGCCTATATTTCACAATATAATTCTGGCAGACGAGATTAACAGGGCACCGGCCAAGGTACAAAGTGCATTACTTGAAGCAATGCAGGAACAACAGGTCACCATTGGAGAAAACACCTTTTCGCTGTCAACCCCATTTATGGTGCTTGCCACACAGAACCCTATTGAGCAGGAAGGGACATATCCTCTTCCAGAGGCCCAGATCGATCGTTTCATGCTCAAGGTCAAGGTAGACTACCCGTCCGCAAGGGAAGAAAAGGAGATAATGCAGCGAGCCCACAGCAAGGCTGACACCGAAATCAGAGGAGTGGTAACAACCAAACAGCTTCAATCAGCAAAAGAAACCATAGCGCAGATACATATGGAGGACAAGGTTATTGATTATATAATAAATATTATAAGGGCCACCCGTTTTCCCGATGAGTTCGGTCTTGACCTTGGCCCCATGATCAGCTACGGAGCATCCCCAAGGGCATCCATATGGCTTGGAATAACCTCAAAGGCCCATGCCTTTTTAAACGGAAGAGGGTATGTTACACCTCAGGATGTCAAATCAATGGCGCCAGATGTATTGCGGCACCGTATCATACTGAGCTACGAGGCAGAGGCAGAAGAAAAGACAACAGATGACCTTATAGATATCCTGCTGGAACGCATAGAGGTACCATAAAAATGATTCCCCGGGAACTGTTAAAGAAGATACAGAACCTGCATTTCAAGACAAGACATCTTGCCAATGACCTGTTCGCCGGTCAATATGAAAGTGCATTCAAGGGACAGGGAATGGAGTTCTCCGAAGTACGTGAATACCAGATTGGCGATGATATCAAAACCATAGACTGGAACGTGTCTGCCCGTTTTGGCCGTCCCTTTGTAAAGGTGTTTCACGAGGAAAGAGAACTTACGGTTATGCTGCTTCTGGATATGTCCGGTTCCAATCTCTTTGGCACAAAAAGGCGTTTCAAAAGGGAATTGATTGCAGAAGTGGCAGGCATGCTGGCCTTTATTGCTATCAGGACCAATGACAAGGTTGGCGCCCTTTTATTCACTTCCAGTGCAGAAAAATTCATACCTCCGAAAAAGGGGGCCGCTCATGTATGGAGACTCATAAAGGAGATTTTTACATACAGGCCCAAAAACCTTAATACCAGCATAGACTCTGCCCTGACATACCTTAACAGGGTTATGAAACGTCATGCAATTGTCTTTCTTGTTTCTGACTGCATAGACAGGGGATTTGAAAAATCACTCAGGCTATCAGCACAAAAACATGATCTTAATGTTATTATCGTATCTGATCCGGCAGAAAAAAAAATACCAAAAGCAGGACTGATAAATGCAAGGGATCCTGAAACAGGGAAAATCTGCCTAATCAATACAGGCAGCAAACAGTTAAGACAAAGAATGAACGATTTTATAAAAGAACATGAGGCATATCTATCAAACACATTCAAACGTACCGGAGTAAACTGGATTACACTTTCAACAGACGGGCCGGTAGCAGGACCTATAATACGGCTATTCAATGCAAGAAAACGAGGAAGAAACACCCTGTAATCATTTCATAAAAACCGGTAAAACCAGATGTGTCCGACACATGAACAGATACCATTCACTCCAGATACAAAAAGACCTTTGCAAAACGTTCAACACCCATCCGGATGCAACACAGACAAAAGGTTTGAGGTCAAACATGTGATATTTCCAAGAGCAAAAAATATTGGGCATAACCTGTGTTTCTGTCTGCATTGCCCGTCCAAACCACAGAGACACAACGTACATCCAGACACAGGGCTCAGGCAAAAACGGGCATTATTCAAAGGTTTCATAACAGAACTGTGGAATATCCTGCTGCTGTCCTGTATCATCCTGTCAACAGCTACGGCATTCTGCACAGATAAAACCGGCACCCTTGCAGCATCCTTTAACAGTAACTCCGCACATGTGGGGGATATCGTCTGCCTTGAGCTGAAATACCATCTGCCAAAGGGTTGGCGCTTATGCACTGACCTGGATATAAAAGGGATTGACGGTTTGTCAACTGTATCTGAAAAGGTTCAGTCCAATACCATCAAGATCAGGCTGCTCGTAGACAAACTAAAGGTGTTAAAAACAGGGAACCTTGCAATAGTCTGTATGGACAAAAAGGGGAAAAAGCACATATTGTCAACCGGCCCTGTCTCCCTGAAGGTCATATCAAACCTCGACAAAAAAAGCAAAAACACACAACTGCGACCGATTTGTGACATCATACCTGCAAAACCATACTGGCTGAAAATCTCTTTCTGGATATTTCTGGCCATGGTTTCGGCTGTCTTGATCTTCAGCCTTTTATGGTGGTTAAAAAGCAGGAAAACAGGGATTAAAAACACTAACCAGGTCCTGCCCCCTCATATTGAAGCAACACAAAGGATAAGAGACCTGGAGACAGGCGGCCTGTTTGAAAAGGGATATATAAAGGAATATTATTTCAGCCTGTCTGCAATACTCAAACATTATCTGGAGGCCATAAGAGGTTTCCCGGCTGCAGAGCTTACAACAGAGGAGATAGCAAAAACAACACAGCATAAAGAAGACAGGGAAATAATAAAACTTTTAAGGGATGCTGATCTGATAAAATTTTCGAACAAAACACCTGCCCCTGCAGAAAAACAGGAACACATAAGGGCCGCCATATCGTACATAGAGGTCACAAAACCTGATATGGAAGAAAAACTCAAAGACACACGTCATCCGGCAGATTCCATAACAAACACAGAAAAAGGCAGAAAGCTATGAACTTCAGATTTGCCTATCCGGAAATTCTGTCTGCTCTTGCCCTGGTTTTTGCATGGTTTTTATTTATCAGATACAGAAAACCTGCAAGCATTACATACTCCATTACCCAGAGCCTTTCAAAAACAGCCGGTTACAGAAACCTAAACATCACTATGATTCCCGTTCTGTTAAGGGCAGCATGTGTTACCTTGCTGATTATTGCCGCTGCCAGGCCACAGCTTTACAGTACAGAAAAAGATGTCCGATCATACGGTGTTGATATCATGCTTCTTATTGATACATCCGGATCCATGCAGGCACTTGATTTTCATCTGAACAACAGACCTGTCACCAGACTTGCCGCCATAAAAAAGGTGGTAAGTGATTTCATAAAAAAGCGCAAAACAGACAGAATCGGGCTTGTAGTTTTCGGAAAGGAGGCCTTTACACAGTGCCCTCTTACCATGGACAAGGGGCTTTTGTTAAATTTAATAAAAAGAATGAAAATAGGCATGGCAGGAGACAGCACTGCAATAGGTTCTGCCATAGCGCTTGGAGGTAAAAGATTAAAAGGTATCAGGGCAAAGGCAAAGATAATTATCCTTCTTACAGACGGAAGAAACAACGCGGGAGAAATAACACCTGAACAGGCAGCAGAGGCCGTTCATGCCCTGGGAATCAAGATATACACTATAGGGGTTGGAGGCAAGGGGCCTGTTCCATTCAAGGTAAAAACCCTGTTTGGTACCAGAACCATATACCAGAGGGTAGATCTGGATGATGCGGCACTCAAAAGAATAGCAAGAATAGGAGGCGGAAAATATTTTTCAGCATCCAGCACAAAAGAACTCTCCAAAGTCTATACCATGATAGACAAAGAGCAGAAAACAGAAACAAAGGTAAAAGAATTCTTTCATTTTCATGAACTGTATCATCTTTTTCTTATCCCGGCCCTTATCCTCCTCGGTATTGAGGTGATTTTAAGATCAACGTTGCTGAGGACAATACCATGACGTTCACAAGATTATGGGTTCTTCACCTGTTATGGCTTGTTCCTGTTTTTGCTTTTATACAGGTTGTAAACATCAGAAAAAGAAACAGGACAATGTCCATGTTTGCCGATCAGGACCTGCTTCCAAGGCTCACAGGAGACAATAAAAAGGGATTGTTGTTTTTAAAGGGACTTCTGCTTGTCTGTTCATTAATATGCATGATTTTTGCCCTGTCCGGTCCACGCTGGGGAAGCCATTACGAGGAGGTTACTCAAAAAGGTGTAGATATCATGGTTGCACTGGATGTCTCCCGCAGCATGCTTTCCGAGGATATAAAACCTTCCAGACTCAAAAGGGCAAAACGTGAAATCATCGACTTTCTGCGCGTTGTAGAGGGTGACAGGGTCGGTTTAGTGGTATTTGCAGGGATGGCATTTGTTCAGTGTCCCCTGACATTCGACTATGCAGCCCTTGAAATGTTTGTAAACAATGTTACTCCCGATCTTGTACCGGTTCAGGGCACAGATCTTGGAGGTGCCATAGATACAGCCATATCGGCCTTTGATCCAAAGGCTGCAACAGACAGGGTTATAATACTTGTCACAGATGGCGAGGATAACGAAGGTAAAGGGATTTATGCAGCAAAAAAGGCCGCAACAAAAGGCATAAAAATATTTGTTTACGGAATGGGAGACATAACAGGCAGCCCCGTACCGGATGGGCACGGTGGCTTCAAAAAAGACAAATCCGGAAACATAATAATGTCTAAACTGAACGAAAAGGGACTCAGGCGTATTGCATCCATCACAGGCGGGGTATACACCAGGTCTGTCACAGGAGATCTGGATCTGGACATACTGTACTTTAACGGTATCAAAAAACAAACAGAGGCAAGAACATTAAAAAGCGGAAAGATAAAAGTACATGAAGAACGGTTTTATCTGTTCCTGCTGCCTGCAATATTCTTTCTGCTCCTTGAAGAAATCATAAGGCCTGCAGGTAAAAACAGACAGATGCCCTTTAAAACAGGATCCTTACCCATACTGATTATGCTCATTACCCTCCTTTTTTCTTTTGCAAGAACCTTAAATGCCTCACCCGATCCCGACAATCTCTACAAAGAAAAACGTTATGCAGAGGCAGAAAAGATCTATGCAATCAAAGACATGAATCACCCCAAAGACATACGGTACAGATACAACAGGGGATGTGCGGCATACAAATACGGCAATTTCAAAGCTGCCAGGGCAGCCTTTGAAAGCGTTGCAATGAGGACAAAAGACAAAAGCATACTTGCAAAGACCCTGTATAACCTGGGCAACACTGCCTTTAAACAGGGAGATCTGAGCTCTGCTGCCAATTATTATAAAAGGGCCATTATTCTTGATCCAAACAACATGAACGCACGTTACAACCTTGAGCTGACCCTTGACAGGCTTAAAGACAAAAAAGACAAACAAAAAAACAGCAGAAAAAAAGGAGATAAAAGAGGCAAGAGGAAACATACCCAGAAAAGGCGTACCGACAAAAACACAGACAAGGCGCAAAACAATAAAAACATGCAAAACCCTGAAAATAACAAAACCGGAACCAAAGGCAAAAACCAGAAAAAACAGGCCAACGCCAACCTCCCAACACAGCCAAAAGACCTGTCCGGAAAACTTGCCGGCCCTGAATCAAGAGGACAAAAACAATCACCGAACAACATGCCTGTTTCCCGCCAGACAATGGACAGAAAAAAGGCAGAGGCATTGTTAGACAACGTTGAGGACAATCCCGCAGATTTTATGAAATTCAATCTTCCAAGGGAGAAGAACCTGGCACCATCAGGAAAGGACTGGTAAGGATCATCAAGATACTATGACACTGTCTATCCATAACCCATAAAAACCTCAGACCGTGCTGCCCTGGACACAATGGATATAAAGAGATATCAAACCCATCTTCATACAACTGCAAAGAGGTCATTGCAGGATCTCCAATCTTGTTCAGGTTCGAGGCATATGAACACTTCAAGCACAGGGATATACTTGACATTCCAAGGATTAAAAATCAGGCCTGACAAAAAAACCGGACAAAAGGAGACGTTATTACGCAAAGGTCTCACAAGATATGGCCTTATCTTGTTTATAACTGTCCTTATGCTCCTCGCAATCCCATATATTGCCTGTGCCACTGTATCTGTAGAGCTTCACCTCGAACGCAGCGAAACAGTCCTGATGACCCCTCTGAGGATGCAGGTGAAGATATCCGGATCCAGGAGCATAGATTCCGAGCCTGTAATTAACGGAACAGAGAATTTTATTGTAATTCGCGGCGGCCAAACAACAAGCGTGGAAATAATAAATGGAAGGTTAAGTTCCAGTCTTGAAATCACATATTTCCTTACACCCAAAAAAACAGGGAGATTCACCATCGGGCCGGTAAAATGCGTGATAGACGGTAAAAGTTATAAAAGCAACACGAAAACCCTAACTGTCACAAATGAAACGCCTGCCACTGACAGACATGAAAACGCTCCTGTATTTTTAACCTCATCCATATCAAGGCACACAGCATATGTAGAAAGCCAGATCTTTTATATTCTCAGGCTTTATCACAGAACAAGGGTGTCTGACATTTCCCTGAGCATGCCCGATACCGCCTTTCTGTCATTCAGACAGTTGGGAAAACCAGTCGAATATACAAGAATATATAATGGAAAAGAATACAGTGTTCTTGAAGTGAGATTTGCCCTGAGCGCATCAAAGGCAGGAAGATATCTTATAATGCCTGCAAAGATGAACATGAGGGTTTACAGACCTCAAGATCGCAATTTTTCATCAGACCCTTTCAATTTCTTTTTCAATGATCCCTTTATGCAACCGGCCAGACCTGCAAGTTTCAGAAGCAACCCTGTCAGGTTTAAGGTCCTGCCATTGCCTGAAAAGAACAAGCCTGCAAACTTCAGCGGCCTTGTGGGCAACTTCCAGCTCACATCAAGCCTTAAACCCAGAAAAGTCAAGGCAGGCAACTCGACAACCCTGACAGTTACTATAAAAGGCACAGGCAATATCACCCGGATTCCGGATATCAGGCTGCCAGAGCTAAAAGGTCTCAAGATATATGCCGACAGGCCTGTAATAAAGACATGGACAGACTCAAACGGTATACATGGCTCAAAAACCATGATATGGGCGCTCGTTCCTGAAAGGGCAGACTTATATCACATCCCGCCCCTATCCATCAGTTACTTTGATGTCTCTGCAAACAGATACCATATACTGAAGACTCCTTCATGGGTAATAGAGGTGCACGGAAACATAAAAGAAAAGGCAGGTGCATCCGGGGCAGTAAAACTCCCTGACAGAAATCAGAAAAGGCAGAAAGTTACAGAACTTGGATATGATATATTGCCTGCCCATACATCCATCAGATTCTTCAAGACTGACCACGGCACAGGCATGCGATTTCACGGGGTTTTTGTATGGATTATTCTATTTTGCCCTCCCCTTCTCTATTGCATAATATTTGCCGTTGCAAGATTCAAGAAAAAGGCATCTTCAGATCCCGCAGCATCAGGACCAAAAAAGGCATTAAAAGAGTTTCTGCACCAATACAGACAGTGCAAACTCCGGCCCGACGAACTTCTGTCCATCACAAGAAATTACCTTAACAGACGTTTCAGGCTGAACATTGGCACACTCACCTGCAGCGAGGCAGAACAATTAATTATACAACACGGAGGAACCAAGGAGACTGCGCAAAGATTCAGCCAGATCATCAAAAATATAGAAGAGCTTGTATACACGGGTCAAAGCACACATGACATATCAACAAAGGGCAATGAGTTGCTGAAACTTGTAAAACAGATAGAAAAGGAAACAAAACCAATACCCATTCAGGTTAATGCCCATTCATAAACAGATGTTTTGTCCGCATCTTTATATCCAGGGCCCGATTCCGGACAGGAATCCCTGTGCTCAAAATCTTCGTATATCCTGACCTTGAACATCCCATCTGTGGATGGACATATATCAAGGCAAACAACACAGCCCGGCAATCGAAACAACTGCATGTCAACACTAAAGATTTCTTAACGGTCCAAATACAAGGAACATCCCTTTCTGCTTATGAACACTTCAAAAAAAGAGACTGACACTATGCGTACAGGCTCAAAAGCATCCTGTGCTTATCGCTGGACACTGATTCCAAGGCCTTTTTTATTCCTTTTTCTTGCCGCACTTACACTTTCATGTTTTTTTACCGGACATTACAGGGTATGGGCAAAACCATCAGGCACGGAAAACAACCGCCGCATAATAAAAAGGCCTGTCTTTCATGAAGATTTATCCCCTGACAGTGCAGAAGAGATATTTTTCAAGGCAGGCAAGGCCTATAAAAAAGGAAATTATAAAAAGGCCATAGATCAATATAATCTTCTTCTCAGACATGGCTATATAAACGGACATATCTATTACAATCTTGGCAATGCCTGGTTTAGGCTGAACCAGCTTGGCAAGGCAATACTTAACTATAAACGTGCAAAAACCCTCATACCAAGAGATCCGGATCTGAATTTCAACCTGTCATATGTCCGGAACAGGACGCTTGATGAAATACCTCATGAGAGGAATATCCTGCATGTAATATTTTTCTGGCTCGATTCCCTGAATCTGCATGAACTGTTTTATACCTTTTTGATTATAAATATCCTTTTTTGGAGCATGCTTATTGCATATATCTTTTTAAATACGGACTGGATGTTATACATCCTGATAACACTTTTGACTTTATGGCTGATATCAGGCACTTCCTTTATACTGAAATGGTATTGGATACAAACCGACAACCGCGCTGTTATTCTTGCAAAAGAGGAATATGTCCTTGCAGGGCCAAACAAAGGAGATACCATCCTTTTCAAACTTCATGAGGGCGCAATCGTACACTATGAACGCTCAGAAGACGGGTGGGCGCTAATCCATATTTCAGATCAAAAAAGGGGTTGGGTCAAGGAGAGTGATCTTGGCAGAATCGCTGTGGACCACCTTGAAAAACAGATTTGAATCCAAAGACCATCATGGACATTGGCAGGGGTTGAAACAGTCACTGCATTCCTGAATAAATTCCCGCACTGCCAATAAATCCTGTTATCAGCCCAAACTGTACGGCTGACAACATCAATAAAAAAAGCCGTCCACCCTTTTCAGGGCATGATTATGAGAAAACAAAAAATCACAAAAGGCAAACTTTAGAAACATGCGCACAGATGTATATGAGTACGGGAATTTCACATATTATCACCATGAATTCATACAGGGAAAACAAAGAAATCAAATGATTAAAAACGGATTCAGATTGATATTTAACGGCTTAGACAAAAACGTCCAAAAAGACAGGCCTGCCTTTTTCTTCCATAAGGAACTGGGATTAACGGCCAAAAGCATAAACACAATTCTGACAAATCCGCCAAAGATATTGAAAGAAGACATATCCTTGACGGAAATCAGGAAAATTCAGAATTTTGTTGAAGCAATGGGCTGTATTACCAGACTGGAGGAGACAGTATCATACCCTGAATTCAACTTTTCAATCTCAAAAAAAGATCTGAAAAAGATAAGTTCAGAGTTGAACAAGATACTAAGATGCAAAGCCAGCCTGCTATTTATACTTGCCCGCATATCAGCAAAGGATCCGGACAAGGTCCTGCCATCCATGATGGGCAACATCAAGGAAGAGATAGCCGCCCGGTTCCGTGAAAGTGATACTGTCCTTGGAGCAGATGACAGGCATATAATCATAATAGCCTTTCCCTCCGGCAAGGATGCAATAGATATCCTTAGAAAAAAAACAGAAAACGTCTTCAAGACACTTGTTAAAGACGAATTTGAATTATCCACAGGGATCTCGTTGTTTCCGGGAGAATGTAAAAGCCTTGAAGATTTGATCTGGTCCGCAGGAACACAGCTTTTGAATGAATATTTCGCAGAAACAGGAGAAAAAAAGGCAGGGGGATCACCTTGCATAAACAACAAAACAGTACAAGAAGCACCTGAAGGCAAAAAAAAGATTGCCCCTGCAGCAAAAAGACACGAAGAAAAAGGCGCCGGCAACAATAACTCTTGTGCCAATATTCTGCATCTATGCTGCCAAAAAGCGCACGGAAAGATTTTTAAAAGACTTCAGGAAATGGATCCGGAAACAATTTGGCTGGGACTTTCACAGATGTCCTACACAGAACAGGAAAATTTCCTGGCAAGACTGCCCTTTGACTCCGATCTTGTAGACTCACTTAAAACTCTCATAAACAATCAGAGCCAGACTGTTAATGACAAATCTGTTGAAACAGACTTTGAGGCCATACTCCACCAGATGCATATAGAAGAAAAGATCAAGGCAAGACAAATCAGAAAGAAAGAGATTCTGTCAGAAGTGCACCGTCTTGATACCCTGCCAACTCTGCCATCTGTAGCCACACGCATCTTCGAGATATCTTCCAAGTCAGACTCGTCAGCATCTGATCTGACAGAGATTATCTCAACGGACCCGTCTCTCACATCCAAGCTTTTAAAGATTGTCAACTCTGCATTTTATGGCTTCCCCCAGGGTATCTCATCAATCAGACATGCAATTGTCATTTTGGGTAATGAAGAAATCATAGGCATAGTACTTGGTGTTGTAGCCTCAAACATCTTTAAGGAAAAGGCAAAAGAGATATGGCAGGCAAAATTTCTTTGGAAGCATTCAGTATACACTGCCATTATAGGCAGTGCTCTGTGCAAGGAACTGGCTGGATACAAAAAAAGCAACGTCTTTACAGCAGGCCTTTTACATGACTTTGGCAAGATATTTCTCATGGACAGGTTCTCTGATCAGTATGCGCATATTTATGAAACAATTTCCTCCGACAAAATCCCCCTGTTTGAGATGGAAAAAGATGCATTTGGTTTAAATCATGCTGAAATAGGCCGCATTATTGCGTCAAACTGGAACCTTCCAGAACCACTCATAAATGCAATAGGTTTTCATCATCAGCCTTTTTTGTCCCCTGCCCATTGTGAAATTACAGCCATTGTCGGCTTTGCCGATTATCTGTCCAACGAAATACTTAACATGGAAAATACAGACAGTACGGACAAAGAGCATATAGATCTGACATTAGGTCACTGGAATATACTTGAAGATATTTTCCAGTCACTGACACCAGAAAAAATCCCTGAAATGATCTCAAAATCCATTGATATCATAAAAGAAAATCGTGAACTTTTAGAAATATTAGACTGAGGAGCACTGAAATGCCCCCTGAATGTCAGGAAAAAGATTATAACCCAATCATCAGAGAAAGGGACGTATTTAAAAAACAGTTTCTGACAATACAAAACAAATATGAAAACAAGATACAGGAACTCTCCATATTAAAAGAACTGGGAGAAACCCTGCGTTCTGCAGATTTTCACAATAAAAACATCCTGTTCTGGCATCAAATCAAGATAGTTATCAAACACATGGCATTGTCAGGAATATCATTAATACTTACAGAAGAAAACAGGGATGAATACGAGCTGGTAGCCAACAGTTACAATGAAGAACCTTTGCTTCATCCTGTTCGGCTGTCATCGGAAAACAAGTTTTTAAAAAACATTATAAAACAAAAAAGATCCATAATAATCAAGGATCTGAGCAAACAGCCATTCTTTAACGGTATAAACACGTTTAACAAGGGTGCGATGTGTTTTGTACCCATTATGCATAACAACAACGGCATAGGCGTGTTATGCCTGCATGCAACAAACCTGCACAGATTCAACAACAATGCAAAACATTTCTTTTCTATAGTGGCAGATCAAATAGCTACAGCAATTATACTTTTCCGGCTTTACAACAACATGCTTAAAGAGGAAAACCGCCGCTACATACTCTCCCGCTTTTTCTCAAAGGGCATAACAGAGACAATACTGAATCAGGGAGAAAAACTCAAACTGGGTGGAGAACGAAAAAACGTAACAATCCTGTTCGCAGATCTTTGCGGTTTCACATCCATGTCGGAAAAACTGGACCAGGAAGAGGTCCTAAACATTTTGAACCGTTATTTCTCATTTGCCATTCCAATTGTTTTTGAATTTGACGGAACACTTGACAAGCTTATGGGTGACGGCATGATGGCCTTTTTCGGAGCGCCCATATCCCATATCGATGACCCGGCAAGAGCCTTGAAAATGGCAATCAGGTTAATATCTGCCCTTAAAAAGTCAGATATCAGGATTCCAGGACAGACAGGAGAACTAAGTTCCAGACTGAAGGTCTCCGTAGGAATAAATACAGGAGAGGTAGTAGCAGGGTATCTTGGTTCAGAAGATCACCTGAACTATACAGTCATAGGCGATGCTGTCAATATTGCACAACGGCTTCAGACCCTTGCCAACAGCAACGAAATATTTATCAGCCGCTCTACATACAGTGCCATCAAGGATACCAGAATAGACGGGGTCAAAGGCTTTACACACCTCAAGGGACAAAAGGTAAAAGGCCGGCACAAGACAGTTGATACCTACAGGGTTGAACTGACATTTTAGAAGCATATCTGATGCCCGTCACCTCTTGCATTCCTTCATCACTTCTGAACATAACTGGAAACTTCCTGGCATCAAAATTCGTATCCATCCGGAAACAGATTCTGATCACTGTCCGGTTCCTGGTATACATATGAGAATCTTTTAACAAAATCAGGCAAAGTCCCAAAAACAAATATTGTATAATAATTTGAATTCGTGTAGAATAATATCTCTACCATGAAATGTTTTGTAGAGAAATTAATTAAAACTGGATATACAAGGAGACAGACATGTTTGAAATTACAGAAAAAGCAAGTGAAATGATCAAAGCTTTCCTGAAAGACAGGGAAGAAATTCCTGCTATCAGGATAATGCTATCACAGGGTGGTTGATCCGGGCCCTCACTGGGCATGGCTCTGGATGAGCCTCGTGAAACAGATATTACGTTTGATGACAGAGATTTAACCTATGTTATAGACAGGGACCTTTTTCAGCAGATCAAACCTGTAACTGTAGAATATGTAAAATCTGCTATGGGAGAAGGATTCAATATTAAATCAAGCATGAAAAAACAACCTTCGTGCGGTTCTTCAACCTGTAGCTGTTAGCGGTTTCCCTATATAGCCTCCCCCAAAAAAATCATATTTTTTTGGGGTTTTTTTATGGCATATTCTCCCAATCCCATTCACAAACATATGCTTAATATATTCCATATATAAACATACCGCGGGCAATAGTGAGTTTGCTATTCTGTAAATGAGCATTTTTGGACAAAGACAGGGAATCCCACAGATTGAGACCGGGATTCCGCAAAAAGGCCATTTATGGATAAAAACCGGTCAACAGGTTGGTATTTAAAACCCTTGGGCAAAAAAAGTCACCAAATCAAAACAGAAAATCTGTCAAGGCTCCTGCTTTACATGCTGGGTCAACGGCCTGATGAATTTGGATTGATTCCTGATAAAAAAGGTTTCGTTTCCATCAAAGAACTCCTGAAGGCCATACATGAAGAAAGAGATTTCAGGTATGTAAGGCTTTCCCATATAAATGAGATATTAATAGGTAAAGATAGATATCTGTTTGAATCTACAGATAAATCAATCAGAGTCAAAGAAAAAAAATGGCAACTTGATCTTGCAAACCCTGCCCGTTTGGTTCCAAAAATTCTCTATACAGGCGTAAAAAGAAAATCCTGTGTATTTATCAGCAAAAATGGTCTTAAACCTGCAGCAGACAAATATATCATACTTTCCACATCAAAAGAGTTTTCCGAAAAAATCGGAAAAAGACGTGATCCAAAACCTGCGGTATTGACAATAATGACATCAGATGCCCAAAAAAAGGGCTATGTGTTTTATCAGTTCGGATCCCTGTTTTTAAGTCCTGAAATAGGACCTGACTGTATTTCAGGATATCCAATTCAGAAGGAGCCGGGTCCTGAAAAAATCAGGCCTGGTCATACAGAAAAGCCATCAAGGTCAGAATCTGCAACAAAAAATCTTACCCCGGGCAGTTTTATCATGGATGTATCAAGGGACCCGGATATTCACAGAAGACTGAAAGGAAAAAAGAAGAAAGGCTGGAAAGAAGAGGCAAGAAAACTGAGAAGAAAAGGCAAATAAATATTCTCCGTTTTTCTGCCCTTGTAAAAAGGGCCTCATTTCTGCATGAAAACACCATGCAAACAAGCATGGCAGATCTTGCCTGTTCAAATAAACGCATACATTTTCCCAGACAATCACATGTCATTTTACAGGGCATCTCTTCCTGCCCCTGATCAAATACCAAGACACAAGAAACATATACCTTCCTGTAACCTCATTCTTTTTCTTTAACAAAAGAACAGG
>Ga0256914_1002513_pt1 | contig 15193 bp, 20 predicted proteins | sample HulkmetaG_FD_191571 | JGI IMG/M metagenome (GOLD analysis project Ga0256914, IMG submission 191571) | Hydrothermal chimney microbial communities from Main Endeavour vent field at the Juan de Fuca Ridge, Pacific Ocean - Hulk | ecosystem: Environmental > Aquatic > Marine > Hydrothermal vents ... | reverse complement strand
AACATATATGAACAATAGTGGAGTGGCCGTAAAAAATTTGCTTGAGGACTACAATCTCAAACCTGATGAGATGCTTGTTATATATGATGATCTTGATCTGCCTCTTGGTACGGTAAAACTGAAAAAGAAAGGATCAAGCGGAGGACATAAAGGGATACAGTCTATTATAGAAAGCATAAAAACAGAACATTTCCCGAGAGTTAAAGTTGGGATAGGAAGACCTGAAAAGAAAGAACAGGTTGTTGAGTATGTGCTTTCTCCTTTCAAGAAGGAGGAAAGGATAATAGTTGACAAAGTAATCTCACATACTGCCCAGTGTGTACTTAATGTGTTAAAATATGGTGTTGATAAATCATTGAATTTTTGCAATAAAAAGATTGTTTGACAATCCTTGCTTCCTGACAAGAATCAGGAGGCTGATTTAATAAAATCATCCATAAGGAGGTAAAGTGGTGCGTTATTACGAGCTTGTTTTTGTACTGAAACCTACACTAACAGAGGAGGAGATCAACTCAAAGGTTGAATCAGTCCAGAGTTTGATCAGATCAAACGGCGGAGAGATTTACAACTTTGAAAAATGGGGTAGGAAAGAACTTGCATATCCTATCCAGAACTTTAATTCAGGTTACTACTTTATTATGAATTTCAAAACAGATGATTATGAGCTTCCATCAAAGTTAGAGTATAATCTGAGACTTGACGAAGATGTTATAAGATTTTTAGCTTTTAAAACAAAGCCACCTAAGAAAGAAGAGGCTAAAGAGGAAATCTCAGCTGAAAAGGAAGAAGCAGCTGAGTGAGGAGAAAGTTATGCTTAACAAAGTTTTTTTAATTGGTAGATTAACGAGAGATCCAGAAATAAGATTTTTGCCAAGTGGTTCTCAGGTCACATCTTTTTCTGTAGCTGTCAATAGATCCTATAAGGTTAACAATGAATGGAAAGAAGAGACTTACTTTTTCGATGTTGAAGCATTTGGTTATCTTGCAGAGAGACTTGGAAAACAACTGAACAAAGGGACCCAGATACTTATAGAAGGACAGCTAAGACAGGATAGATGGGAGACAGCAGGTGGAGATAAAAGAACGAAAGTTAAGATTGTCGCTGATAAAGTAAGTGTACTTTCTGGAAAAACAGAAAAGGCTGAGAAACCTGAAGAAGAGCCTGAACTTGATATTGAAAACAGTATGGAAGATTTTTCTTCAGATGAAGATGTACCATTCTAAATTTTAAAAAGGAGGTAAAAAAGTTGGCTAATAATGTTAAGAGTCCAACAGCTCAAAATAAACCATTTTTTCAAAAAAGGAAGAAATACTGTAAGTTTTGTGCAGAAGGGAAAGAACCTAATTATAAAGATATTGATTATCTTAAGCAGTTTATATCTGAGAGAGGCAAGATAATTCCAAGAAGAATTTCTGGAACATGCGGAAAACATCAGAGAAAGCTAACAGTTGAGATCAAAAGAGCAAGACAGCTTGCACTTTTACCATACGTAATAATGTAGGAGGTTGAGCAGGAATGAAAGTAATTCTAACAAAGGATGTAGAAGGTTGGGGAACTATAGGTGATATTATAGAAGTAAAAAGAGGTTTCGCAAGAAACTATCTAATACCTAAAGGTTTTGCCCTCGAAGCAACAGATAGCCATATAAAACATGTACAGGAGATACTAAAACAGAAAGCGAGAAAACTTGAAAGAGAAAAAGCCAAAGCTGAAGAAATTGCAAAACAGCTTGATGGCCTTGAGATAGAAATAAAAAAATCAGTTGGTACTACAGGAAAACTTTTTGGTTCTGTTACAACCTCTGATATTGCACAGGCTATAAAGGAAAAAGGAATAGAGGTTGAAAAGAAGAAAATAATGCTTAGAAATCCAATAAAAAATATAGGGACTTACAACATAACTATCAGGCTACATCCACAGGTCAGTGCTACAATTAAAGTGAATGTAACACCTGAAAATATATAATCCAGAGCCTCCTTAGGGAGGCTCTTTATTTTGAATAATATATTCACTCAGCATAACTTATAACTTATAATTAACTTATCCTAAAGAAATTTTTGAGGTTTTGTATGGATCATCTTGATATTCCCCTTCCACATGATGAGGAATCTGAAAGAGCTGTTTTAGGTTCGCTTATGGTGGAGCCTTCAGTGGTTGATCTCGTTCTTAATATACTTAGGCCTTCTGATTTTTTTAACAGTAAACATAAAATTATCTATCAGGCGATTATAGATATATCGGAAAAAGGAAAAGTTCCTGATATTTTAGTTGTTAGAAATCATCTTAAAAGCAAGGGAAAATTAAAACAGATAGGTGGAAGTTCATATTTAGGACTGATAGTTAATGAAGCATCTCCTCCTAATGTTGTCGAAAGTATAGCAAGACAGATAAAGGAAAAATCAATAGCAAGAGGTCTTATACAGGTTTCTCAAAATATAATTCAGAAAGCAAAAGATTATAAAGACGTCAATGAACTTGTTGAAGAGGCAGAGTCTGAAATATTTAAGCTCAATGAGGAGAGAGCTATAACTCATTACTATGAGATAAAAGATGTGGTTAAAGAAACACTTAACATAATAAATGAACTTTCTAAAAAAGAGACAGTTATAACAGGAATTCCATCAGGATTTTACGATCTTGACAGACTTACAACAGGCTTTCATCCGGGTGATCTTATAATCATAGCTGCCAGACCTGCAATGGGTAAAACATCTCTTGCTCTCTCAATACTTCATAATGTTTCTGTTATAGAAAAGATACCTTCAGCATTTTTTTCCCTTGAAATGTCAAAAGAACAGATCGTTATGAGACTTTTGTCATTAGAATCAAGAATTCATCTTAAAAAAATAAGATCTGGGTTTTTAAGTCAGGATGAGATACTAAAAATAACAGATCTTGCTTCTATCCTATCAACAGCACCTATTTACATTGATGATACAGCTTCGTTGTCAATTCTTGATCTGAGAGCAAAGGCAAGAAGACTTAAAAGGGAAAAAGATATACAGCTTATTGTTATAGATTACTTACAGCTTATGAGATCGCATAGAAGAACTGAAAACAGGCAGCAGGAAGTTGCCGAGATATCAAGAGGTCTTAAAGCCCTTGCGAAGGAGCTGAATATACCTGTTGTGTCTCTTGCTCAGCTATCAAGACAGGCAGAAATGAGAGCGGATAAGCGACCTCAGCTTGCTGATCTTCGTGAAAGCGGAAGCATAGAGCAGGATGCTGATCTTGTTATGTTTATACACAGGCCTGAGTATTACAAGAAAAATCCCACCCCAGAAGAGGAAGGTCTTGCCGAGATAATTATAGCCAAGCAGAGGAATGGTCCAACTGGAACTGTGAATCTTGCGTTTATAAAGGATATTACAAAATTTGAGAATCTTGCCAAACAGAGATTTGAAGAACCTCTACATGAGGAGACAGATGATCATAATGCTATAATAGATCAAACACCCTGGGAAAGCGATGAGCTTTTATCAGATATTGATATTACAGGCGAGGATATAACGGATATTTAGGATGGAAAAAATAAAAAACTTTGTTGAACATACAGGAGCGGCATTCTTATTATTTCTTGAAACTATAAAAGTTATAGTTCTCTCCCCTCCAAAAATCAAACATATACTCAAATACATGGAAGAGATTGGCGTTACGGCGGCACCCCTGATCGGTATAACTGGATTTTTTACAGGAGGTGTTCTTGTTGTTGAGACGTATCCAACATTTCATAAATTTAATGCAGAGTTTCTAATAGGTGCTCTTGTTTCTCTCTCTCTTTCGAGAGAGCTTTCACCTGTACTTGTAGCTCTTCTTGTTACAGCAAGGTCAGGTTCTGCAATGGCTGCAAATATAGGAACTATGAAAATTACAGAACAGATCGACGCCTTAAAGGTTATGGCTGTAAATCCTGTTAGATATCTAATAGCACCGAGGCTTTTAGCCTCCCTTTTTATGGTTCCCGCATTAGTAATTCTTTCTTATACTTTTGGACTTTTAGGCGGATACTTCGTAGCTGTAAACCTTTACGGTATAAACCCTTATCTGTTTGTTGAAAAAATGAAAGACTTTACGGAACTTTATGATATATTAGGTGGACTTTATAAATCTATGGGATTTGCAACGATTATAACTATAGTTTCATGCTATTTTGGTTATGTGACAAAAGGTGGGGCTGAAGGTGTTGGAAGATCAACAACAACTGCTGTGGTTGTTTCTTCCGTTCTCGTTCTTATAGTTGACTATTTCCTGACAGCAATTATCTATTAATTTTAATAATATTAAATATTTCTGGGGGCGTAGAAATGAAAAATTGTGTTATCGCTTTATTTTTCTTTGTTGGATTTATCTATACTTCTTTTGCCTTATCAATTGACGATGCTGAAAATTTGATGAAGGATTATATAGGGGGAAGTTCGTATGTATCTAAGATAAATGTATGTGAGAACGAAAAATATTTTGTAGGTGAAGTTTATCTGGAGGGGTATGAGAAAGAAACCGTTATCAGAAAAATATTTATAGATAAGAAGACAGGAGGAATTTATCCTACAATGTCTGAGGCTTTTAATTACTGTTATATGATGGAAAGGAAAAAATGAAAAAAATAGCTGTTCTTACAAGCGGTGGGGATGCGCCAGGACTTAATGCATGTATTAGAGCAGTCGTTAGAGCTGGGCATTACTATAACTGCGAGGTTATAGGTGTAAGAAGAGGTTTTAAAGGCCTTATAGAAAAACAGTTTGTCTCGCTTACACCTCGTGATGTGGGAGGTATTATAGATAAAGGGGGAACTTTTCTTTTGTCAGCAAGGGAAGATAGATTTTTAGAATATAAATACAGAAAGATAGCTGCTGATAATATAAGGGAAGAAAAGATAGACGGCCTCTTTGTTATTGGTGGAAATGGATCTTTTCAGGGAGCTTATCTTTTGTCTAAGGAGTTTGGAATACCAATTATAGGAATACCCAAAACTATAGATAATGATACCTATGGAACAGAGTACACTATAGGTTTTGATACAGCTGTGAATAACGCAGTTGATGCTATTGACAAAATTAGAGACACATCAGAGTCACATGAGAGGGTGTTCGTTATAGAGGTTATGGGAAGAAAAAGTGGATTTTTGGCACTTGCTGCTGGCATATCAACTGGAGCTGATGTTACCCTGATACCAGAATACCCATTTCCAATGCATGTTATAGTAAAATCTATAGTTGATGCCTTAAATAGAGGAAAAAAGTTTGCTATAGTTGTTGTTGCTGAAGGTGTTGCTTCGGCAAAAGAGATAGCTGATATTTTAAATGAAAAACTTAAACCATTTGATTTTGGTGGTGTAAGGTATTCGGTCTTAGGTTATATTCAGAGAGGAGGATCCCCCACTTCTTATGACAGGATAATGGCTTCAAGATTTGGTGTTTTTGCTGTAGAAGAATTTATGAGAGGTGGTAGAGATTTCATGGTTGCACTTGAGAATGGAAAAATACTGCCTAAGCCTCTTGAGGTTTCCTTTGGAAGAATAAAAAAACCTGATTTAAAGGATTTTGAGCTTAATAATATACTGACAATTTAAGATAAAGGAATAAATTTTGGATATGAAAATTACTGAAGTAAGGATATATCCTTTTGATACAGGTAGAATAGGCGGAAGGGTAAGAGCTGTAGCCGATATAACAATTGAGGATACTTTGATTATAAAAGGCATAAAGCTTGTAGAGTCTAAACACGGAGGTCTTTTTGTTACTTTCCCAAAGAAAATGAGTTCTAAGGGTATATATGTGGATATAATCCAGTCCCTTGATAATGAGTTCACTGAACAGGTTAGAAGGGCTGTTGTTGATAAATATAAAGAGGTAATGGGTTTAGCTTAATATTTTAAAAATCATATATTAGTGAGGTTAAAAACGTTTTATCGGTCTTTTTAATACTTTCAGAAGGAGGTTTGTTCTGATAAGCTATCTTCAAGCCTACACCCAGGGAAAGATATTCGTTTATTTTGACCTCTAAGGCTGTGTTTGAGTTAAGAAAGTAAACTTTTGTTTTATTAAGATCTGTTTCATATTTTAATTCTTGCTTGAATTTTAGATTTTCCTGAATATTCCAGGCATATTCCAGATTTAATCCGCCTGTTGGATACTCTTCTGATCCTCCTGTTCTGTATTTTTCAACGGCATAACCTAATGAAGCCATTCCTTTAAGTTTGTGTTTTTCTGTTTTTAAAATATCGTAACCAATTCCAGCTGATAAAACATTTCTATAATCATAACCGGAGAATTTGTCTCTATAGTAACTGTCCTCGGCAAAACCAAAAAACTTTTCAAACACAACCCTTTCTATTCTGCCGATGATTGTTAGTTTATTGGTATTTTCCCTTTTTTCAGCTTTACCGTATAAAAAATCTCCCTTTAATTTTAATCTTGTAGCGTTGAAATCTCTAATACCTTCAATTTTGGTGGCAAATGTTTCTGTTTCCGAATTTCCCGAGGTCTTAACATAAGAAAGTTCAGCATGAATATTCCATTTGTTTTTGTTGTTTTCAGCTGATAAAGACAAGGAAATAAGGCAGAACAATAAAAACGCATATAAAGATCTATTCATAATTTTATCCCCTCTCCTTTTTGAAAATAATAATATTAAAAGTTTATTAAGTCAATTATTTATAAAAAAATCGTCAAACAGTAGTTAAGGATACAGTTGTTCTCCTGTTTCAGGATCATATATAAATATAGCTTTTACAGGACATGCTTCCGCTGATCTAAATATCTCTTCTTCTTCTTCAGGGGTTAGATCCAATATAACTTCCTGCCTTTTGACCTGTTGAGCTTTTTCTATAACATCTTCTTTAGGTTTGTCCGGTTCAAGGATAACCGCTTTATGTTTTTTATCAAGTTCAATATATTTTGTCTCCTCTGCACACGGACCTATTCCTTCGCATATTGTTCTATCAACTACAACTTTGAGTTTTCCCATTATTTCCTCCATAATAATTTCTATTGATAATTCAGGCAATTATAATTATATAATCCAAACAAAACAAGGATTAAAATCATGAAAAATTTCTCTTTTGCTGTACTGTCAGGTTTTTTTATAGCACTTTCTTTTCCGGATTATTTTATTCCATTTATATATATAGCAGGTTTCTATTTGATTTTTAGAAATATAGAAAGAAAGGATCTTAAATCAAATATAGTTTTTTCCTTTATAGCAGGGATTTCTTTCTCAGTTTTTTCATTTTACTGGATAGTATCTGCATTAACTTATTATGGAGAAGTTTCGTTACCTTCAGGTATTTTCCTTTTTTTACTATTTTCTGTGGCATTTAGTATTATACAGTTCGTTATTTTTTCAGTAGTTATTTATTTTTTAAAAAGAAGATACGGAGCTTCATATCTTTTTATGTTACCTTTTGTATGGATTTTAATTGAATTTTTTAGAGAGTTTTTTCCTTTTAGTGGATTTCCCTGGAATTTGGCAGGTTATACACTTTCTTATATTAATCCAGTTGCACAGCTTTCATCTGTTATGGGTATTTACGGACTATCTTTCCTTTCTATAACAGGAGCTGTTGCTGTTTTCTACTTTATATATTACAGAAATAGAAACTCTATATTCTTTCTCATTTCGTATATGACTGTTTTTGTTTTGATTTTTACTGTGGGAGCTTTGAGGATAAAGATGTACGAACCTTACGGTATTAAAAAGACTGTTGCTGTTATTCAAGGAAATGTACTTCAGGATGAGAAAACAAGATCTGAGAAGAAAAAAATTATAGATAGATATGTAAATATTATTAAAAAGATTAAAAGATTTCGACCAGACATTATAGTTCTTCCTGAATCAGCACTTCCATTTTATCCTTTATACGGAGAGCATTTTATCTATAAGAGATACTTTTTCAAAAATGTAAAGGATATAAAAAGACCTTTCCTTATAGGTCTTGATAATGTTTTTTTTGATAGGGAAAAGATAAACCTTTACAATTCCCTTGTTCTCTTTGATGAAAACCATGAGATAGTTGAGTTTTACAACAAAATAAAACTTGTTCCGTTTGGTGAGTATGTTCCTTTTCCTTTTAAGATCTTTTCAAAACTTTTTCCGTATCTTGAAGGATATGATTTTGTTTCAGGAAAAAATCAAAAGATTCTTTCTTACAGAGATTTTAAAATTGTGCCCCTTATATGTTTCGAAGCTATATTTCCATACTTCGTAAGTAAGTTTTCAAAGAAGGGTAATCTGATAGTAAATGTAACAAACGATGCCTGGTTTGGTAAATCCCCTGCTCCTTTTCAGCATTTTGAAATGGCAAGAATCAGGGCTATAGAAAATGGTAGATATTTTGTTAGATCTGCAAATACCGGCATATCTGCAGTGATCAATCCAGTTGGTGAGATTGAAGGATCTTTATCCTTGTTTGAGGAAGGGTATCTTGTAAGCGATGTTTATCTTATATCTTCTAAAACTTTTTGGATAAAATATAATAAAGTTGTGTACGGGTTTTTTGTAGTATCTTTTATTCTAATGATACTTGTATTGGAAGGATCAAGATTTAAGGGAACGGGGGTGTCTTGAAAAAAATCCTAAACAGTCATATAATATAAGCCTCTTACGGAGGGTGTAGCTCAGTCGGCAGAGCACAAGGTTGTGGCCCTTGGGGTCGCGGGTTCAAGTCCCGTCACCCTCCCTCCCTGTATTGAATTTATAAGAATATTAATACTCTTTTCCTAAAAGTTTTTTTCGATATCCAAAACTGTTAAAATATTATTTATAATCAAAATCCTTGGGAGAAAAAATGAGGAAAATTATCCTGATTTTTGGATCAATACTTTTTGTACTAACAGGATGTGCTCAGGTTCAAACTATCACATCAAAGGAACCTGTTCAGTTTGTTGCAAAGACGGAAAATCTTGGTAAATACAGTTTTGTTGTTCCTGCAAATTTTAAGTTTAAGGAAAATTATTCTTTTATATTTGAAAACAATGGAGATGTGAGAGCTTATTTAATATACATGGGCAAAGGATCTGTAGCTAAACTTGTTGATTTTTTTGAAAAAAATATGCCTAAGAAGGGATGGACTCCTGATGTATCACTTGTAGGAAAAACGGCAGTTCTTTCCTATACAAAAGGTAATAAACTTATAATCATGAAAATAGAGCCTCATATGGGCTTTACGTATCTTAAAGTTATGCTTACAACCCAGTAATTGATTTAATCCTTTTAGGGTATAAATTATTTTTGGTTTTGCGGGTGTGGCGGAATTGGCAGACGCGCAGGATTCAGGATCCTGTGGCCGAAAGGCCGTGTGGGTTCAACTCCCACCACCCGCATAATTTGTGATATAATCTATCCTCTCTTTGCGAGCGTGGCGGAATTGGCAGACGCGCAGGACTTAGGATCCTGTGGCCGAAAGGCCGTGAGGGTTCGACTCCCTCCGCTCGCATTAAAATAATAATATTAACCCTTTAATATTAAAGAATTCCCATATATTTGTGAATCTGAGGTATAACTCTTGCCTCAATATTGTGATTTTCTAAAAGCTCCTGTTGTAGTTTTAAGGCTTTATTTATCATATCTTTTTTATTGCTTTCAGGTTGGAGTATAAGAGGTAATCTGACGTAATATCTTCTGTATAAAAGTATATTGTCTATACTAAGTCCCTCATCTACTATGAATTTTAATTCTTTAACAAATGGGATTAATTCCCTATTTATAAAATAGAAAGAGTCAGGTTTTGGAGAGGCAACAATATGAATACTATTTTTTAATTTCTGTAAAACGCTTTTTACTTTTTCTGTTAAAACAGTTCCATTTGTTTCTATTATGAGGCTGTAGCCTTCCTTTACAATTTCTGTTATCAGTTTATCAACATTATCACAAATTAATGGTTCTCCTCCTGTAAGGCATACTTTTCTGTTAGGATATTTTTTTATTTCCTTTATGATCTGGTTTAAAGTGAGTTCTGCAAACGTTTTTCCATCGTATGAATAGGATGTGTCACACCACTCGCACCTGAGATTGCATCCTTCAAGTCTTATAAAGGTTACTGGATAACCTATTAAACTACCTTCCCCTTCAATTGAAGGGAATATCTCAACTATGCTAAATTTTTCCAATAAATCAACACCCTGTTGTAATTTGACACAGGTTAAATAATATATCTGTTTTTCCTTGAAATTCAAAGAAGAGGGGGAATCTATCCCCTTAAGAAAGAGAGGAAAGCTTTTCTTTTAGATATGATAAGTTCTGCTTTAATATTTCGTATCTCTGAACGGACTGTATGTCTTTTTTATTTTTAAGTTCTTTTGAAAGTCTGGACAGCTTTCTATACTCCTTATTGTAAAACCATTTTGCTATTTCATTTGCCGTCTTAAATAAATCTTTACCATACTTTCTAAGATCCCTTTTAAATCTTCTTAACTCTTTTTTAGGGGCATGTATGGATAGTAATTTCAGATCTTTTCCTTTACCTTCAACTGCTATTTTTTCCATAACTGATTTGAAAGAACCCTGATACTTTTTCTTTTCACCACTGACAGAAACCCATATTTCCATATCTACCACCTCCTATGAGTTTTCTTTCAATGGCGAAAAGTTTCCTATATTTTTAATATAAATATCTGTTAATCCGATCAACTTACAAGGTTCGTTACATGAAGGAAAGTTTGATAGAACAAGACTACATAAAATATTATTATACAACTCTTTACTTTCTTTTTCATTAAGCTGTTCTATAATTCCTGTTTTAAGATATAGATTCTCATTCTTGTAGTTTCTGTATATACATTTAAATTCCCGAACATGACCTTTCAGTTTACGTATTTCCTCTTTTATAGAGTTTTCAAAACTGTATCCTATAAGAACTGCAGACAGCTTTTCTTCAGGTAAAAAACTTCCTGATAAGAAAAGGAAGAATCCCTTTTTTTCGAGAAGAGGACTTTCGTTTTCTGTAAGCATTTTTCTCAGGTGGTATATAAATTTCTCCTCTGTATTGTACTTTCCAGGTTTAAAAAGTTCTATAGGTTCACTCCATTTAATTACTACTTTTATATTTTTCATCATGTATCCCTCCATCTTTTATAATTAAACTATATACTTGAATACGAGTATCAATGATAAATCAGTTTTGATATAATAAAAGCTTGTATTTTTTAAGAAAAATCTAAAAGGAGTGACAGATGAGCGTTACTGTAGAAGAGAAGGGTCTTGTTAGAACATTAACAATTGAGGAAAAAGGGCAGGAAATAAAAAGTTTAATTGACAATGTGGTAAAAGAAATAGCTAAGAACGTTAACATTCCTGGATTTAGAAAGGGGCATGTTCCTCCAGCTGTTGTCAAAGCAAGATACAAGCAAGCTATAAAAGAGGAAGTGGCAAGGAAATATATATCTGAAAAACTTCAATCTATTTTAGAAGAGCAAAAACTTTCTCCAGTTTCACCTGACATATCTTTTGGTGATGTTGAACTTTCCGGAGATTCTTTAAAACTAAAAGTTGCATTTGAAGTTGCTCCAGATTTTGAACTTAAAGAGTATGAAGGTCTTGAAATTGAAATGATAAAACATGAAATAAGTGAAGAGGATATTGAAAAAGCTATACAAAATCTTTTGGAACAGCATGCAACTTATAAATTGGCAGATAAAGAGGTTGAAAACGGTGATCTTATAAAGATTTACTACCATATAAAAGCAGACACAGGAGAAGAGGAAGAAGATGAGTTTGAGGTGGCAGTGGGACAGGGTCAACTCAGACCTGAGATAGAAGAAAAGATAAAGGGAAAAAAAGCTGGAGATGAAGTAACCGTTCATAATGTATCTCTTTACAATGAAAAAGGGGAAGAGTTTGGGAAAGCTACTGTTACTGTAAGGATACTTGAGGTTAAAGAAAAAGCTTTACCTGAGTTTAATGATCAGTTTGTGAAGAATACAAATCTTGGAGAAAATGTTGAGGAAGCGAGGAAAAAGATAAAAGAAAGTCTTGAAAATCAGATAAAAGATGCAAAGGAAAGGGAGCTTGAACAGAAAATAATTGATAAACTTGCAGAGCAGTATGATTTTGACGTTCCACAGTCAGTGGTTAAAGCAGAGCTGGAACATCTTTTACAGGAGTATGTAAAACAGCTTGAAAGTTATGGGATAAAGCCAAATCAGGAAATGATTGCAGCTGCTGCTGAAGGACTTAAAAAAACTGCGGAAAAAAATGTTAGGGTTATGTTTGTTATAAACAAAATAGCTGAGAAAGAAAATATAAAAGTAGAAGAAGAAGAGATAGATAAAGAGATAGAAAATATGGCTAAAGCCTACAATATGACGGCTGATCAGCTAAAAAAGTATCTTGAAGAGAAAGGACTTATTAACAATATTATCTATGCAATACTAAAGAAAAAAGTTCTTGACTTAATTAAAGAAAAGGCTAATATTGTTGAGATGACAAAGGAAGAGTATGAGAGCAAAAAGGCTAAAGAGGAAAAGCCGGGAACTGAACCAGAAAGAGAAAAAGAGGAGGATTAATATATGAGTAGAGACTTAGATAAAATTGTTAGTCAGCTTGTACCTATTGTAATTGAACAGACACCAAGAGGTGAGAGAGCTTACGATATATATTCAAGATTATTAAAAGATAGGATTATAATGCTTGGTTTTCCTATTGATGACCATATAGCAAATCTTATTATCGCACAGCTTTTATTTTTAGAATCTGAGGATCCAGAAAAAGATATATATATGTATATAAACTCGCCAGGGGGTGTGGTAACCTCAGGACTTGCCATTTACGATACGATGAAATATATAAAACCTGATGTTGTTACAATATGTATGGGTCAAGCTGCATCAATGGGAGCTTTTCTTCTTTCAGCAGGTACAAAGGGTAAAAGGTATGCACTTCCAAGCTCAAGAATAATGATCCACCAACCTCTTGGAGGATTTCAGGGACAGGCTACTGATATAGAGATACATGCAAGAGAAATATTAAGGCTAAAAAAATATCTTAATGAGAAACTTGCTGAACATACAGGTCAGCCTTTAGAAAAGATAGAACAGGATACTGAAAGAGATTTCTTTATGTCAGCACATGATGCTGTTGAGTACGGTCTAATAGACAAAGTAATAGAAAAGAGGTAAGTATGGATAGGATTAATAGATGTTCTTTCTGCGGAAAGACACAGGAAGAGGCTAAGGTTTTAGTAGCCGGGCCAAACGATATTTTTATATGTGATGACTGCATCACACAGTGTAATCAGCTTATAAAGGAAGAACTTGAAAGTATTGAAAAAGATCTGCCAGAGCTTAAATCTCTCCCAACGCCTGCAGAAATTAAGAAAAGACTTGATGAGTATGTAATAGGTCAGGAAAGGGCGAAAAAAATACTTTCTGTAGCTGTTTATAATCATTATAAAAGGATATTTCATCCAAAAAGATACTCTAATGAAGATGTTGAACTGGAAAAGAGCAATATACTGCTTATAGGTCCTACCGGCTCTGGTAAAACCCTCCTTGCAAGAACTCTTGCAAAAATACTTAATGTTCCCTTTGCAATAGCAGATGCAACAAATATAACTGAGGCAGGTTATGTAGGTGAAGATGTTGAAAGCATACTTGTCAGACTTGTTCAGGCGGCGGATTATGATATAGAAAAAGCAGAAAAAGGGATAATATATATAGATGAGATAGACAAAATAGCAAAAAAGTCTGGAGAAAACCCTTCTATAACAAGAGATGTATCAGGAGAAGGTGTTCAGCAAGCACTTTTAAAGATACTTGAAGGAACAGTTGCAAATATCCCGCCACAGGGTGGAAGGAAACATCCTCATCAGGAGTTCATACAGCTTGATACGTCAAACATACTTTTTATTCTTGGAGGAGCGTTTGTAGGTCTTGAAGATATTATTAAGCAGAGGATAGGTAAAAAATCTATAGGATTTGCAACTGAGATAATATCGAAAGAGGAAGAAGAAGGCAATATTCTTTCAAAAGTAAGGGTAGAGGATCTTATAAAATATGGTCTTATTCCTGAATTTATAGGAAGAATACCTGTTGTAGCTACACTTGATGAGCTTGATCAAAATGCCCTTGTAAGGGTATTGACAGAACCGAAGAATGCTCTTATAAAGCAGTATCAAAAACTCCTTTCAATGGATGGGGTTGAGCTTGAATTTACAGACGAGGCTGTTAGGGCAATAGCAGAAGAGGCAATTAAGAGAAAAACAGGAGCAAGAGGACTGAGAGCTATTGTTGAAGAGATAATGCTTGATGTAATGTATGAGATACCTCAGGTTAAAGGTATTAAAAAGGTTGTTATAGACAGGGATGTTGTACTTAAGAAAAAACAGCCTGTTATGATATATGAGAAAGCAAGCTGATTATGTCTGTTATAAAAAAAGTACAGTTTATTAAAAGTGCTGTAAATCCGAAGGATTATCCAGTTTCCAAGTACCCTGAAGTTGCAGTAGTGGGAAGATCAAATGTTGGGAAGTCTTCCCTTATTAACGCCATATTTAAAAGAAAAATAGCAAAAGTTTCCTCTTCTCCAGGAAAAACAAGGCTTATAAACTTCTTTCTATTGAATGATAAGATCTCTTTTGTTGATCTTCCAGGGTATGGCTATGCTGCAGTATCAAAAGCAGAAAGATCTAAATGGAAGAATATGATAGAAAAATATTTTCATACGAGAGAAAATCTTTCACTTGTTATAATGCTTGTTGACAGCAGACATCCACCTACCAGATTAGATATAATGATGAAACAATGGCTTGAAAATCTTGGGATTCCTTTTATAATCGTAGCTACAAAAGCCGACAAGTTAAATCAAAGCGAAAAAGCAAAAACAAAAAAGATTATAAAAGAAACTCTTAATCTTCCAAAAGATTTTCCAGTTTTTTTAACGTCGGCAAAGGAAGGTACAGGTATAAAAGAAGTTATGAATTACGTTCTTGAATTTTTATCAAACCAATAATTTGTTGTTTAAAAGCTGATAAAATATATCTGTCAATAAACTAATAAGGTGGTGAAGTTGTCTTTGATAGATAAGATTTTCAGTCAAAAAAAACCACTTATCTGCTATTTTATGGCTGGTTATCCATCTTTAGAAAAAAGTTATGAAACTGCAAAAGGATTGATAGAATCAGGAGCTGATATTCTTGAAGTAGGTGTACCGTTCTCTGATCCGGTTGCTGATGGACCTACAATTCAGGTGGCACATGAA
>Ga0256914_1002512_pt1 | contig 15197 bp, 15 predicted proteins | sample HulkmetaG_FD_191571 | JGI IMG/M metagenome (GOLD analysis project Ga0256914, IMG submission 191571) | Hydrothermal chimney microbial communities from Main Endeavour vent field at the Juan de Fuca Ridge, Pacific Ocean - Hulk | ecosystem: Environmental > Aquatic > Marine > Hydrothermal vents ... | reverse complement strand
CTTTTTAGGATAACATCAAATATTCTACAATCCTTTTAATTGATACCCTTGATATAAAGAAAAGCACCTTCTACAGACACATAAATAACAGAGCTAAAAACACTTCAGATGAAATAAAAGAGAAAGCACTAAATAAAGAGCTTTTAGAACAGATAGGAATCCTACTTAAAGAGCATCCATGTGGGGATACAGGAGAGTGTGGGCATAAAAGGCTATCAGATATAAACAAAAAGAGGATTTACAGGCTGATGAAAAGCAGGATTTGCTCCAGAAGAAGAAATTGACTCTCAAAGCCAAAAGAACTCCCCACAAGAAACCGAAAGCTGAGAAACCAAGGCAGATACTTGGGATAGATGGGGCAAAGTTCTGGATAAATGGCTTTGGATAAGGAAGCACTTTTTAATGGTTATCCTGAAGGAGCTAAGGATAAAGGGATAAAGCTTGTCAGTGACCATGGAAGTCAGCCTACAAGTAGAAGTTTTATGAAATTCTGCTCTGAGCTTGGTATAAAGCAGATATTTGCAAGCTATAATAATCCTAAAGGAAATGCTGAAACTGAAAGGATAATAAGAACTATTAAGGAAGAAATTGTCTGGGCTCATGAATTTGATAGCTTACAGGAGGCAAAGACAAAGATAAAGGAATTTATCCAGTTTTACAACAGCAGCTATCCTTATACTTATGGAAGAAAAGCCTTTTTCTTTAACCATCTTCTTTGTTTGCTTATGCATTTTTCAGCACATGAGATAAAAAATCTATTTCCACCTGAAGTGGACCTATTTTTTTGTATGCTTTTTCAAGTTCACTCTCAAGTCTTGTTGTATCTTTGCCCCTTTCAAATATAAGATGGGATTTACTAATAAACTGCTTTCTCCAGTTTCTTACCTGTTGAGGATGAATACCATATTCAGATGCAATTTGAGATATGGTCTTGTCTGCCTTTATAGCCTCAAGGGCTACTGTTGCTTTAAATTTGGCTGTGTACTTTTTGTTCATTGGATCCCCCTCCTTATTTTAGTTGTTAAATATTTTACCTGGCCCAAAAATTGGGGTCCACTTCACACTAAATTAAGGAGGGAATCCGTGGTAAATATATCTATACCTATCTACGGAACAGCCTTGCTTTTTTCTTGACTTTTTGACAAGATTTAAACAAAATACTGTTAATTGTTGGGGGATCGTTCAATTGGCAGGACGACGGGTTCTGGCCCCGTTAATGGAGGTTCGAGTCCTCCTCCCCCAGTCTTTTATATGGTCCCATCGTCTAGCGGTCTAGGATACCGGCCTCTCACGCCGGCGACATGGGTTCGAGTCCCATTGGGACCGTAATTTATTTACCCCTTGGTCTCAATTAATGGATCAAGGGGATTTTTGATAGGGGTAAAAAATGCTTTCAATACGTGATTGGATGAAAGGAATGGCACTTTTTTATTTGATGATCTTATTTATTATTTCCATACCTATAATAGTAGTATTACTGGTTTTAGGTATAAAAACAGTATTCAGTTTAAGATATTGGATAATAGCCATAGGCTTATTTATGTGTTGTTTTGGAGTATTTATATTGTATAGACGTAGAAGAAGGTATAAGAAAATTTTAAATGAAAATAAGCAAGATATATTGAATATATTAGAATATGCAATGAAGTCAGGTCAAAATGTAGATATTTCCTTTATGGGAGGATTGGTAAAAATATCTTATAAAGCATCAAATTCAAAGATAAGACAGCTTTCTTCTGGTAACAAAGAAGTATCTTTGATTTCTCAACCTATTAATAATAATTAATTTAATAATAATTAATGAGTTTTATGAATAGCAAGCAATTTAAGTCTTTGTATCTTTATTATTAGTTAAATGCTCTATATACCATTCTATTTTTCGACATATGCCTCTAATAATTTGAACCTCTTTCGCTTGCAAAGGATATCTAGATAGCATACGGCGTATATTAAGCATCCAGTGTTCTGGATTTTTTGGATCAATAAAACCTATTTTTATTAAAGCTCTTTTTAAATGACTATACATTCCTTCTAATTCGAATTTGTTAGCCAAACGAGGGATATATGAAATCATGGTTTCTTCTTCTATATTAGTTATATATAATTCATAGCATATTATCATAACAGCTTGAGCAAGGTTTAATGAGCTAAGATTAGCAGTTGGAATATTAACTATAGTATGACAGTATTTTATTTGTTCATTTGTTAATCCTTTGTCTTCTCTCCCAAATAATATTGCTATTTTATTTTCTTGAGATATATTAATAAGATCCTTAGCTAATTTTTTTGGTGTACTTAAAACAGGTCTATTTTTTCCTATTCTGGCTGTTGTTCCCACCAAATAATTATATCTTCCAACTGCGTCTAAAAGGTTATCTGATATTTCCATTTCTTCTAATATAAGAATAGAATTATGGGTTGCTGTTTTCATTATAATAGATATATCATAATTAGCTGGGTTTACTATTATTAGTTTTTTTAATCCCATATTATTCATTGCTCTGGCAACAGAACCTATATTTTCGGGAATTTGAGGTTCTACTAATACAATAGCTATATTTTCTAACTTAATCTTGCCCATTTATAAGAATCCTTAATACTTCTGCTATTAATTCCTCACTATCAAATGAAAATGTCACAGTTCCATGTTTTATTTCAAAATATATCAGATTACAATTATATTCATGAGCTACATCTTCTAATAACTTTTTAAACTTAACTACTTTTGGATGGTTAAAATCATCTATATCTGGAGAGAATAGATCTACTTCTATGTATCCATATTCGTTCATTTCTGACTTTTCAACAAAAATGGAATTTCTTTTAAAATAGGAAATATATCCTTTTTATTATTTATTATCTCATACAAGAATTTTCTTCTACCAAAAGAAATCCTTTTAAATCCCCATATACAACGATTTATTACATCATCCAGAGAGTTCCTTTGCGCATAAATGATGAGATTTGTATCAAAAAAAGATAAACTATCAGCATCTTTAATAAGATCAGCCTTTTCAGATCCACCATTTTCATGATTTGCTACAAGAAATTCTATTTCTTTTATTGCTTCTTTGCAAATATTATGCTTTTTCATTATACAAGACAATATTTTTGCACTATTTACAGCATGTGCTACTTTAAATGTCTCAAAATCAGGAAAATTATCTTTTTTAACTCTCTTTTCAGATATTGCTCTTTCTATATCATGAGCAAAAGCTGCTAACTTAAGGATTGGGTCTGGTTTTTTAGGAGACAACTTTAAAAGCCAATAAAGGGTATTTTTAGCATGAATAGGATCTTCGGGTACAGAAGACCTTTTGATTATAGTTATCACATCTATCCATACAGGACGAAGCTTTTCTCCTATAATCATGAAAAGCTTTAGATATGTCCTTGATGTTGATATAGGACTTTTATTCTTCTTATGTTTTCAATATTCATAATAATAGCAATAAATAAAAGCGTAAGAAATACTCGATCTATTAATGCACCAAGGAATATTATCATTACCCGGATGTCTCTTCCTATTCTAATAAATTTCTTATCTCTTATTTTTTTGAATTCTTTTTGCATAAATTGATCATACTTGTCAGCCATATAACTATTTACAAAAGAACCTATCATAGCAAAAAATCCAGTAAATAATACAGGAATAGGATTTTTTGGATTATACGCATATATAGTAAGCCCAAATAAAAGAAAGGCATCTGCATATCTGTCCAATATAGCATCTAACCATGCCCCAAACTTAGATGATTGGAATTTCAGTCGAGCTATCTCACCATCACATCCATCTATAATTGAGGAAATCTGTGCTAATAAACCTCCAAAAATAAGATAAGTATATTTCCCTAACAGAAAAGTAAAAGAAGCGAGTATTGATATCAAAAATGAAAAAAAAGATATCTTATTGGGAGTAATACCCGTGTTTATAAGATGTTTTGTTATTTTTGCAGATAATCTTCTATTTATATATTTAGAAATAGGACCATCTGTCTCCTTTTTGCTCATTATCTCTAAAAGTAATATTTCAGCTTTTTTATATGCTTTATAATCGTCTATATCTATCCAAAATGCCTGTTGTCCAGCATCTATTGCCTTTGCTATACCTTTTTTTGCAAGAATTTTTATAGCTCCTGACAAAGAAAAATCTTTAAATTTATTTATACTTTCTTCTACTGCATCAAATATAACAGGCGAACATAAAAACAGCCCTGTATCATATCCATTATAAGGTATTAAATCTTTACCTATGTCTTTAATGTTTGAGTCTTCAACCAATACCTTTGTTGCTTCTTGTTTGTTTATAAATGGATTATTTATTCTGAAATCCACACATAATGCTATTTCATTATCTCCTATTTTACTTTCAAGAAGTTGAAAAACAAGAGCTTCGTTAAATATATGATCACACATACACAATAAAAATTTTTCTTTTATTGCTTTCTTTGCTTTTAGTACAGACAAACCATTTTCCTTTTCCCAATCTTCATTTAATATAAAATTAATATTTATATTCTTTTTCTTAGAAAATTGATCTAAAAATTTTTTTACTATTTTAGCTTTATAACCAACTACAATATAAAAATCTTTTATACCACATTTATAAAGGGTTAAAATAACTCTTTCAATTAAGCTAAGTCCTAATAATTTTATAATGGGTTTGGGCTTACCCATATTTGATAATCTACTGCCTTTCCCAGCTGCCAAAATAAGGCATTTCATGCTTTTTTAATCCTCCCCAGTACCAGCAATAAAGGCCTCCACCATTTGATATGCTTCATCATCGGTAAATTGCTTAGGAGGATGTTTCATAAAATATGCAGATGGAGAATATAAAACTCCACCTTTGCCTCTATCAATTGCCAATTTGCAGCATCGTATTGCATCAATCACAACTCCTCCAGAATTTGGAGAATCTTCTACAGATAGTCTAAGCTCTAAATTTATAGAAATATCCCCAAATATTCTTCCCTCCATACGGATAAAACAGACTTTGTTATCTTTTTGCCAAGCTACCCAATCACTTGGGCCTATATGAATATTTTCATCCTCTAATCGTTCTTCACCCAATTGAGATTGAACAGCTTCTGTTTTTGAGGTCTTTTTAGATTTTAATCTGCTTCTATCTAACATATTCAGAAAGTCAGTATTTCCTCCTGTGTTTAATTGGTAAGTTCTATCTAACTTTACACCTCTCTTTCTAAATAAGTTCGCTAATACCCGATGTACTATGGTAGCCCCTATTTGGGATTTAATATCATCTCCTATTATAGGAACTTTTTTTTCAGCGAACCTCCTTGCCCAATCAGGATCACTCGCAATAAATACGGGCATACAATTTATGAATCCTATACCCGCTACAAGAGCACATTCTGCATAAAATCTCGTTGCTTTTTCAGAGCCAACAGGAAGATAGTTTAGCAATATTTCTGCACCTGATTCTTTGAGAATTTTTACTATATCTTCTTGAGAAGGTTCTTTTTCATCTGCCACTACAAAGGTGTATCTTTCATCATAATTTTTCATATGAGGAGCAACTCCATCTAATACTTTACCCATTTTTACAGTAATGCCTTTTTTCTTAATATCTGGAAATATGTTTTTTGTACAATTAGGTAATTGAAAAATGGCTTCTGAAATATCTCTGCCTACCTTTCTTTTATCGATATCAAATGCTGCTACAATTTCAATATCTCCTGGTTTATATCCCCCGATATCCCAATGCATAAAACCTATAGCCTCATTTTGACCTTTATGCCTATAATATTCTATCCCTTGGATTAGAGCACTTGCACAATTTCCAACCCCTACAATGGCAATCTTTATCCTCTGACTATCCATACCATATCCCTCCTTCTATATTAAGTGAGATTAATTTATTTTATTCCATTCCTTTAAAAGACGTTCTAACCATTTATTGAAAGAAAGATATCTATCTGTTTTATAATCATAACATTCACCCAAAACTTTATTGTTACCAACTTCCTCTTCATGTTTTGCCCGTTGGAGAAGTATCTCTTTAATTTCTTCCTTAGAATATCCTAATTCTTCAGCAAGTTTTTTAATGGCATAAGGATTTCTTGCAATTCCACCTAATAGCCACAATGCATTATGTGCAATCTCTTTTATTTTGTCTGGGTCCAGATTTAACTCTTTTGCTAAATATAAAGCCCTAACCCAGTTTCCTCTATTAACTTCTAATTCATACTCTTTTTTTTTAGAATCCATTATAAAACTTAAAAAACATGCTTTAAATGTCAATATTTAGGTTCCTATTTCCCATGATGCAAGATATTTTTGTTGTTCTGAAGTTAATACATCAATTTCTACTCCCATAGATTTCAATTTAAGTCTCGCAATTTCGTTATCCACGTCTTCTGGTACAGCATATACCCTTTTTTCCATAGCATGATGATTTTTTACTATGTATTCTGCACATAGTGCTTGATTAGCAAAACTCATATCCATAACACTTGAAGGATGCCCTTCAGCAGCAGCTAAATTAATAAGTCTTCCCTCCCCTAATAAATATATTTTTCTACCATTTTTTAGTTTAAATTCTTCAACAAAATCTCTAATTTTCCTTTTTTGAATAGTTATTTCTAATAAAGAATTTTTATCTATTTCTACATCAAAGTGTCCCGAATTAGCAAGGATAGCCCCGTCTTTCATATTCAAAAAATGTTCTTTTCTTATTACATTTATATCTCCTGTTACAGTACAGAAAAAATCTCCTATAGATGCTGCTTTTGCTATAGACATAACCTGAAATCCATCCATAACCGCTTCTAACGCCCTAAGTGGATTAACTTCACATATAACTACATGAGCTCCCATACCTCTTGCTCTATTTGCAACCCCTTTTCCACACCATCCATATCCACACACTACAAATGTGCTTCCAGCAATCAGTCTATTAGTGGATCTTATTATACCATCTATTGTACTTTGACCAGTACCATACCTATTATCAAATAAGTGCTTTGTATTTGCATCATTTACTGCAATGACTGGAAATTGAAGAACTCCAGCCTTTTCCATGCTTCTTAATCTAATTACTCCTGTTGTCGTCTCTTCTGTACTCCCCATTACATTATAGATAAGCTCTTCTCGTTCTCTCTGAGATAAAGATCTTCCCCATTCCATAATAGATTTTTCTACATTATCCCATTTTTCTATCGCTATGAAATGAAGTGAACTTACAAGATCTGCCCCATCATCCATTGTTAAATGAGGTTTATGCTTTAAAGCAGATAGTATATGCTCATAATATGTAATATTATCTTCCCCTTTTATAGCAAATACAGAAATTTTATCATGCACTACCAAAGAAGCAGCCACATCGTCTTGGGTAGATAAAGGATTTGAAGCACATAACACAATATCTGCTCCGCCTGATTTTAAAGTACTAACTAATGCAGCAGTTTCTGTTGTTACATGGAGACAAGCTGATATTTTTATCCCTTTAAGAGGTTTTTCTTTTGAAAAACGTTCTTTTATGCTTGATAAAACCGGCATACTCATTAACGCCCATTCTCTTCTAAGAGCCCCTTTCTCTGCAAGCTTTATATCCTTAATATGATGATCCATCTTTTATCTCCTTATTTATATAATTTTGTTATATATAATTTGTTATTTCACAGCATTTTTTATAGAGTCTACTGCATCCAATTTTTCCCATGTAAACTCGGGAATTTCCCTACCAAAATGTCCATAATTAGAAGTCTTTCGGTAAATAGGTCTCCTTAAGTTCAATCTTTCTATAATAGCTGCTGGTCTAAAATCAAATTCCTTTTTTATTATTTCTAATATTTCTTCACTTGGTATAACTCCTGTACCATAGGTGCTTACATTCATAGAGATAGGTTCTGCTTTTCCAATAGTATATGCGACCTGAATTTCGCATCTCTCTGCAAGACCTGCAGCTACAATATTCTTTGCTACATAGCGACACATATATGATGCGCTTCTATCTACTTTGGAAGGATCTTTTCCAGAAAAGCATCCTCCACCATGATATCCAAATCCTCCATATGTATCCATTATTATTTTTCTTCCAGTAAGTCCACAATCTGCCATTGGACCGCCAAGCACAAATCTACCTGTTGTATTTATAAAATATTCTGTTTTGTCATCTATCATATTGGGAGGTATTACTTTTAAAATAACTTCTTCTATAATAGCATCTCTTAGAGTTTCATAATCAACATCTGGATCGTGCTGGGCAGCTATTACAACAGCTTTTACCTTTACAGGTTTCCAATCTATATATTCCACTGTAACTTGAGATTTGCCATCTGGTCTAAGCCAAGGCAATTTCTCAGATTTTCTCACATGGGAAAGTCTCATAGTGAGAGCATGAGCAAGATGAATTGGCATAGGCATAAATGTTTTTGTGTCAGTACATGCATAACCAAACATAAGTCCTTGATCTCCTGCCCCCATTTCTTTAAATAATCCTTTCCCATTAACACCAATTGCAATATCTGGGGATTGTTTATCAATACTAGATATAACAGCACATGTTTCCCAATCAAATCCCATTGCAGAATTGTTATATCCAATATCTCTTATAGTTTCTCTTACTACTTCAGGAAAAGATATATATGCATTTGATGTAATTTCTCCTGCTATCATTGCAAGTCCTGTAGTAACCAATGTTTCACATGCTACCCTTGAATATGCATCTTGTTCTATAAATCTATCTAATATATGATCTGAAATCTGGTCTGCTATCTTATCAGGATGTCCTTCTGTAACAGATTCTGATGTAAATAAAAAATTTCCTGAACTTCTCATTTTATTTCTCCTTTCTAATTATTTTTGAATATAAGTATTGCATTATCTATTAGACGAGCTTTTCCAACATATACTGCCATGGCTAAAAGCGCCTTGTCTTCTATAAATTTTAATTCCTCAAGAGTTTCTGGATCACATATGGATATATATTCTATACTTGTAAAAGGATGGGCTTTTATAAGATCCTCTATGGCCCTTTTAATAAACAAAACATCGTTAATCCCTTTTTTTATTAATGATTGTGCAAGATCTATAGACTTTTTTAAGCATAAAGCAGACTTTCTTTCTTCAGACGATAAATAGGCATTTCTAGAACTCATAGCCAGACCATCTTTTTCTCTTATTATTGGAATCCCAATAATCTTTATATCCATATTTAAATCTTTTACCATCCTTTTTATAACCAATAACTGCTGATAATCCTTTTCTCCGAATACTGCTATATGAGGTTTTGTAATGTTAAATAGTTTTGCCACTACAGTAGTAACCCCATCAAAATGATTAGGTCGAAATACACCACACAGATGCTGAGTTAGTCTTTCCACAGAAACTTTTGTTTGAAATCCTTTAGGATACATATCTTCAACTTCAGGTACAAAGAGTATATCTACACCTATTTGTTTAGCTCTATTAGTATCACCCTCAATGTCTCTGGGATATTTATTATAATCTTCAGATGGTCCAAATTGGATAGGATTGACAAATATACTTACTATAAGTTTATCAGCATATTTTTTTGCAATCTTCATTAGTTCCAAATGCCCATCATGGAAAAATCCCATAGTAGGCACAAAAGCAATAGTATATCCTTTTGCTCTCAATTTATTAGCTTTGTCTTGCATAGAAATAATATTCCTAATAATCTCCATAAGTTATTTCCTTGTTTTATTTTTTAAGAAAAAGACAAGTTTATCTTTTATCATTATCATTTATACTTGTCAAATAAGCAAAGAAAAAGTATTGTAAGAAATATTCAGGGCTATAAATTAAATTTTTTCTTAAATTTAAAGGATTATATAATGCTTTCAGAACAGCAATCTAAAATTGTGAATAGTGTAATATAATCTTTAATAGAGCTAAATTCTTTTAGCAGAAATTACATCTTTAATCTGTTTTATTGACTTTATAACTTCATTTAAATGATTAAGGTTTTTTACTTCTACTGTAAAAAAAGCTATGCCTTTATTATCATCCGTGCTTTCTATTTTAGCATTAATAATATTTGCTTCTTTTTTTGCAATAGCAGCACTTATATTAGCAAGCATTCCCATTTTATTGATACTTAGCACTATCAATTTTGCAGGATATGTTTCATTATCAGATGTTTCCCAAATTATATCAATAAGTCTTTCAGGATCAGCGCTTTTTACTGTTTTACAATCATAACGATGTACTGTTATACCTCTTCCCCTTGTAATAAACCCTATAACTGAATCTCCTGGAACTGGATAACAACATCTTGCCAGATGAGTAACAATATCATCCATTCCCTTTATCTTAATACCTTTTTCTTCGGGCTTTTTTCGTCTTATCTTATCTACTATTTTTGAAACTACTCTAAAAGGAGATACATCTTTAATATCGAGTTTTTGTTTTATTCTGCCAATAATCTGTCTTACAGAAAGACTACCTATACCTATCTGTGCATAAAGATCCTCTATGGATTGAATAGACATATCTTTTGCTATTTCAAATAATAATTCATCTCTTTTATTATCTAATTTTAGATGTTCATGATGTAATGCCCTTTCCAGCATATCCCTTCCTATGGCTATACTTCTTTCTTTTTCATGTTTTCTTAGCCATTGTCTTATTTTTGTTCTGGCTTTTGGGGTTTTTACAAAGTCCAGCCAATCTTTACTTGGATGCTGTCTAGGAGACGTTATTATTTCTATAACTGAGCCACTCTTTAATTTATAACTGAGAGGAACAATCCTACCGTCTATTTTTGCTCCTATACATCTATCTCCAATCTCTGAATGGATACTGTAAGCGAAGTCTATAGGTGTAGCACCTCTTGGAAAAGTTCTTACTTCACCTTTTGGAGTAAATACATACACTTCTTCAGGAAATAAATTCATCTTTATGTTTTCCAAAAATTCTCTTGAATCACTCAATTGTTGTTGAGATTCTATAATTTGTCTAAGCCACGAAAACAGTTTCTCATCTGCCTCCTCACCAGTTTTTCCTTCTTTATATTTCCAATGGGCTGCAATTCCCTCTTCAGCAATTTTGTCCATTTTCCAAGTTCTTATTTGAATTTCCATCTTTTGGGCATATGGTCCAATAACTGTAGTATGAAGAGATTGATACATATTCTCTTTTGGTAAAGATATATAGTCCTTGAATCTTCCGGGGACTTGTTTCCAAATAGAGTGTATTATTCCAAGAGTTTCATAACATTCATTAATAGAATTTACAATGATCCTAAAACCTATAATATCATAAAGCTGATCAATTGGTATATCACGGCTAACTATCTTTCTATATATGCTGTATAAATGTTTTGGTCTCCCTTTTACAGATGCTTTTATATTGGCCTCTGATAGCTTTTTTTTTAATATCTCTTTTACTTCTCTTATAAATTTTTCTTGCTCTTCTTTTCTTTGAGCAACAGCATTTTTAACTCTTTCATACATTTCAGGTTCAAGATAATAAAAAGATAAATCTTCCAACTCTGCTTTTAACCAATAAATACCAAGCCTTCCAGCTAAAGGGGCATATATATCCAGTGTTTCTTGTGCTATAAGTCTTTGTTTTTCTAAACTCTGATATCCCAATGTTCTCATATTATGCAATCTATCTGCCAGCTTCACTAAAATTACTCTTATATCAGATGCCATAGCAAGTATCATCTTTCTTATATTCTCTGCTTGTTTTTGTTCTCTGCTGGAAAATTTTATCTGACTTATTTTGGTTACACCTTTTACAATGTTGCATACTTGTTCTCCAAAAAGCCTTTCTAATTCTTCCTCAGTAGCACTTGTATCCTCTAAAGTATCATGTAAAAGCCCAGCAGAAACACAGACTTCGTCCATTTTCATTTTTGTCAATATGTAAGCAACTTCTAAAGGATGTGATAGATATGGTTCTCCCGAAAGCCTTACTTGCCCCTGATGTGCCTTTGCAGAATATACATATGCCTTTTCTACAAGGCGGATATTTGCCTCTGGATAATAAGTCAAAAGGCCTGATACTATATCATTTAAGCGAATCATATAGTTCTTTTACTTTGTCTATCACATATTTAGATGCATGTTCCAAGGGTATAAGTTCTGTTCTATTGTCGTTTCTGAGTTTTATTTCTAACTTTCCATCTTTTAAAGCTTTTTTGCCTAAGGTTATCTTTAAGGGGATACCTATAAGGTCGGCATCTTTAAATTTAACTCCTGCCCTCTCATTCCTATCATCTATTAATGTATCTATATTGTTTTCTATAAGACTATGATAAATCTTTTCTGACTCTTCTACAACAACTGTTTCATTCATTTGAATTGGAAGAATAATTACTTCAAAAGGGGCTATAGATATTGGTAATATTATGCCATCTTTATCATGACATTGTTCAATGGCTGCTGCTAAGCATCTGCCTACTCCTATACCATAGCATCCCATGATAAATGGCTTTTCAGTTCCATCTTTATCATTGAATGTGGCTTTCATTACTCTACTGTATTTTGTGCCAAGTTTAAATATATGACCAACTTCTATCCCTCTTTTAAATTCAATATTATTTCCACATTTTGGGCATTTATCCTCTCGTGTAACAAATCTTAAATCTGCAAACATATTCACATTAAAATCTCTACCAATATTTACATTTTTGAAATGCAAGTCTTTTTTATTAGCACCTGTAACAAAATTTTTCATATCTTTTAAAGCATAGTCAGCAATTATTTCTATATCTAAACCAACTGGTCCTGCAAATCCAATAGGAGCATTTGTTATATCCTCTACTATATTTTCATCAGCTAATTCTATATTATCTACTCCTAATAAATTTCTGAGCTTTGCTTTATTTAATTCATGATCTCCTCTTATAAGTACCGCTATAGGCTTATTGTCTGCCATGCATATAAGGGTCTTTATAAGCTGCTTAGGGCTTATATTTAAAAAATTACAGACTTCTTCTACACTTTTTATGTCAGGAGTCTGTATTTCTTGAAGTGGAAGAGGGGTTTTTATACTGTTTTTTCTAGTATCAAATGTAGTTTCTGCCTTTTCAAGATTAGCAGAATATCCACAATTATTACATATAACTAACTGATCTTCTCCTGTATCTGCTATAACCATAAACTCATGCGAGTAAGATCCTCCTATTGTTCCTGTATCTGCTTCAACCATGACAAATTTAAAGCCGCATCTATGAAATATTCTGTGATATGTATCCATCATTATATTATAACTTTTATTTGCTCCTGCCTCGTCTGCATCAAAACTATATGCGTCTTTCATTATAAATTCTCTGCATCTCATTATTCCAAATCTTGGCCTTATCTCGTCTCTAAACTTTGTTTGAATTTGATAAAAATTTACAGGTAATTGTTTATAAGAATGAATTTCATTTCTAACAATAGCAGTTATTATTTCTTCATGTGTAGGACCAAAGCATGCTTCTCTTCCATACCTGTCCTTAAATCTTAAAAGCTCTTTACCATAATATTTCCATCGGCCACTTTCTTTCCATAGCTCCGCAGGTTGAAATGAGGGCATAAGAAGTTCTATTGCACCTGCTTTGTTCATCTCTTCTCTTATGATATTTTCTATTTTTCTTATGCACCTTAATCCCAGAGGTAAGTAAGTATATATTCCAGTAGTTATCTTTCTTATCATACCTGCTCTTAACATAAGTTGATGGCTCACAACTTCTGCTTCAGATGGAAGTTCTTTATATGTAGGTATAAAATATTTAGAATATCTCATTTTTTTTCTCCTTTATCATTTTTTTTACCTCTGTTATAAGAGTCTCTGCGAGCATTTCTTCAGGTACTTTTCTAACGAGTTTACCTTTTTTAAAAAGTATTCCAGTCCCTTTTCCCCCTGCTACACCAATATCTGCTTCTTTAGCTTCTCCAGGTCCGTTTACTACACAACCCATAATTGCTACTTTTATTGATGTGGTTACATCATTAAGTCCGTTTTCTACTTTTTCTACTAAAGAGAATAAGTCAATCTGACATCTTCCACAAGTAGGGCATGAAATTATTTCTGGACCTCTGTGTCTTAAATTAAGAGCTCTTAGTATTTCATATGCCGCTCTTACCTCTTCAACTGGAGGTCTTGTAAGGGAAACTCTAAATGTATCTCCAATACCTTTTAAAAGTAAATACCCAATAGCAATAGCACTTTTTATAGTTCCTGATATAAGAGTACCAGCTTCTGTAACTCCTAAATGCAATGGATAATCAGTTTTTTCGCTTAGTAGTTCATATGCCTTTATTGTATCTAAAACATTAGAAGACTTTATGGATATTTTTATATTGGAAAACCCCATATCTTCAAAAAAATGAACATTCCTTATAGCACTCTCTACTAATGCCTGAGGCGTGGGATGAGCATATTTTTTTAATAGATCTTTTTCAAGAGATCCAGCATTAACTCCTATTCTAATTGGTATACTAGCTGATTTTGCTGCATTTATTATTTCTTTAATTCCATTCTTTTTAATATTGCCAGGATTTATTCTGATTCCGTCTGCACCTGATTCTATAACTTTTATAGCGAGTTTATGGTCAAAATGAATATCAGCTATAAGAGGAACTTCTGGTATTTCTTTTTTTATTTTTTTAAAGTTTGTTGCGGCATTTTCATCTGGAATAGCTACTCTTACTATTTCACAACCTGCTTTCTTAAGTTCTTTTATTTGCTTTACAGTAGATTCAATATCATTAGTATTGGTATTGGTCATAGATTGAACCGCAATAGGCGCACCATTTCCTATTGGTATGTGCCCTATATATATTCTTTTTGTCTTTTTTCTTCTGTTCATTGTCATATCTTGTTCTCCATCATACTTGTTATTCTTATATTATTATTTATTCTTAGTTGAATAGCTCCTTCTTTATATATTCTATACACTAATACTTTTGATTTTCTTAAAAGTGTATAAAATACATCATAATTTTTATGATATGATCCTAAAATAATATATGCTTTTTTTATCCCATTATGAGATTCAATACAAACATATTTTATTATACTATTCCTGACTTTACTCTTTTTAAATAAAATACTTGTATCTTTATAAGATATCCTGAATAACAAATTTTTTATATGAGGCAGTTCCATTATTACTCCATTTATATTTATCTTCTTTTTTATATATAAGGGCTTTGCATGAAATACATTCTTTATGAAATCTAAATCATGAGAGTTTTTTGAATATATATGTACAA
>Ga0256914_1002511_pt1 | contig 15202 bp, 12 predicted proteins | sample HulkmetaG_FD_191571 | JGI IMG/M metagenome (GOLD analysis project Ga0256914, IMG submission 191571) | Hydrothermal chimney microbial communities from Main Endeavour vent field at the Juan de Fuca Ridge, Pacific Ocean - Hulk | ecosystem: Environmental > Aquatic > Marine > Hydrothermal vents ... | reverse complement strand
GCGTAAATGTAATGCCCCCAAAAGTTCTCTGCGGTAAACGGCGTGGGCGGCACGTAATCCCAAACGATGAAGTCCGCACGATCTCCCTGACGCAGCAGCGGAAAATCGGGAAAATAACGCCGCACAAAGCGGAGCTGATCGAAAAAAATCTTTTGCAGCCAGGCAAAGGCTTTGTCAAACGAATTCCCCTGATGGCGGTACAGTAAAAACAGTTGTTTGAGAGAACGCACTACATTGGCGTGCATGCCGTCGGTTCCGGCTAATACGGGAATCTCTTTAGGAACTGCGGCGTAATGGGGCAAACCGACCGCATTGTTTAAATTGGAATCGGGATTGTAGGCCAGGGCTGCACCGTGCTCACGAATGATGCGGTAATCTTCGTCGCCGAGGTGCACGCCGTGAATGAGCAAAGAGCGTTCGTTAAGCAGGTTAAAGGACTGTAAGCGTCGGGCAATGCTCAGGCCATGCTCCTTGCGGGTGTGTTCCACATCGGCACGATCTTCGGCCACGTGAATGTGGATGCCCAGTTCCAGCCCACGAACGACATCGGCCACACGGCGCAAGGTTTCATCGGAAAGGGTAAACGGGGCGTGCAGACCCATCATGGCTTTTATTTCGGATGTTTGGGCAGCGGCAAATTCGGCGTTTTCGGCAATGGATTCCCGTGCAATTTCCGCTCCGTTGCGGTCGGAAACTTCGAAGGCCAGTACGCCACGCAGGCCCGCCTTTTGCAAAGTGTCGGCAATGCGTTGCAGGCTGCCTTTTACTGCATCCGGCGCAGGAGAAGCGTGATGGTCGAACAGGTAAGTTACCCCGTGACGCACGGCTTCCAGCACGGTCAACTCGGCGCTGGCCTGTACCATGTCCAGATCCAGAAAGCGATCCAGTTTCCACCACAGGGTTTGCAAAATGTGTACAAAATTGTCCATAGGACCGTTGATCGGCAGGCCCTTGGCCAGACGGGAATAGATGTGTTCGTGGAAATTAACATTGGGTACGGTGAGTACCCGACCGTGCAAATCGATGTCAGTTTCCGTATCGGGCAAAGAGGTTTCCTGCTCGCTAAAAAAGCGTTCGATCTTTCCTTGATCAATAAGCACGTGGCCTTTAAAAGGGGTTACCGTTTGTGTTTCCGGCTCAATCGCACAAATAACAGCGTTTTTAAACAGCATACTCACAGTATTCTCCCTTTCGTTTAGCGCACAATTACCTGCACCGGATTTTTAACGTGCAAATATTTTTGGGCGACCAGATGCACGTCGTTTAGCCGTACCTTTTTGAGCGCCTGCAGAAAATTGTGGTCGTAATTGATGTCGCCGTGAAAATAGTAAGAGGTTCCCAGATAATAGGCTTGATTAATGCTGGACAAACGTCGAAACATCATGCGCCCCAGGTACATGTTAACCGATTTTTGCAGGTCATCTTCGGTAACATCATCGAGTATTTTGGGAGAGAAAAACTTCGGGTATTGCGGAAGCAGCTTGTCCACATTTTGCGGACGCGTTCCCTGCTCGATGTAAAAAAGAGCGCGATCGTCTTTGATGTCAATGCCTGCACTCAGATGGTAGGCCATGCCCTGTTTTTCACGAATGTCGAATACGATTTTGTCGCTTAAAATTAGCGACAGCGCTTTGAGAGCCGGGGCATCTTTGGGCGCAATTGCTTCGGTGAAGCCCCAGAACAAATACGCACGTTCCCCTCCGTTCTCGCGCCGGATGCTGACCGGTTTGTCGTGTAATTTAAAGGCCGGAGAATAGGGAGCCGGTTCGTTGGCCCAGGAGTGCCCCTTAAATTCGGCAAACGATTTGCTTACTGCCCCGGGGCGGGCCGGAGAGATTACGGAAATAATCATATTGGCCGGGGTGAAATATTCCTGCGCAAATCGGAGTAATTTTTCGTAGGTGATCGGCGAAGAATTCTCGGGGTAAGGCGATTTCTCCAGAATTTGTTCTTTGTACAATTTCTGGAATAATTTTTTGGCCGGACTGCCGCCCATCATCGGATTGGAGTGTCCAAACTTGACCTGGGCTTTCTGGAATTCTTCTTTTGTCGGGGTGAAATTCTTCATCTGTTCATTTAAAAAATGGATTAAGCCCGGAATATCGTTGTCCAGCGCTTCAATGCGAATGTAGCCGAAGTCGGGGTGCAAATAAATATCGTCCATGGGAAGATAAGGATTGTCGTTGACTTTAAATTCCAGTCCGAAAGCCTTCTCCTTTTTTAGCACTTCTTTCAAGCGTTGTCCAAAGCAATCATGCAAAATTTTAGCCGCATTTTTACCGTATTTCGATTCCAGCGGGGCCTTGTGTTTAAGCAGATAGTGGATGGCTACCAGATGGCTGGCCGGATTTTGTCGAACGATTAATGCCGGCAGCCCGTTTTGTCCCGGAAAAAGTTTTGTGACGATTTCTTTGGTGGCCTGTTGGCCGTTGCCCTGCTTTTCGGGCCATTGGATGAGTGTAACCGGTGGCCCTTGCACCGCCAAAGCTTCTCCCGCCTTAAAATACGGTGCGCTGTCGTACGAAGCCAGTACGGCTTCGAATCCGTTGACGGCAATTTCGTAAGCATTGAAAATGCCAAACATGTGGGGCTTTTCGATGTTTTTCAGGAAAGAAGTTCTGGCGCGGGCAGCCTCGGCCTGCAGCTGATTGGGCGGGTAGGCGAACGAAGCGTTGTACAAGGTTTGCGTCACCTGAGTGTAAATCGAATCGAAGTGGGAAGTTCCGGGGGGCAGCATAATGGTTGCCTGAATGAAATTTGCCACCGGTGTGGTGCGGGTTTCGAGAGAAATCCGGCGTACCCGCTTGCCCAACTGCATGCGCATATCCTGGCTGAGATCGGACAATTTTTTGTCCAGCAATTCAAAGAAAACCGAGGAATGCTTGCCCTTGATCCGGAAAAAGAGTTGCAGAAGCGGGTTCTTCCCACCGTAAAAACGATGAAACACTTCGCCGGGCTGCGGAAGTTGCAAATGGGCGGTTTCGAACCCCAGGCTCCAATCCGAAACAGGCGGATGATTAACCACTCCCGGAGGTTCCTGACCGTAGATGGAGTCGATCATTTTTAACATTTGTGCCGAATCAAAGTTGCCAATAGCACTCAGCAACATGTTATTCGGTACGTAATAGTTCTTGTAAAAAGCGTACACATCTTCGCACTTCATGGCTTTGATGGTGGCATAAGTCCCCAGCGTGGGCAGGGACAGGGCATGACCTTTGAACAGCACAGAAAGCACATTGCGTTCTGCCTGCGATTGCGGGTCGGCCAGTGTTTTGGAGATTTCTTCCAGCACAATTCCTTTTTCCTTTGCGAATTTCTTGGCCGGAAGGGTGGAATGAAAAAGCATATCGGCCTGAATTTCCATGCCCTGACGAATGTTTTCGGCCGGGGTAACCATCATGAAATTCGTGAAATATTCCGCCGTGTTGGCATTGTTGTAACCGCCAATGCGATCAACGTCGTCGTACAGTTGCTTCTGCGTGCGGTGGGTGGTTCCGTTAAAAAGAAGGTGCTCGAGCATGTGGCTCATTCCACTGGTAGAAAACGTTTCGTAAGCCGAGCCGACCTTAACCACCACATTAACGCCTACCATAGGTAAGGCAGGATTTTCGATAAGTAACACCTGCATCCCGTTGTCCAATTGGAAAAGAGAAACGTTAGAGGGTAGTGTGTTTAGGTGCACTTTTTGCGGTTTTGCCTGAAGGATTCCTGCAAGCAAAAAGAATAAAAACAAGGGTAGAATAATTTTACGAACAAACATTTTGCCTCCGAAAATTTGGGTCAGATAAGTCTGTGTCTTTGAACGAATAAATTTACGGAATTATTGCCAACGGAGCGAAAAAAAGTGTACCTCTTCCGAAAGATGCGTCTCATAGAGGAATGGCCTCAAAAAATTACTCGAATTTGCACCCTGTCCATTGTTCGCTCAATTCCCACAAGCGATCCTGAACTGCAGTGTCGTAGGCAATGGCGGCCGGTTTGGCCGGACCCTGCATGTCAAAAAAATAGGTGCCTGTGGTATCTTTAACTTCCGGCGAACTGGCCAGGTATACCGAGGTGCGCGCTCCTTGCTGCGGCGAGGCGCCACCCATGCCCCAACCGGCGTGCAACAATTTTGTGCTGATAACGCCCGGATGCAAACAATTTACCGTGATCTTTTTGTCTTTCCACAATTTTGCCAACTTAAAAGTAAACAGGATATTGCATAGTTTGGAATAGGCGTAAGCGGTGTAGCCGGAATAGCTTTTTTCACCCTGAAGATTTTCGAAATCCAGTTCGTGGCTGTGTGCCATGGAGCTTACGTTGATTACCCGAGCCGGGGCACCTTGCCACAGCAGCTCTTTTAACAGACAGGTCAGTAAAAAATGCGCCAGGTGGTTCACGGCAAAGGTGAGTTCAAAGCCATCTTTGCTCAGGCGGCGTTTCGATTCGAAGATTCCGGCGTTGTTGATTAGCACGTGTAATTTCCGGTAGCGCTTGCGGATTTCTCCGGCTAGGGCACGCACTTCGTCCAGGGCGCTAAAATCGGCATTGAAATAGTCGATTTGTTCGTTGCCGGTTGCGCGGATGAGTTCGTCCCGAACCTGCCGGCCCCGGGTGGCGTTCCGACCGTGCAAAAGCACGACCGCACCCTTTTGTGCCAATTGACGGGCGGTCTCTTTGCCAATGCCGTCGGTTGAGCCGGTAATCAATACGATGCGTTCTTTCATGGTTTCCATTTTGGCCTCGCTTACGGTTACTTGACGTTTCCCGTGGTGGCCTTTTTGAGCATCTGCAGCACATCGGGCAGCAGAGCAGGCCGTACGGAAATTACGAGAATTCCGTTGAATTCCGCAAGTAGCATTTCCAGTATCGGAAAGAGCCCGAGGCCCTTTCTTTCCAGCGGGCCAAATTCATCGAGCAAAAAAACGTCGAAACGATTGGGCTGGCGGGCACAGCTTTGCGCCCACCGAAATGTCTCCGGATCGAACACATAAGAGCCCACATGCCATTCATCGGTGCGGTGTGTCCCTTTGCGGGCCACAAGGCGTTGCCGGTTGCCGGACACGTCTCGCAGAAAATAACGCTTTTTTTCCCCGTGTTCCCATTCGGCCAGGCTAACAAATCCTCCTACACGCCATCCGCGCATCCGGGCGCGTTCGACCAAATTCAGCAAGTACGAAGTTTTTCCTGCGTTTTTGCCACCGCTTACAAGAACCGGTTGCAGCTTTTTCGGGCGTCGATTGCTCATAATTGCACCTGAATTCCAGCCACCAGCTCCCGGCCGGGCATGGGCACGCCGAATTCGCTGTAGTAAAAAACATCGAGCGCGTTATTCAAACGCAAGTACGCCTGATAATGGCTCGTAAACCGGAGATGGCAAAACAGAGTGAGCAGAAAGTAATCATTTAATTTTTCCCAGTGCCCGGTATCGGGATTTTGGTAATATTGATTGGCTACCCACTGCAGTTCGCTCCCCGGGACAATTTTCCCCGCAATGTATTCGGCCAAAATACGCACGGTGTGTTGCGGCCGGTATTCGAGATGCGAAGAACTGCGATTAGGTGAGATATTGCGTGCGGAAAGGAACAAATAGTTGGCCATCAAATGGCTTTTGGGAGAAGAATGGCGGAACCCGATTTCAAAACCGCTTAAAATGGCCTTGCCAATATTTTGCATTTGCGACAGGGGACGCCCTTTTTCGCCTGGAAGGTACTGCGGGGCGATTAAATCTTTGAGCACATTGTAAAACAGGGCTGTGTGCAAACCGTTCTGAGGCGTGCGCCATTCCAGTCCGATCTCGTTATTGAACGCATGTTCCGGCTTTAAATTCGGGTTGGCAATGGAATGCCCCAGATATTCGGAGTACAATTCCTTTAAAGTGGGAAAGCGGCTTTTTTGACCGGTGGAAAAGTGTAAAACCCAGTTGGATCCCATCCGGGTGTTGAGTAACATTTGGGCATTTAACAAAGAAATGGGAGTGCGCAGTGGGGCATGGGCCGCTTTAACGGGCTGCAAATAATTCCAATCGGCTCCAAGCTGGGCAAACCAGCGTGATGAAATATTCCAGTTTTGTTGCAAACCTACTGTGAAGAGACGGGTGGCATAGGTAGCGAAAGATGTTTCCGGCGACCGTTGCCGGTGGACATCTTGTTTAAAAGCCAAAAGGCCCGAAGTAAGTCCGGCAGAGAACCATTGCAGTTGCGGATAAATATTACATCCCACGGAATAGTCGTCGTAAATGGACGTAAATGCGTAGCGTTTGGTTTGCGTACGGTAGCTTGCATCGTCGTATGATTTTAAGGTGTTGGCGTAGCGATCGAAAAAACCAATGCTGCGCAGAAGCAGTCGGTTGCCCAACCGGTGTTCGCTGTTTACGCTAAAAAGCTGGCGCTGCCAGCGAGTGAATTTCCAGTAGCGCGGTCGTGCCATAAGGGCATTGGGTGGAATGTCAAAACGATTACTGATCACATTGGCTTGCAGACCAATCTGGTGCCGGGGCGAAAGCGAGTATTTAAGTTTAAAGCCTCCGCTCGTTTTCTGAAAAGAAGAGTGATCGCGTCGGCCGCCGTTTTCATTGGGCATGGGATCGGGGTGATGTGCCAGCCGAAAATCCGGGGAGCGGCTAAAATTTGCCGAGGCAAAATATTGCAAACGGTTGTGGCGCCCCTGAAATTTCAGCGAAGTGTAAAATCGACCGTAATCGCCTAATTCACTGCGCAGGCGCAGGCGGCCTTGCGACGGGCCGAATCCGGTTAAAATGTTAACCGAGCCGCCCAGAGTGTTAATGCCGTACAAGACGGAAGAAACGTCACCGGAAACCCGAATTTCTTCGACATTATCGCCGGCAAATTGGGCTAAATCAACCAGTCCGTTAAAGGGCACGGAAATAGGAATACCATCCAGAAAAACACTTACCTGGCGTTGTTCAAAACCACGCAGGCGAAAGGTGGTTTCATTTTTAGCTGAACGGCTCAAATAGATGCCGGGTGCAAGCGCCAGAGCCTGTGTGGCCGTGGTTGGTGTAATGGCCTGAATGGCGCGAGAATCTACCTTTTGCCCCGGCAAGCTGTGCAGCAAATCGAGTTTTTTCCCTTCGACCACAATTTCATTGAGCCAGTAGGTGGTTAGCGAATCATCGGAAGTGGGGAGAGCCGCAGTACCCGAGCGGGCGGAAAACGGCCAAATAATGAAAAATATCACGAACAGCAATAGATCTTTAGCATGCATTGCCAATCCCTCAATATTTATTTAACCCCAAGGCAAACACCGCAATGAATGCCGTTGCTTAAGCGATTACGACCCGGAAAATTCTTTTTCCGCGTGGTACAAAATGCGGGCGATAAGCCGGGCAAAGGCCGTGAGCGTGTGTGAGAAAATCGTCTGGTCTGCGGGCCTTTGCCTGAATTCGGAAAAAGTCTCTGTTGCCAGGCGCCGCACCTGAGGCAATTGGTTCATGGAAAGGGCAAACACCTGACTGAAGTTTTTCAGGCGGATGCGTTGCAGCGCTCCGCTCATTTGTTCTACGGAAATGTGGCGTGTTAAAATTTTGACAGAAGCAAGAATAACAATGCTTCGTGCGGCCATGCTCAGGCTCATTAAAAAGATTTCCGGTGAGTAGGGGATCCCGATGAACCGGGCCTGACGTTGCCCCAGGAGCAAGGGAAGTCCCAGAATCAGGATGAGCAAAAAAGTCAGGAATTTCAGGCGGGTAAACAGACGAAACGCCCCATGGTCGATGAGCAGGCCAAAAAGAAGGGCCCCGGGAAATACGTAATACATTGACTGCCGATCGATCAGGAATGCCGATAAAAGCAGTGCGAAAGAAGCCAGAGCATAGCGTTTCATGGTTGTTCTCCGCTGTTTTGTTTCAATTGTGCGTATTCATATTCCGCACGGCGGGGCAACAAATAGCCAATCCATCCCGCCGTAGCACCTAATAAGGCATGCACACCGGCGTAAAGGGCAATAATCCACAGCAGATGTCGGGCAGGAATGTGCAGTAATTCGGCCACCCGTGTAAAGGAATCCATGTAAATTTTGTAGATGTTGGCTCCGAATATGATCCCCTGTGAAATGAACGGATGGACCATCGAGTAGAGCAGTAAAATTACGCCGGTGAGTATGTAGCTCAAAAGATGCCGACCCAGCAAACTAAGTAATATCTCACCAAACAACGCTTCCAGAACAATGGCCATAAACGGCCCGGCGATGACGGTGCCCACGGAAAAAATTTTCAAGATGGCGGCCACGGCCCCCATCATCAGTACGGAGCCTTTGCGAGGCACAAAGTAGCGTCCCGTGGTAAAGATGATAACGGCCAATGCCGTTAGAATGGCACCTCCCATTGGGATGCGTAATCCCTTTAAGGTTACACCTACGGTTATTTCCATCAGGCCCCATAGGGCTCCGAAGGTTGCGATCAGTGCCGTGTCACGCCGTGACAGGCCGTTTTGTACTTTCATGCCATCCCATCTTGTTTCCAAAACGAAAAAAGCCTTTTGCCGAATTGGCAAAAGGCTAATAACGTAAAATGCGAATGGAATGCGTACCGATTTTACATTATCTCCTTTGCCAATTCAGGATGAGTGTTCATCCATCGGGCAGGGTAACCGGTTGCCCTGTTACCCCATCGCCCTGCCGCTCCCGGAGGGACCGACAGGATCGGAGATTTTTTGTTGGTCATAATATACAAAATTATGAAAGAAATGGGAAGATTTTTTTACTCCGGTTACAAAAAAGATCATCTTACCAAAAAAATCTTTCGCAGCGGCAGAAAAATGTTGGCAACCCGGGGAAAATCTATTTTTGCAACTGGGCTGTTAATTGCGTATGTTAATCCGATAAATCGGATAAGATGTAGCGAACGAGTTTTTGCCTTCCAAATAACTCATTCCGTTTTCATTATCCTCAAGTATGAATTCAGGATATTTTGATTCCCAAAAAATGCCAATAGAAAGCGGAATTAAGATTCCATTATTAACGTGAAGAAAGAAAGATTATGACAGATTACCCAATGTTTGAAGATTTTCAATTATCGACCGACACTTTGCATGCCATTCGTCACAAAGGCTTTGAGCAACCCACGCCCATCCAGGCTTTGACCATTCCATTGATGCTGCGCGATGAAAAAAATATTATTGCCCGGGCCCAGACCGGAACGGGAAAAACCGCGGCTTTTGGATTGCCTTTGTTGGAATTGATCGACCCCAAAAACAAGACCGTGCGGGCAATTATTTTGGTGCCGACACGGGAACTGGCAATTCAAGTGGCCGGCGAAATCGATTCGCTAAAAGGCAAAAAGAAAATTACGGTTACCCCCATTTATGGCGGACAAGCCATCGAAGGACAGTTTCAACGGCTGAAGAAGGGAGTACACATCATCGTGGGCACACCAGGGCGTGTGATTGATCACCTGAAGCGCAAAACGCTGAGGCTGGAAGAAATAGATCATCTCATTCTGGATGAAGCCGACGAAATGCTGAATATGGGATTTATCGAAGATATTGAAAAAATCATGCAGTTTACCAATCCGCAAAAACGCATTCTTTTGTTTTCGGCAACCATGCCTCAGCGCATTAAAGAGCTGGCGCACAAATACATGGACGACTACGAATTTCTTACGGTTCAGGAAGAACAAATGACCACGGAATTAACCCGGCAAATTTTTTACGAAGTAAAGTTTTCCGATCGTTTTAGTGCGCTGTGCCGGATTATTGATGTGAGCGAAGTGTTTTACGGGCTCGTTTTTTGCCGAACGAAGAAAGACGTGGACAATTTAACAAAAAAATTAGCGCAAAAGGGCTACCGGGCCGAAGGATTACACGGCGACATTTCGCAGGCCCAACGGGAGCGAACGCTGGACAATTTTAAGAAAAAACGCATTAACATTCTTGTAGCCACCGACGTGGCCGCACGAGGGATTGATGTGATGAATTTGACCCATGTGGTAAATTATTCGTTACCGCAAGATGCCGAATCGTATGTGCACCGCATCGGACGCACAGGGCGGGCCGGCAAAGAAGGCACGGCTGTTACTTTTGTTTCCGGCAGCGAGCATGCCCGTTTGATGAATTTTCGCCGTGTCATCAATACCGAAATCCAGCGGGCCAAATTGCCGAAAACAAAAGAAATTATTCAGGCGAAAAAGCACGCCGTGGAAGAGAAGCTACAAGCGCTTCTTTCTCTGGAACCGGAAGCCAAATATCTGCAATGGGCTCTGGAGTTGTTGGAAGACAATGAGCCCGTTCAGGTGGTAAGTGCCTTGCTAAAGCAAGGCTTTCATGATGCGCTTACCGTGCCTAAATATGACGAAATTCATGAGGGCCGCCCGGCCGAAGAACGCTCCGGGAAAAGGGGGAAAAAGGTGCGTTTGTTTGTGGCGCTGGGACGCAAAGATCAGATCAACCCCAAAAAATTGGTGGCATTAATCCGCAGCAAATCGGCAATCAAGTCCAAAATGATTAGCGATATTAAAGTGATGGACAATTTTTCATTTCTTACCGTGCCGCACGACAAAGCGGACAAAATTGTCGGTCATTTTAAGAGTAAGGGCCAAAAGCCTTTGGTGACTTTGGCCAAAAAGTAGTTCTTTTTAAGACTCCACTTCGATTTTTCAGGCCCGCATTCGTCGGGCCTTTTTTGTTTTAGTACACTTCGGGAATTTTTTTATTTGCAACTCTGTTTGAATTTTCACAAACTTAAGTAACACAAAAACGTTCCGGTGGGAGGGCAAGAGTCGGTATTTGCGCTTAAAGCGCGGGCTACTCAAAAGCAGGAAGTTCCATTTACAAAAAAGGAAGCCTATGAAGTTTATCGAGGATTTTATCAAGAAAGAATCGTCCGGGGGCATTTTGCTGATTTTTGTTACTGTTTTGGCTTTGATTTTTAGCAATACGGCGTTGGCCTCGTGGTACGAATCTTTTCTGCACATCCCCGTCGAAATTCGCATTGGGGCTCTGCATCTGGACAAATCGTTGTACCATTGGGTCAATGACGGATTAATGGTCATTTTCTTTTTGCTTGTGGGCTTAGAAGTGAAGCGGGAAATTTTAGAGGGACATCTGTCCAGTTTAAAGCAGGTGGCCCTGCCGGGGATTGCTGCCGCGGGCGGAATGGCCGTACCGGCGGCTATCTATTTGCTGTTTAATGCCGGCGATGCTCAGGCGGTTAACGGATGGGCCATTCCTACGGCTACGGATATTGCTTTTGCATTGGGTATTCTTTCATTGTTGGGCAAACGGGTGCCGATTTCGCTCAAAGTTTTCCTGATGGCCCTGGCTATTATTGACGATTTAGGGGCTATCGTTATTATTGCGGTGTTTTACACTACCAATCTATCACTGCTTTCCATTGGTATTGCCGCTCTGGCTTTGCTCGTCTTGATTCTGCTGAATGTTTTGGGCGTTTCACGTAAAGCCGCGTATTTTCTGATCGGCATTGTTTTGTGGGTAAGTGTGCTTAAATCGGGAGTGCATGCCACGTTGGCCGGTGTGGCTTTGGCCTTCACTATTCCGCTGAATGCGCGGGACAAAAACGGACGGCGTTTTTCTCCCCTGAAGGAGATTGAACATGATTTGCACGTGTGGGTCGCTTTTCTGATTTTGCCCTTATTTGCTTTTGTGAATGCCGGAGTAAATATTACACGTATCTCGTTGGGGCAAATGATGGGTAGTGTGCCGTTGGGCATCATGCTGGGCTTGTTTTTGGGCAAACAACTTGGTGTCTTCGGGTTTAGCTGGATTGCCATCAAATTGAAATGGGCGCAACTTCCCGAAGATAGCCATTGGCTAAGTTTCTATGGGGTGGCCGTTTTGACCGGCATCGGATTTACCATGAGCCTTTTTATCGATACATTGGCTTTTGAGCAAGACAATCTTTTTCAATACACCGACAAGCTGGCGATCTTATTGGGCTCTTTGACTTCGGGGCTTGTTGGCTATTTCGTTTTGAAATGGATGCCGGCACGTCATCTGAAAGAGTAGAAGTACTGTTTTAGAAAAGGCCTTTGCAGATTCACAAAGGCCTTTTAAATTTAACCGATTTCGACTTCAGTCATCCAAAAGTCGTGTTTGTTGCAAAAGCTGGTGGCGTAGAGCTTTTTGGGCATTTCTCCTTTTACTGTGTACGTGGAAACCGCTTTTTTGTCATTCGGGTAAAAGGTTTTGGCGCCGAGCAGTGTGCCATCTTCGGCAACCAGAGTGTGCCGCACAATGTAATGCTGCTGGCTCATGGGATGGGCGGTTTCAATAGTAACCTGCTGACCTTTTACCGTAACTTTCGGGGCATGCGATCCTGCCTTGGCCTTCCAGCGTCCGGGTGATTTTGCCGTAAAAATAATTCCCCGGGGGAACTTCTGTTCTTTTGCCCGTAACAATTTTGGTTGGCCAAGAGCCACGCCTCCGGCCACCACTAATGCCGATTTTAGAAAAAATCTTCGGTTTGCCATTTGTCCTCCTCAAATAAATTGTATCTTAAAATATGCTAAAAGCAAAATAACCACATCCCGGCACAGGGTCAAGCACAGCGGGCATAAAACCTAATTCGTTATGGCTGTGCCGGAATTGAAATTGCAATATGCCACCCCGCATGTTGATGGACATTCAACGAGAAATTTGGGTTCTAAATTCCTCAAAAAAGATTTACATTTATCGGTTTGTTTATTAACTTAACCGTTCAGGTAAAGCATTTTTTTGAAAACAAAGTACAGTACATTTAAATAGGAGACGCACCATGTTTGACCGCAGTATTCTGGAAAAATTGGGCATCAAAGAGAAGAATTTCGGCGCCTCGACCGGTACGGAGTGGAGTAAAAGTACCGACGGCGGCGAATTAAAAGTGTATTCCCCGATCAACGGTGAGTATCTTGCCTCTGTATATCAGGCTACGGAAAAGGATTACGAATGGGTGGTTGAGAAAGCTCAGGCGGCGTTTAAAGAGTGGCGAAAAATTCCTGCTCCGAAGCGCGGCGAAATTGTCCGGCAGATCGGGTTGCGTTTGCGTGAATACAAGGAATTGTTAGGACGTTTGGTTACCATGGAGATGGGCAAGTCCATTCAGGAAGGCTGGGGCGAAGTACAGGAAATGATCGATATTTGTGATTTTGCCGTGGGCCAGTCGCGCATGTTGTACGGCTTTACCATGCATTCCGAACGTCCCGAGCATCGCATGTACGATCAATATCATCCGTTGGGCCCGGTGGGTATTATTACGGCTTTTAACTTTCCGGTAGCCGTGTGGGCCTGGAATGCCATGATTGCCACCGTTGCCGGTGATGTAAACATCTGGAAACCAGCCTCCAAAGTTCCTTTGACGGCCATTGCCGTGCAAAACATTGTGAGTGAAATTGTGAAAGAAAACAATTTGCCGGAAGGTTTGTTCAACCTGGTTATTGGTAAAGGTTCTGTGGTGGGTGAACGCATGTTAAATGACAAACGCGTACCGTTGATTTCCATTACCGGTTCGGTGCAGGTAGGGCGCCATGCCGCCACCAAAATTGCCGCGCGTTTGGGCCGCTACATTCTGGAATTAGGCGGGAACAACGCCATTATCTTGACGCCGAATGCCAATCTGGATTTGGCCATTCCGGCCATCGTTTTTGGAGCGGTTGGTACGGCCGGACAGCGTTGTACCACCACGCGGCGTTTGATTATTCACGAATCGATTTACGATCGGGTTAAGGAATCATTGGTTAAGGCTTACAAGAGCGTACGCATCGGTGATCCTCTGGATGAAAAGAACCACATGGGGCCATTGATCGACAAGGGTGCGGTGGATACCTATCTGAAGGCTCTGGAGCAGGTGAAAAAGGAAGGCGGCAAAATTATTTACGGTGGCGAAGTGCTCAGTGGCCCGGGTTACGAAGCCGGCACTTACGTGCTGCCTACCCTGGTCGAAGCCGAAAACCACTATTCCATTGTTCAGGAAGAAACCTTTGCTCCCATTCTCTATTTGATCAAATACAAGGGTGAAGTGGAAGATGCCATTGAAATCCACAACGATGTGGTTCAGGGATTGTCTTCCTCGATTTTCACGGACAATTTAATCGAAGCCGAAACTTTCCTCTCGGCCTGGGGTTCCGATTGCGGTATTGCCAACGTGAACATCGGAACTTCCGGTGCAGAAATCGGTGGAGCCTTTGGTGGCGAGAAAGACACTGGCGGCGGTCGCGAATCGGGTTCGGATGCCTGGAAGGCTTACATGCGCCGACAAACCAATACGATTAACTTCGGTAAAAAATTGCCGCTGGCTCAGGGCATTAAATTCGAGATTTAATTTCCAGACCATGAAAAAATCCGAAAAAGACAAAAAGGCTGCCTTCTGGCAGCCTTTTTAGTTTGTCCGGCATGCAGGTTTATCCGGAAAGTTGATGAGTAATGTTCCAATCAACCCTGGCTTTTTAATGTCGGTTAGTGCGGAAGGAATTAACAAAAACCGTTTAAACGGTTTCTTTCGGGGCACTTTTGCTGATAAATAGGAAGGCGGAAAACCGCTGAAGCGGTTCCGGCAAGGGGTAGTGTGCCTTGGGGTTCAGCGGTGGTGCTAATGCATGGGGCTGCAAGGATTAAACGCGGAATATCGTTAGGGCGATAAGGATCGCCTCGGTCATAAGGCTGTCCGTAAAGCAAAAGGCAAAATTGTTCTTCAGATTTATCGGAATCATGGTGAAGCAGAGTTACGAAACATTTTTTAGACTGCGTTTCGCACAAAATCAAATAGTTCCGGCAATTGGGCAACGGGATAGGCGAAGATGTCTTTGTCAAGAGGAAAGCGTTCCTTACCGGGATAAATAATCAATCCCAATTTACCATTCAAATCAGCAAAAGCATTTCGGAAACTTTTACTGATTTTGGGCGATAATGAGAATTTTATCTCCAAACTGACTTTGCATTGGCCTCCTGTAATGAGTACAAGATCCATCTCGGCTCCGGCTGCTGTACGGTAAAAAAAAGCTTCAAATTCCTTGGGCATGCTGTTAATTACCTGTTCGATCACAAAACCTTCAAACGAAGCACCTACTGCGGGATGGGACTGTAATTCATCAAAAGAACGAATATTCAATAGGGTGTGAAGCAGTCCGGTGTCTCTAAAATATATTTTTGGTGTTTTTACCAATCGTTTTTTAATATTGATATGGAACGGTGGCACTACACGAACAATAAATGCCTGATGCAGGATTTCGAGGTAGTTTTTAATTGTTACCGATGACAGATCAAGAGCGTTG